>Ga0310696_10004188_pt1 | contig 17755 bp, 19 predicted proteins | sample AusTroGonzalo_MG_4_FD_203885 | JGI IMG/M metagenome (GOLD analysis project Ga0310696, IMG submission 203885) | Bovine rumen microbial communities from tropical cattle in Woodstock, Queensland, Australia - Gonzalo_02 (v2) (version 2) | ecosystem: Host-associated > Mammals > Digestive system >...
TATCATAATTATAGCTTCTGTAATTTTTTTCTTATTTTGAATTGATTTATTCAAACGTAAAAAAGCTAATATATTACATCTAATAGTTTTTATATGAGGAAGTTTAGCACTAATTACATTTTCATTCAATTGAGCAGCTTTAGATAAATTCTGATCTTTTTTCTGATTAGCAAGATGAGCAGATCTTATCGTATACTCTTCCATAATAATTTTAGCATATTTTTACATAACACTATTAAATGCTATAAACAGACAAGACCTAAAACAGACTCAAATTATTAGAGAACTCTCAATAAAAGATGCTGAATGAAATATATGAAATGCCGATACTGTATTTATCATACCAGCATACAATGAAAAAAATACCCCTATAAAAATAATATGAGAAATTTTATCAGAAAACTATGCAGTAATTCTAATAGATGACGGAGAAAATGGAGATTTAATAGAAAAGCTCCATAATAAATATAAATGAAAACCAATTGTAACCATAAAACACATAATCAATCTTTGACAATGATGATGACTAGAGACATGAGCTGAATATATCAGAAGATTTTGAAAAAATATTAAATATATAGTACATTTTGATGCAGATTGACAACACAGATTAGAAGATTTGAAAGAATTTCAAAAGGCATTTGAAGATGACCCAAAATTAGAAATTGTATTATGATCCAGATTCTTAGGATCGACTATAAATATGCCTAAATCCAAAAAAATTGTACTAAAAATTTGAATTATTTTCACAACTATTTTTAGTTGAATAAAACTAACAGACACCCATAACGGATACAGAATGATGAAAAAAGAAACATTAGATAAAATTCATATTACAATGAACTGAATGGAACATGCTTCAGAAATTTTGGATATAATTAAACACAAAAAAATAAAATATAAAGAAGTACCAATAGTGGTAGTTTATTCTGAGCATTCCATATCAAAATGACAATGAATCAGTAACTGATTTAATATTGTTAAAAATTTAATTTACCAAAAAATATTCTTTAGATAAAATTCTAACTTTTAATGATTGCCTTCTCGATTTTCTGAATAAATATATATCGATATTGAATTTTTTATTTAATAGGTTTTTGTCTAGCTTACTTTTTCTTATTTTTCATCTGAAAAAAACAATATTTTCATAAATTCCCTAAATTGCAAAACTTACTAGAAAATGATCTAGAAACATTATTCATAATCCTGATTTTATGAGTTTTAATCTGATGAAGACTTGGACACGTATTAATTTATGATTTCCAATATTTCATAGATAATCCACTAGATGCTTTCAAAATTTGGCAATGAGGAATGTCATTCATCTGATGAATATTATGAGTTGTTTTTTGAGTTACTCTTTTTATACGATATAAAAAGTTTTCACGAAAAGAATACATCATCCTATTAGATTTATTATGCTGCATACTACCCCTATGCATAGCATTTTGAAGATTATGAAATTTCTTGAATCAAGAATTATACTGAATCGTATTCACAAACCCATTTTGACGAACTGAATGAACAATATGAACCTTAACTTCACTATGATTTTTGCATATTTACGATAAAATCGATTCAGTGCTTAGAATTAATACAAATCTCCTATCAATCATATTTGAGTGAATCTTGTTATTCATCACATGAATGATAATATTTACGAAACAGATAAAAAACAACAAACGAAAAATCTGAAAAATCTGAGTAATTTATTTACTATGATATAGCATAATCAGATTTTTATTAGAATATCTCAGACAAGATTCACAAGCTGAATTTATCTGACCATTTTCAAAAAGCCAACGATTTTTCGTAATTTTTATCATAACATGAATAATTATAGCTATATGTTTAAACCATCATCCAAAAGAAAATTTAGAAATTAAGAAAAAATAATGACAAAGAAAGATTACGACGAAATTTTTACTAAACTTTTGGAACTCTTTCCAAACCCAGATAGTGAATTAAATTTTGAAACACCATTCCAATTACTAGTTGCTGTAATGCTTTCAGCTCAAACAACTGATAGACAAGTTAATGTAGTAACAGATAAGCTTTTCTTGAAAGTAAAAAGCCCAGAAGATGTATTGAAAATGAAGGAAGAAAGGTTAGCGAAACAAGTTTCTTCCGTGAATTATTATAAGATGAAAGCTAAACATATCAGAGAATCTGCTAAAAAATTAGTTGAATTAGCTAAAGACAAAAAGAATAAACTGACTAAAAACGAAAAAGAATGTTTTGATAAATACTGATATTATTTACCAGAAAGTTTGGAATGATTAACTAAGCTTCCATGAGTAGGAGAGAAAACAGCAAAAGTAATTCTATACGTACGATATAAACATGATTTAATCGCTGTCGATACACACGTTCACAGAGTTGCTAATCGTTTATGAATTGTAAAAACCAACGAACCTTTGGAAACTTCAAAAGAGATAGAAAAAGTTGTACCACAAAAATGGAAAAAAATCGCTCATCATAGTTTAATATTATTTGGAAGATATTACTGTACCGCGAAAAAACCTAAATGTGAAAATTGTGTATTAAAAAAGTGGTGCAGTTTTTATAACCATTAATTTAAATCCCAATTAATCGGACTGATTCCATTTTCTTCTAAATATTTATTTGTCTTTGAAAAAGGTTTACTTCCAAAAAACCCACGATCAGCTGAAAATGGAGATGGGTGAGCTGAACAAATTACATAATGCTTACCTTCATCTATCAGATTTTTCTTCTGCTGTGCAAATGCTCATCGCAGAATAAATACCAAATGTTCTTTTTTTTCAGATAAAATTTTAATTACTGCATCCGTAAAAGTTTGCCAACCAATATCTTTATGTGAATTTGGAGTATCTTTTCTAACCGTTAAAGTTGCATTCAAGAGAAAAACTCACTGCTGTGTCCACTTTGTCAAATTCCCAGATTTTGGCGGAATGAGTCATAAATCTGAATTCATCTCCTTATAAATATTTCTGAGTGATGGAGGAATAGTTACCCCATCTTGAACAGAGAAACACAATCAATGGGCTTCTCATTCTCAATGATATGGGTCCTGTCAAATTATAACTACTTTCACTTTATCAAAAGGTGTCTTATCAAACGCATTAAAAATCATATTTCATGCTGGATAAATTGTTTTTCATTCAGCTTTTTCTTTTTGCAAAAAATTTTTTATTTCAGAAAAATATGGTTTCTGAAATTCATCCCAAAGTATTTTTTTCCAACTATCCTCTATTTGTGGATTTATCATCCTAAACAAAATAAATATCTAAACTTCCGGCTGTTCACAATTAAACAAAGTTCATATAAACCACTGTTCAAAACGAATTATTGGATTAATTATATGTCTAATCAACGCATATCTAATTGGTCTAATCATCAATATCAATGGAACTAATGCTCATAAAAATAATCATGCAAAAATATCACTAGGCCAATGAACCAATGTCAGAATTCTACAACTCGTCATTACTAACGAAATTACTATAAACAGCACTCCAAACCAAGTAAAGAATTTCTTTCTATTATAGATTCACCACAATAATGTAGCCATAGCAAAAGCCATGGAAACTACAGCATGATCAGAGGGAAACGAGCTAGTTGGTAAAATTTCATGCAATAAAGTCTCCTCTGCTTCAACTTGATTCAAAACCACAATAGGCCTCTCTTTATAAAAAAATGTCTGAATTCAAATATTAAGTATCACTGCCACAAATGTTGCAATACAAATATATATAGCTCATTGCTTAATTTGTACTTTCTTTTTTATAATAGCATACAAATAAATAATAATCAAAAAAACAGGATACGCAAAAACAAAGACATCTGCAAAAATAGGAGCCAAATCTGATAAAAATGTATATTTTTCTTGAATATCGACTCACCATTGCAATATATTCATACCCCATGATGGCTCAATCAATGCAATTTTATCCATAAGAATCAAAAAAAACATCTAAATTAAAAAATAAATTAAGAGTTTTTACTCTTAATTCAAGGTAATTATCAACTAAATTTACAACTGATACACAGTCATAGTTGTAGTTGCTCAATCTGTTCAAATACTTTGTGTTATACCCAAAGGATCTGCTGTAGAACCAAATGGATTATTATTTGGATAATCTGTCACAACTTTAACTATTCATGTACTTACACAGTTTACAATATTTCCAACTTTAACAAAAATATATTTTGCAGAATAATTCTCATAATTTCTCATTCCAAAAACCTTTAACACAGTTGGAGCTATAAACAAAAGCATAACCGTAATAAAAAGTCAGATTATCATATATCTAATACAATTCCATGCAGACTTAACTCTTGAATCATCTCATTTAGAGAAAATAAACAAAAAAACTGCATAAAAGAATGCCCATACACATCAAACTAGTACAGCAAGCACAATCAAAGCAAAAACAAGCAGAATAACATCTGCAGGATTAGGCGTAATTATATTAGCACACGCATTTTCCATCAAAAATACAATTTATGATATACAACTCTTAACAAATTTTATCAAAAAATACTACTCACCTTTCTCCTTTTTTGGTAAAGCCTTTCTTTCAATTTCTTTATAGAATTTCTTAAACATTGAATCATTAGTTGATTTGAAAAGCAACTTTGCAACTCTTTCAGAAGGTTGAGCTCATTTTGCTATCCAAGATTTTATACTTTCAACATCAGCTTCGAAAATATGTTTTAATGGATCATAAGAACCTAAAACCTCTAAATGTCCACATTGTGCAGGTTTTGTATGCTCAGTAAGAACTACTCTATAAAAAGGTCTCTTTGATCTTCCTTGTCTAGAAAGTCTAATAACTAACATGATTTAACTTTTAAACATAAATAAAAATCCGACAAACAACCCAGGATTACTTTAATTTTTCTCTAGATGTATGTTCTGTGTGTTTTTTGCAGTGTTTACAATACTTATTCACAGCCAATTTTGGAGTTGTTGCTTTATTAAGAGATGTGAAAAAATTTGTCGCCTTACATTCAGGACAAACCAATGCAACAGTAATAACTCCACCTTTTTTCTTTGCCATAATTTACATAGTGAATACAAATAAAATATTTGAATGACGTAGATGATCTTAAATTTGGCTCTGGGTAGACTCGAACCACCGACCTCGCCCTTATGAGAGGCGCGCTCTAACCTGCTGAGCTACAGAGCCATCTATTTAAATTCACGAAATCGGTGAGGGTGGGATTCGAACCCACGAAGCCTGTTACAGCTTGACTCGTTAGCAGTGAGTTGATTTCAGCCTCTCATCCACCTCACCAAATCACCAATTCGTGGATTGAATATACGGAATTACTATTGTATTTCAAGAGAAAAAATATAGAAGAAAGTATTATTTTAGTCTGAATACGTTTCAGAATTTTATAAATTATCAACAAAATATGGCTGAAGAAGTAGTTTGAGTAATTGAATCATGAGAAACATGAGGCAGTCTAAAAGAATGAGTAACAGAAGCTGATGTTCAAAGAGTCCAAGAAAATGCTCGCCAAGCAAAAAAAGTTGCTCAACAATTACAACAAGATAAAAAACAAAACAATCAATTAGCCAACTTTCTCAGTTTTTTACTGAGTGAAATTACAAATGATAAAATCATCAAATGATTATATGATACATTTTTTATAACAATCAATCCAAAAACAAACATCCCATATTTTCGTAAAAGTATGAATGATGTAGTAGTTGTCTGACTTTTTTATCCATTTTACACAGAAAAAGCTGACGAAGTATGAGTTTCTCACTACTACGAAAATCTAAACAATGCTAAAGAAAAATCCGTCAACTGATATATTGCATATCTACAAGATTTATCGAATCACTACCACGATAATATACCAATCAGTCAAGACAGTTTCATTGGATTATTAATAGAAATTTTTAAGGAATATTTGCCAAATAATTCAAACTCTGAACTATGAGAAAATATCGATAAAGAATACAAAGAAATAATATGCGAAAAGCTATATCTCGAACCAAATAAAAAGTAAACAACAAACATTCAACAAAATATCAAATTCAAACGAAAAAAGTCCTTTTTTTTTTGACTTTTTTTATATTTTCGAATATAATTAGTTTGGAATTTTATATATTGTGGGTTTACCATGGGAACTATTGATTTTAGAGCAAAACAACAAGAATTGTTAAACACTCAACAACAATTAAGAGACACAAAAGCAGAACTTGACGATAAAACAAGTCAATTGGAAAATGCCAGACTTGAGAATGAAAATAAGAAATCTGAACTAATTGAACAATTATTGTCAGAAATAGATGCTCTTAAAGAAAATGCCAAAAATTACGAACAACAAATCGAAGCAATCAACGCAGAGTTAAATACTTTACGTACAAATTTTAGTAGCATTAATCAAAATCTTCAACAAACTACCGTTGACCAAACCACTTCTCAACAAACTGTTGACGAACATACTACTTCTCAACAAACTGTTGATAATCAAATTACTTCTCAACAAACTGTTGATAATCAAATTACTTCTCAACAAACTGTTGATAATCAAATTACTTCTCAACAAACTGTTGATGATCAAATTACTTCTCAACAAACTGTTGATGATCAAACCACTTCTCAACAAACTATTGATAATCAAACTACTACTCAACAAACTACCGTTGATCAAACTACCAATGTAGCTTCTAATACAGATACAGTTGAAACAGCAGAACAAATTGACATCCGCACATATGATTGATTCTTACTAGCACTAAATAAATTATTAGAAGAAATCAAAAATACAAAAAAATGAATTTCAAAAAGATGATTATCAAAAGCTTGAAAAAGAACAATGGAAGATGCTAAAAATAAACTAAAACAATACGAAGACTTACTTAAAGATAAAAAGAAATGATTACTTAAACAAAAAAACTCTGAAATTTACGACGAAGATGTGACAAATTTAAGAAATATACGACAACAATTCAACAATATTAGAAAAGATATAGGTATGGGACAATGGTGACTATTCTCCAGTTCTGCAAGTTTTTTATACAATTCTCCAGAGAATGCTAGAGAATCAAACAAACATCAAGCAGAGGATTTAAGATTTAACCAACAATTTCAAGAAGAATTAAAAAATTGAGCTATTTTACGTATATTCAATTGAAGCACAGAAAAAGCTAATGACTTCTATAGAAAAATAGCCCAAGGACAATACCATGAAGCTGAATATCAGTTATTTTTAGCTAATGCTTCTATATTAACTCCAAGTTTTCAAAAATGTGGTATAGCGATTCCTACTAATCCTAGATGATGAAGAATTGAAAGAACTCCATGAACTACACGCACATCAGCAGATTATAGAAATTTAGATCGATGAGAAGCTTTTAAGCAATGATGACTTGCATGAATTTTAGATAAAGCATTAAGTAACTGTAATAATTTAACTCCATGACAAAGAGAGACTTGGAAAAATATTGCTGTACTATGAGGATATGCAGCATGAATTTACTGATTATTTAAATTTTTCACATCAGATCAAAAACGATGGAAAAAAGCATGAATTACTGCTGCAGTAATATTCTGAACCCAAACATTAACTTGAGAAAATCCTTTTTCTCTATTTCAAAAAGCAATGACATGATGACTATCTTGGGATGATTTATCATCTAGATTCTGAAACGCCTTTTGAGATGCTGTAGATTGAGTTCAAAATTCATGAATAGAAAGTTGAACCGAGTTATCCTGAGCTATGTACTCTTTAATGGTCTTCAATGAAACTGCAACAGTATGAGAAATTCGTTGACGATCTACAAAATTTAAAAATGATCCTCAATCATGGACTCAATTTTGTCAAACAGCAAAAGAAAAAATTTGAGCTAAACATTTTGAAAAATTTTCTGCCGTTTTCTCCGAAAATTTTGACGAAAATAAATGGAATGAACGATTAAATTCGATTTGAATACACGATGGCATCGATAATAATAAATTGATATACGAAATTGCTAGTTACAAAACGATGAATACAATTATCATAAACAAATTCTTAAGTGATAATTGAGTAAAAGTTACAGATGAAAAAACAAAAAAAGAGGAATTTGAACAATATAAAAAATCATGTAATGATAACAACCAAACTATAGATATAAATACCTTAGAAGCTCATAAAAAAGATTGAAGTTGGTTCAAAGAAGATTTAGAAGCAACATATACTGATAGACCCGAAGACAAACAGAACATAAAAGCTTTAGAAGACCAAGTTGAAGCCTTATCTCTAGATTCTCAAAAAAAATCTGAACTAAAAATAGCCGTTAAAAGATTCTATGATGAAAGAACTATCGAAACAAAACCAAAATTAACTGATTTTTCACTAAAGATAGAGAACAATTATCTTATTTTAAGCAGTCGAAAATGACAAAAAGCTGAAATAAATGTAGACACTCGAGAATTGAAGTGATTCGGAAATTGAGACATCAGATTTTCTAATTTAGCAGAACTATTAAACATCGCAGATATATCAAACAAGATTCTCCTAACCCAAAAATGAAAAGCACCAAAAGATTTACCAGCTTTTGAATACAAAATTGGAAAAGGTTGAAGATGAATTTATTTCAATGATGCAGATACTTTGAGTTTTAATTTCGATACAAGAGTACTATCATGAGGTTGGTGATGAAAAATGGGAGAAATAAAAACATTATGAGACAACCCAAATGAATATGCTACATATTTATCTAAACGCTGGTTAGAACAGAATAAAATCAATATAGACGCCACTCAATATCCAATCCTTAAACAACTTTCAGATTCATGAATTATTTTCATCAACGAACAAGAAGTAAAACAAGCTGAAATTCGATTAAACAAAGTTAAAGAACTAAGAAGTATGGCAAACAAATGAACACAAGGATATAAACCTTTTTCTATTGAATGAAATAAACTAGTTTTCTCTACTTCTGATACAAAAAATGCGACTAAACTATACTTTCCTGATCAATTCCCAGAAAACTTTTCTGGAAAAACACAAGATCTTTCCAATTTTCCTACAATTCTAAACAATAAAGAGCAATTTTTGGATTTTGTAAACAATTACAATAATGGTATGCGATGATCCAAACTTAATCAATAAAATTTTCCAATAAAACATAACGAAAAATCAATACAAAAAAGTCAGCATAAGATTATGTTGACTTTTTATAAAAAAAACTTATATTATATAAGTCATTATACATTTTATTTAATATCCTTATCAATCATGACAAAGAAATTTGAATGAACGCCTTCAATGAATATAATTTCAAAATGAATACGCTATGCTACAGTAGGAGCAAGTATATTTATCATATTAAGCTGCTCATCAAACGAAGAAAAATATCAAAAGCAACTAGAAAAGGTGCAAGAATTAGAATATAAACTTAAACAACAAGCGGAAAATTATCACGACATTTCCACACAATGGAAAATTCAAGAAGATTTAAAAAAAGAATGAGCAGACAAGACAATAAACCAAGAAATTTGATATTCAATTGACCGAACTAGAGATCAAGACAAAGAAATAAGCGAAACTAAAGAAGAATTAGCTAAAGCTCAAAAAAAACTTGCTGAAATGAAAGAAGATCTTAATTATACAAGAGCAAAAGATCAATCAAAATATAATGATATACCAAATCCTGATAAATATAATTACATTCCAGAAGAATTCAAAAGAGGAAGAAAAAGTGAATAATAATCCCTCAATTCCAGGTCATATTGACCTGGTTTTTTATTTTCTTTTGACTTTAATAACAGAAAATATAGATTAAATAAGATGTTTATATCTTATATAAAAAATCGATGTTAGCATACTGTATCTGAGCATGAATATTATGAGCTATCCTATGATATCTAGTTTTTTACTTACGTTATGAATATAAAGATACTATAAACGAACTTCGCTCACATCTAAAAGAAGCGAACAATCAAGTACAACACTTACAAGAAGAATTAGATGAATATACGCTACAAAACCAAATTCTAAAAGAAGAAGCTACAAAACTTCTCGAAAAAAACGATAATCTAAACGAAGTCGTTTCAGAATTGTCTACTTACTATGTACATATTAAAAAAGCTAGCGAAAAAACTCAAGAATTAAATGAATATCTAGCAAATCCAGATGAAATGTTAGAAGAAAGGATAAAAAAGAATAATAAAAAGTCTGATGAAGAAAAAAAGTTTTTCTAGTTTTATACGAAAATAAAAAAATCATGTGATATGATAGTAAACACGTTGAAATCCTATGACCAAAAGAATGATATAACGCTGTAGCCAATCAATATAAACAATCTCACGAACATCTAAATTCATTTTATCACGTAGAATTTCTACGTTTTTTGCCTAGATGAAAAAATTTTAGAATTATCGATCTTTGAGGATGAGACGGTAGAATGTTCTCAGTATTAAATTCAATTCCTCATAGTGAAATTACAGCCTGTGATATCTCCGAAAAAATGCTAGAAAAATATCCAAAAGAAGCCAAGAAAAAGATAGTAAATTTAGAACAAAACTTTCCATTTGAAGATAATTCTTTTGACTTAGCATTTTGCTTTTTCACACTTGAACATATCCAAAACATTGAAAACTTTTTCAACGAAACTTATCGTATACTTTCAAATGAATGACAAATTTTTATATGACATTTTTTTCAAAGGAGAGAATTTGAATGGTCTGCGAATCAGATGAAATTCAAAATCCAACAATATAAACGTACAACTGAAGATATTGAAAAAATTATGAAAGAATGTTTCTTCAATGTAGATATCGTTCCTATGAGCGATAAATGAGTTCACACATGAGATTTGATAATTTGAAAAAAGTAGAATTTCCATCCTACCTTTAATATTCAGAATAATAAATATTATTTTTTAATAATTGCTTCAATGGCAGCAAATGAACCTTTATCTTTTTCATTAATGATAATATAAAGTTCATCTCCAGGAGTTCCCTTGAAGAATGTTACAGCTGCTTGATTCAAGAAATAAACTGTTCCCTCATCTGTAACTGCAGTAAATTTATTATCATCTGTACGAGAAAGAATAGCTCTAAGATGCTTTCTATCTGCCGGTTTAATAAGTTTATAAATAAATTTTCCATCAGGCATAACCTTTAATTTCAAAGTATCTCATGGAATAAGTTTTGTCTTTGAAGAATAGTTCATTGGAACTGGATATTTCTTTTGATCAGCTCCAATCATAAAATAACCATCAAAAAGTCATTCAATAACTTCTATTCACTCTTCTGAATAAGTAGTTAATTCTTGAGTTCCTATTGTATCATCTCATTCTGCTGAAGATAATGATTTAATATCCATTGGATCAAAATTTACTAATTGATCAAGAATCACCTTCATTTTCTTAAGTTCTACCTCAACATTTGCAATTTCATTACGCAAAAAATTAATCATTTGTTGATGTTTTTTCATCACTTCAGGATCGATAGATTCTGATTTTTTAAGAGTTGGTTTCACAGCTTTAGATGCTGATTTACTAGATTCTGCCATTTTTGTTTTTGTTTTTTATAAATAAAATTTCATACATAAAGTATATACCTTTTTTTTAATATTGCAAATTTTTACCCACAAAATTCAAAAAAAATTTTTAGATAAAAACCTGAATAAAAAATCCCATTCACATAAAGAATAAGGATTAATATTTAAGGACTCAATTTCATTGCCCCAGCGCGGAGTCGAACCGAGATTACAGTCTTCGCAGGACTGTGTCCTATCCATTGAACGACTGGGACCTTTCAATATCTTAACGAACCAATTGTAGTGAATCACTTAAAAAAAACAAGACAAAATTTCAAAAATCTGAATTTCTACTTGATTTTTTCTCCATTAAAACTAATCTTAGACAATTAATTTTTTATCTATATTATTTTCAAAAAAATGACAGAAGAAAATCAAAAAAACACAGTTGCTACTGTTGGAATGCGATTTAGCATTATCTGACTAATTGCATTAATTACTGTATTTTTAGCATGACTTTGACTTCCTTTATTATTCGTATGATTCATCCTATGAATCATTGGATTATTCTATAAACCAAGAGGAAAGGCTCGAGTTGCTATCTGTATTCCTTTGGTTGTGTTCATAGTTATGATATCTATAGCATGCTATATTCGATCATCTGTAAAAACTCCAGCTAAAGAATTTATCGGATGGGCTGAAACTCAATTAGAACAACTTGAAGCTGATGAAAACTTCAATGAGGAAATATTTGGAAATCTTGTTGAAAGTGAAATCAACAATATAGTAAATGACAAATCAGGAGATTATTGGGAAACTTCACTTAAAACTAGCACAGGATCTAATATAATAGAAAAAGGTTCTTATTTAGTCTTCTCTATACTACAACAATGATTCGAAAATGCATTAGAAAAATACAACAATGGAGAATTACCTGAAATTAACGATGATGAGGATGATGAAATAGTAACTATAGATATTGATGTTGAAGAAGATGATGAAGACGAAGATGAAGATAACGAAGAAAATACTGAAGAAATTGAAGACACTAAACAAGAAAATGTAGAAGTTTTCAGTCAATCAGAAAAAAATGATATTCAACAAATCCTAAATATCATTGAATAATCAAATACTTTACACATATAAAGGCATTCTAAATATGTTAGAGTGCCTTTTTCTTTTCTTGATTTCTCTTTAAGAATTTATACAATTAAATCCAGATTTTAGTTATGTGCTTTTCTATGGCAAAAAAGAAGGGCGATGAAAAATTATTAGCATTACTCGATATAGTTATCGATAATTATATCAATAAGTGAGAGCCTGTTGGTTCAAAATTTTTGAATTCCCTAGAAGAAATTGAAGATGCCCCTTCCACACTAAGAAAGCACTTAAATCAACTCGAAAAACAGTGAATGGTTTATCAGCCTTATAATTCAAGCTGAAGAATTCCAACTGTTGATTGACTTAAATTATACATTGAAAATTATCTCCAACAAATGGAAAATATGCAAAATCTGGAAGTGGATAATGCCAGACAAAACATGAAGGAAATGGTAGAAATGCTCGGAAGTTTGGTGGATGGAGTAATAATTTGATTTCTCAGAAATGATGAATATTACTATTTGTGAGTGAATAATCTTCTCAAAGAAACAGATAGAGATCACTTGGATGAAACTAAATCAATTATTTCATTTATCGAGGAAAAAAGGATAGTAAAGCATATAGATTGAAAAATTCTGAAAAAAAATCAGATTTATTATACTTTCATGGAAGACGATAATACAACTATTTCAGCTGTGTATGCAAAGGTTATATTGGAATGATATGACTGTATTTTAGCTGTCGTATGACCACTTAGAGTTAATTACAAAAAAAATGTAGCAATATTATCTCAAGTTCTACAAAAATTAGATCAATAAAAAATAAATCAGAATAAAATTTTTGAAAATATTTACTTTTATGTAAACTAAAATAATGGTAGATAAAGCAGAAAATAATGAAAAATCTCAAAATTACGTAGAACTTACAGAAAGTCAAATTTTTGAAAAAATTAAAGAAGATCTAAATCCAATCCAAAAAAATTTAGCAGAAAAAAAAATAACTGTAGAGAAAGCTAAATCTGAACTCAAAAAAATCAATGAATGGCTACAGTGAACTAAATTGGAGCAAAAAGATAAAAAAGAAATCTGAAAAGCTTTCGAAAAATTGATAAAATTAGAAAAAAATATTGATGAAAATACTTTAAAAGATGAGGTTAAAGAAATTGTTAATTTGCTAGAAAAATTAACCCAAAAAGATTTAGCAAATCTAAAACGATGAATTCAACAAAATAAACAACGATGGAACCCCGAGCGTCTACCTGAAGTTCAAGAATGAATTAATGAATCATCCGATAATTTTATTGCATATTTCAAGAAGGCAGCAGAAACTGAGGATTGACTTGGATGAGAACTTGCAAAATTAATAAATTATTTACTAAAATCATAAAACATGAAAGAAATCGTACAAAGTGCATGATGAATAGTATATTATCTAGATAAAGAATGAGAGCCTAGATATCTTTTGATTAAGCGTCATGCTTTATCTGGAAAAATTGAGCGAGTAGCTCCAAAATGAAAAATTCAAATATGAGAAGATGAGAAGAAAGCAGCAATCAGAGAAATATGGGAAGAAACCTGACTAAAAAAAGAAGATTTAATTGTAAAACAATTACTCTGAACTACTTCACTTAGAAGCAGTGAAACAAAATTGTGACATTTAGACAAAGATGTTACATATTTTTTGATGAAATTTACAGGAAATCCAAACAGTGTAAAATTAATTGAATGAGAATGATATATTTGAGTTTATAAACGAGCTACAATTGAAGAAGCTTTATGATTGATGTATTATGCTGATATTCGTGAATTAGTTAGGAAAAGTTATTTTTCTATTAGAGAAGAGAAAAAAAATCAATGAGTAAAAGCTAGTTTCTTTGATAAATTATAAAAAAATTCGCAAATTTCTGAGATATAAAAAAATTTAATCCAAAAATATATAAATTTATCAAGTTAGATTTGACTTTTGAATGTATTTTACTACAAACACCTTGTAGGTTTTTATAATGAATGAAAAATGAATATCGTAAAAGGAATTTCAAAATACGTCATCATTGTTATTATCGGTATTTTTCTAGCTTTTTTTGTTGCATGGATTCAATACGATTCTTCAGATTTATCAGCAAGTGTATTATCACTTACCGAACAAGACTTTTTCGAATCTACAAAATGGGATGCTGGGTATAAAAAAGAAAATCAGATTTTTGAAGTTTTTTTAGCAGAACAAGTTAGAAGTGAATGACTTTTGGATATTTCTATTCTCTATTCTCCAGAAGATATAGAACGATTTTCAGACCAAATAAATACAAACTATACAGTAAACATTGCACAACAAAACGAAGGAAATCTGATTCTAAACGTAGAATGATATGAAATGTGAGATTTTTCTGAATGAATATTCGAGTTACCATATAGCTGAGATTCAAAAGACATCACACTCGAATATATAAAATCTAAAGATTTAGATTTTGCAATATGAAATCTAGATAACATAGAGAATAATCAAACTCATTAACTTTTATTTCCATTATTCATAGTAATGAAAAAATTTGTGCTTGGAATTTTAACTTTTATATGACTAGGATTTTGAGTGATGCTAGCTCAAAACACTATACTACCAGATAGTGCCAATATTGAGGTTAAAAGTGAAATAATTGAATGAGAAGCAACTAATCTAGCAGTTACCATGATGAAAAACTGATCAAAAATGAATAACTACGACTGAACAGTATACTTTACAATCGAAGAAGAGAACTGAACACCACTAAAACCAAGCGAATATACCTTACCTAACGGATCAATATATACTTTTTCTGAACAAGATTTGTGATCAAAAGAATTTCAAAAATGATTAGAAATAAAAAGAGAATGAGTTTTTTATATTCAAGTTGAAGACCTAAATGATCCTGATGAAAAAATCTTATGAAGACAACAAATTACTGTAATAAAAAATTCAGTTGCTAGATGAGATTATCATATTGAGATATACTCACCACTACCTGAAGCATCGATCCCAGGTGATAAAATCGATATTTTATGAAACATCCCAGAACTTCCAAATTCAAAAGCTCTTGTCTACATAGACAATGATCCGGCCATTTCAGTTGATATAGATTCAACTTGAATTATAAATTACTCCATCGGAGATCTTGCATTATGAAGACACTCATTAAGAATTGAAATTCCCGATATGGAATGAAATATAATGTGAGAATCTGATAAAATATCTTTTACAATAGCTGAGAACGGTGATGCATCGATTAAAGATGTAACGATGTACCCAGAAAAATGACTAATGGTATGAGATAAAACAAAAATCACCGTTTATACAGATGAAATGGTTGAATCTGTGAAGATGAAACTTTCAGATAGACCACAAAATGATGGCATAATTTTAACTAAAGATAAAACTTGAGAGTTTTATTACGATGTATATTTAATATCCACATGAGATGTAAATATTACACTTGAAACCACAACCGCTAATAACTCTGTAACTCAAACACATGAAAATGTAAAACTATTTTCTGTCATTGATACTCCAGAAATTTGAAACATCACAACAACAAAAGATGAGGAAAATCAGACAGTAACCGTTTCATGGGATGTATTAAACTGAGATCCCGTAACATGATATTCTATCCAATACCAAGGAGGAGATATTTCCGGTGAAGAAGAAACTGAAAATAGATCATTCACTTTTAAAGATGTACCATATGATACAGAAATTGATGTAAACATAACACCTATATGGAAAAATGCATTAGGTTTACTAACTCACGGAGCTGCTGCTCAATCAAAGATTATAAAATTTGTTGTAACGAAACCTGAACCTAATGAATCTAGTGAGTGTTGAAACTGAATAGCTGATCCATGAGAGGATTGTACAACCTGTGCCGAAGATTTATGAGACCAATGTCCAGTTCCTGAATCTCTTGCAACATGTGGAAACTGAATAATAGAAGAATGAGAGAATTGTTGAAATTGTTTAGAGGATTTATGAGATCAATGTTTAACAGAACCTAGATGTACTGTTCAAAATATATCTACACGTACCACAAAAGTATGAAACAACTATTATCTTATCCGAGATAAAGTAGAAAATGTAAAAAAATATATCGTATATAGCTCAGCTTCCCCAGATGGATTAAATAAAGTTAAAGTATACGAAACTACTGATACAAGCTATGAATATCCATTTGATTATACAGCAAAAGAAGAACAGTATATGTATTTCCGAATTGTATGAATATGTGATGACTGAGAAAAATTAGAATTAACATGAGCCACAAAAATACAAGTTTGACCAGCTGAAAATTTCTTCTTACTTATGTGTCTAACTTTCCTAATCTACTTTTGAATAAAATTATTCAGAGAAACAGAATAGCACATTGTAAAAATATCTAAATTATAAACTCAAAATTCAATATTTAAAAATAAAATAAAGAATGAAAGCTTTTCCAAAAAAATATAATGCTCAAGAATTACGTAATCGATCAAAAAAATATAAAGAAATCAATAATTATAGAATCATAGATAATAGTATCTTTTCTCCATGAGATATTCCCATCTCTAAAAAATTGTCTTACCAAGACCTGTTTTATCACTACATAAGAGATTTTTGAAACTATATAAATAACAAAAAAAATAAAAATAACGAATATCAACAACTTTTCATAACATCTAGCGATCAGATAAAAAGCATATGTTCTGTATATGAATTTTTCAATAAAAGGAATCAAAAACCAAATCAAGTATGAATTGATAAATTTGAAAGACGTATAAAATCCACTTCTCAAAAAAATATCAAAGCTAACAACAAAATTCTAGAAAATTACTTATCCAGTAAATATAAAATATATATTCCAGACTCAGATTTAAACTTATATGTATTAAATAAATTTCATTCATTACGAGAGAGATGAAAATTAAAATACGAAAAAAAGATCTGATACCGATCTTTTAATTTACAGACCTCAATTTCAGCTCAACATATCACATGGAAAGAAGAAACTAGACCTTTTTACGTATTAAAATATTTTGTATGAGCTAAATGTGAAATATTGCCAGTGTGTTTAGATGATATAGACTTATGTTGCTGAGATGTAGCATTATTAGTTCATCCAAAAGACAAAAGATACAGTAAATATATCTGAAAAAATGCGATAATTCCACTATGTAATCGT
>Ga0310696_10004189_pt1 | contig 17754 bp, 28 predicted proteins | sample AusTroGonzalo_MG_4_FD_203885 | JGI IMG/M metagenome (GOLD analysis project Ga0310696, IMG submission 203885) | Bovine rumen microbial communities from tropical cattle in Woodstock, Queensland, Australia - Gonzalo_02 (v2) (version 2) | ecosystem: Host-associated > Mammals > Digestive system >...
GCGTCGCAGTTGTTGGTAGCCCTTAACCAACCTCTGCTGCTTCTGACGTGGTTCTTGTATATCGGCTATACTCTCATGGCAAAAGATGTCAGCAAGAATCTTTTCTGGGTTGAGGTTCTGTGTATGCTGAACATCTTTGCTTTATGTCTAACAATTTAAACCTATTTGGCTTATGGGAACATTAGCAACTGATCTCTGGCCGTATGTAGTGACAGCACTAATCTCAGTGTTTGGCACTTACTTCGGTTCAGTACACTCTCTGAAGACGCGAGTTGCTGTCTTAGAGGAAAAAGTCAAGCGGCTGCAAGATCGCGTTGACTCTCATTCAAAGAAGACTGATGCCATTCTGAACACTATCAGCGAGTTCAAGGATGAAATCAGCAAGCAACTCAGTGTGATTGCCGTTGATATTGCGAAAATCAATACAACGTTGAACATCGTAGGTAAAACTTAGGCTTATGAGAAATAAGATTCGAAAGAGACCTATTAGAAACTCTGGTTGGTGGTTGACCATTCGGCAACGGTGGTCAAACACCATGCCAAAGTTTTTCAAGGTCATATTGTGCGTTAGCGCACTTGTAAGTGGTACTGCCCTTGCCGTCAACACCGCTATCACAGCAGGTGGTGGTGTTACGCATGAGTGGTGGAATGAGTTGTACCCGTACCTGTTGGGAATACCAGCGGGTGCAGCTTTCGTTGCGAAGTTTACGCAGACTTATGGCAAAGACGGTGAACCCGTTGGTAAGAATAAGAAGGAGAATACGAATACTATTCTTGATAAAGATGACTTTTAAAGCGTAGTTATGGCACAAATAGAAAAATTATGGCCTTTCATCCTATCCTGGGAGGGAGGCTTTGCCGATGTCAAAGGCGATCGTGGTGGTGCTACCAAGTACGGTGTAACTATTTCGACTTGGAAAGCGCAGGGTTATGACAAGGATGGTGACGGTGATATCGACGTACAGGACTTGAAACTGATTACGGAAAAGGATGCGATGGAGATTTGTCGTAAGAATTTCTGGAATCGCTGGAAAGCAGACGAAATCAAAGATCAGAGTCTTGCAAATATCCTCGTTGATTGGGTATGGGGTAGCGGTAAGTACGGTATCACCATTCCACAACAGTTGTTGGGTGTGAAAGCGGATGGCATAGTCGGTCCTAAGACTATTGCCGCTCTGAATGCTCAGAATCCAAAGATATTCTTTGAAAAGGTTTGGATGCGCCGCCAGAGATACCTCAATGATATTTGCCGTACCCGTCCTGCAAACTATAAGTTCCTGACGGGTTGGGTGAATCGTCTGAACGGTATCAAATACGGCTCTCTCGTTCTCAATACAAGACCTAAGAAAACTATTACGTTCTGATTATGAAAGAGAAAGTATTTATTATAGTTATTGGGCTTGTAGTTGCTCTCGCCCTGTCTTTGGGCTACAACTATAAGCAGTATCGAGACTTGCAGGAGCAGCCAGTAAAGACCGTCACGAAGACTGTTACGAAGTATGTTGAGAAAAAAGACTCTATGCCAGAGCCTGAAAAAGAGGTTGTTATCAGGACTATCAAAGTTCCTGTACCGTCAAAGGCTGATGCTGATTCTTTACTTGATAATAACTTCGCAGGAACTTCACAACCTGTAGATAGTTTGGAACTGGAGATTACTCAGAAAGTCTATTCCGATTCTACTTATACTGCATACGTTAGCGGATATGAAGCAAATCTGGATAGTATCTTTGTCCGTCAGAAACAAACTATTACGACCGTATTAGAGACCAGAACCGTCACAAACAAAAAGTTTAGGAAATTGAATATAGGCTTAACTGGTGGTTATGGCTATGGCTTCACTTCAAAGACTTTCGAGCCTTTTGTGGGCGTAGGAATCACATGGTGTCCGTTCTAATCTTTATTTGCACAGTAAATCCGCTGATAGTATAATTGTTTGACTATCAGCGGATTTTTATCTTCGCGGGAAATCAAGGGAAATTAGAGGGGAATTTCCTCTATTCTTCTGTGATAAAGCCGAAATATTGCGCCCAGAGTTTCAAGAAACGCTTTCCGCACTCGCTTGCGAGTTTTTCCGTTTTGAAGCAGAGGCGACCGCCGAGGTCCGTGCTCGAGAGCGACGCGGCGTAATCCGTGTTCGCACAAGCGACCCCCGCGTTCGCATTCGCGTCGACGACCGAACGACCCAACACACGGCTTTTCTCTTCTTCACTCATTTCGTCAATCTCCTTCTGAGTGAATAACTCAAACCAAGGATAGTAACGGTATTCACCAACATTGAATGTCGGGAACTGGTCAAGTTGATCTGCCTTCAATTCATTGTATGCTGCACAGACAATACGGAGTTTGAGCATTGCCTGTACGTCAAGAGGCAGGTCTTCGATATTCTCAGGAAGTGTCATGCCAGTATAGGCAATGGCATCCTCAACGGTCTTGATACGCTCCCAGATAGGTATGGAAGTGTCGAAGATGGCTGTTACTACTCCTTTGTGGTCAATAGTAGAGCCGTTACATTCTCTGACTAATGCAGCAAGTTTCTCTGCAAAAAGTTCAGCCTGATCGTCAGGCACAAATAATTGAATCTGTTGCATAATGTTTTATAGTTTAATATGTTATAAATACTTTTTTCTTCTGGATTGCTTTTGTATTCTACGCTTTGCCTTTTTCTTCTTCCAGTAGTCCTTTGGAAACGTCCGATCGTGATACCTCTCTTTTGGTAAGTCTTCAGTGTCAACATCTACTTTTATAGGCATTCTATCGATCATATCTTTCAACTTTTCAGCGAGGGCAAGATTATCCATGATAGGTAATCTTGCCTCTATGCGTTCCATTGGCTTGATGATACAATGATGAATTGCCGCCTGCTCTAATATAATATTAGTTGGTATTGCCTCGAACAAGCCTTTGGGGATGAACACAGTCGGCAATGGTGGCGATGCTATAAGTTGTTCAGCCGTTTCTTTCAGTTCTGAGACACTGATAGAATCAACACCAATAGAAGACGTTAAAGCCAACTTACCGAGTCTTCCGAATCCATTGAGGACAATCTTTCTCATTGCGTATCACGATTTACTTTGTTTTCCAAACCCATATTGCAAATGCGACGACGATGACAATTATAGCAACTATCTCTTCAGTTCCTAAGTTTATTTCTGTCATATTCATAATGTTTTATTCTACTTTTTCAAATATCATACCAGTATGACGACCAACAAGAGCATCGCAGAGTGCTTCTTTGAACTTATCGCAGAACTTATCAAGAGAACAACTTTTGCAATTTTCAACATCTGGCTTGACCAGATTATGTCGAACACCGTCGATAATAATAGCATATTCCTTTGGCTTCTTCTTTCTGATATACCTTTTCTTTTTGCTATCATATTCAAAGTCATTCTCACGAATCTTTTCAAACAGTAGTTCTTTTTGTTCTTTGGTAGCGGGATAGAATGGGTCTATGACACCTTCCCACCAAATTGCACCAAGGCCACCAACAATTATTTCATCATCTTCAATACGATAACCGACGTTACTACATAAAGTTCTGCCAGTATCTTCTACTTGTTTCCAGCCTTCTATCAGGAAAATGCCCTCTACTCCGCATCCCTTTGGAGTATATAGGACATCACCTGCCTTGGCATCTTGGATAGTCCAAAGACGGTATATATCTGTATTCAAAGGCCAATCTGCACATACACCTGTATCTGTAGAGACTTCATAACGCTCTTTTACAGCGTCAATATGCCAACATACTCCGTTAGGAGAAACGACCCAATCACCAACCTTGAACTTTGCCTTTTCAGATTCCATACCTTATTATATTATATATTATTCCACTCCTTACCATCCATATCAACGGTACGGCTAAGAATATTCTGCCAGTCATACAAAGGTAAAGCATTTTCAAATAAGTTGCGGATGCTCTGTTTGAGATAGACAGTACGACCAGCGTTTCTAATAGCAACAGTAAGAGAGTTTACCATGTCAACAGTCTCTTTGAAGTCATAGTAGTCGCGTTTGACACCGCTTCGCAAACCTATCTTGTAGTGGTCACAACAGCCTAATGTTTCTAAGACCATTTTTGACGATGATTGCCAATCAATGACAGGCTCAATACTCGCCCAGGTCTTAAAGCCCATATCGTGAAGTTGTTTCATAGCACTTATACGGTCAGCGTTACTTGATGCCATTGGCTCCATATCGTCACGACCCGTCAGAGTGAATCCAAAATGCACTAAATCCTTTACTGCATTTGACTTGAAGTTCAACTGCATCCGTTTGTTGTAAATGAAAGAAGCATCTTTTGTTAGCACTTTCACAGGAATGTCATTGTAAATGCACATATTCCATGCAGACAGGGTGAGGTTTATTGTCTCATGGATCATCGGATCAGTAGTAAAAGAGAAGAATATACCTGTCTCTTTGAGGTGGTCGATATGCTTCCGAACCTCTTTGCAGAACACTTCGAGAGCGTCAGTTTCATCCTTGAAGCACTTCTTCAGTCGAACCTCTTTACCTCCAAGTTGCTTCGATGGTGCGCCTCGTTTGAGGTAACAGTATTCGCAATCATGCGGACAGCCAGTGTAGAAGTTACAGCCGACACGTCCATATTCCAATGCAGCACCCTTCGGGGTGTATATTGATTTTCCGTTTATAATCTTATCAGATGCCATAATCTATTTTGTATCTAAGTCTTCAAACAACAGTGTTAAGTGATTCTTTTTGATTTCTGGAATTTCGTCGTAGCGGTTGCCGAAATATGCTTTGAAGCCATCCTTGTATTGTTTGAGATTGAAAGGACGGCAAATCAGATGTATTCCAGAGCGAGTAGGCATGACAAATAATACATTACTGTCATAGCGTGAATCCATGCCGTTGATGTAGTTTCGTAGGTCATAGAGATCATCTTCAGACACCCAACCATCAACGTCAATAACCCACATACCGTTAGTGTGGTCAACGTATTTGCCAGAACACGACTCGAATATAGAATAGAACTTCTTGAAGTCATGTGCGGCAATTCTACGAGCCGATTCAGCAAGCGTGTCGAGAGCAACCTGAGACATCAACTTGTAGTTGACAGAGCAATATGCCCGCAAGTTCAGGAGTTTGCAGATACCCTTTATTTCCTGCTCGTAACGGTCGAGGTCTTTCCACGAATAGATGTAGTAGTTGCGGAAATGATAGTTGGCTGCTGGCAGGTCAGGATTGTCTTTACCACGACGCATAAGTTCCACGACATAGTATTTGTCGAGGTTGCCGTGCTCGTTGTTATCAGGCAGTCCACCATTCATGTTGATCAGCCGTTTGTAGTTCTCGAAGTTGTCAGTCATAATTATTCTTTTTGGGGAATTTCTTTTGCTTTGCGTATAACTTTATAGCCTGATACAATAGGCCATCTACAGCCAGAGACATAGACTTGATAGGTCTTTCCAACTTCGAGGGAATTGTAAACGTCGCTTGACTCAAAGAATCCAGAGAAAACCAAATCTGTAACACAAAACACCTCGTTCTTTGTGTAAACGAGCCATTTTTCTTCATCCTTGTTCGGGTCAATGTTCTTGTCTGTGACAGTAATAGTTTCCCAATGCGGATTTTCGTAGTAAATCTTGTAATCAACACAGCAGGAGATAACAATGAATATGACAAAGCATATCAATACGAATCTTGCGCAGCCCGGATTGTCTTCAAAAATATTATCACTCATAATTTTTATTTTATTTTATTGAAACAAATCTTGTATTCATACCCACACATGGTCTATCTATAGTATCGGGGCAATACGGTTGCAAAGAACATTTCTTGCAAAGGTCTCCACCACACTTCGTTTTAACCATACGATGTCTGAAACCGTTTATTTCTACTATTACACGATCCATAACATTTATATCAAATCGTTTGCTTCACAAATCTTATCATAACAGGCACGAACTTTCTGAAATTCGTTATCAGGGAGAGGGTCGGTATGGTACATTACATCGTCGAGCATTGACCGCAAAATACGAATCTGTTCCTGTACCTTAGTCATTATGTACTGTTGTCTTGAAGTCATAATCGTAATGTTTTAGGGTAGGCAGTCTTTCAACCGCCTACCATGTTAAACAAACTCATTGGTATAGTAAGAACTTACCCAAGCCAGAAGTTTCAGAATGATATCGCTCTTGCAGAGCCAGTACGTAGTGCCGTTGTTACCAAACTTTGCCACTCCAATCTTTAACTGGTGAAGCATCGGGTCATTAGCGTCGCATATCGTAGGCATTATAAACTCTCCAAAGAAAGTTATACCATCGTCTTTGCCATTCTTGAGTTGTTCCTCCAAAAGTTTCTGAACCACTGGCGAATCAACAGGCGTAATGTGATTGACAAGATTGTCGCACGGTGGAGTCTGCAATGCGAACTTATACGGATTGCTCTCAGATGGCTTGAGTTTTACGATACTGGAGAAAAGAGGATATGGCAGTCGCAAACTTTCAAGATTGAACTCTACTTCTGCATTGGCGTTCTTTTCTGCCTCACGTTTCTTCTGTCTCTCCTTGTTACGGGCAATGTTCCTTTTGCTCACCTCGTTTCTGATAGTGGTGGCACGTTCCATCGTGATCTCACCTTCAGCAAGGTTAAACTCAAAGAACTGTTCCTTGGTCAAATGGGTAACACCGAACTTCTTTGCGAGAATGCCGATGCCACTGAGGTCTTTACGCTTTCGGTACGAATCCTGAATAGCGCACAGGTACTTTCTGTAAGTCTCGTAATTGATAGCCATAACCTTTTATTTTAAGTGTTTCATCATTGCGTCTGCAATCTCGAATGAGCGTTTGGCAAGTCTGTCATTGGCTATACCACCTCTGAGTAAGAGAGACTGCATTGCTGCTTTCGCAAACTCTATGCGGTTGTTATTGTCGCAGCCATCGGCAATAATCTCTACCTCTTCGATTGGGTATTCCAGTTTGTCCGTGTCTGGTGTGTCAGGACGAAGCACCGTAACTACTGAGTTAGGTGCTAAGTCCATGATTTCACCAGTTGCGATGATTCTAACCTTGGCTGCCATGCTGTGCTCTGTCAACGATTTCTACGCAGTCATTGAGAGTGTGGGCTTTTTCGGCTTCTTCGTCAGGAATTGTAATCTTAAATTCCTTTTCAAGTTCCATTGTCAGCTCAACACGGTCAAGAGAGTCCATTCCAAGATCAGTCTCGAAATTCGCATTGTCTGTTACCTGTTCAGGTTCAACACCGTTCTTGTCAACGATGATTCCTTTGATTTTGTCTTTGATTTCTTCTTTTTTCATAATTCTAAAAATCTGATGTAAATAGTTTGAATTGTTTTTTACTGAGTTTAGGGCTATACGATCCATAGATATTATCGAAATATCCCGCCAAATTTCTGAGGAAAGCGTCTTCTCTGTATCTTACATATTCCAGAAATTTATCGAAGAATGGAATACAATCCTCTATCTGGCAGTCAAGATGTGTCACGACACCGTTGATGGTGAGGTTGTACCGATTCTTCCAGTTGTCAAGATGGTGTCTGTCAAAGACTCGCCTCAACAGAGATTCCTCAAACAAGCCACGCTTGAAAACTCCTTGGAAACCATCATCACGGTTAGTCGGCTCGTCAATGGAAAAATATTCCCGTACCATGTCAGCCCTTGCAGGCTTGTAACCATTACCATGTCGTGTCAGATATGGGCGCATTACCATGAAGACCTCTGCGTTTTTTAGGTAAGTTTCTGGCATTCCGTTCAATCCAACCCGTGAAGGTGTGCAGTTTGGCATAAATCCATAATCCATGTCAAGCAGAAGACCTTGCGAACCCTCAAATATGCAACAGTCATAACCAACTGGAGGAAGATATGTGATTTTAGCAAACTCTCTAAGCCATTCAACAGCTTCGATAAACTTTTTATCCATTTCCCAATCCAAGTCAGCATTATAATATGAGCGTACCATGCGTAACGACATTTTAGGGTCGCCACAGGCTGCGCTAAATGAAAGTTTCTGATTGCTTTTTCCACGTAAGAAAGTATGATATATACCTTCTCCACATGAGCCGTCAGAAATAACCTTCTTGTCAGACTGATTTGCTGCAACATCATAATGAGTAATGATACTCAATTCAGGGTGTACGTATAGCACTGGAGTAATGCCTTTCTTCTGCAACTGCTCAAACTCAATCTTTGTTGAAATCGGGTCAATCATCACATTCTTATTAAGGAATGTAGGAACACCAAGTAAGACTCCGCTACCGAAAGAACTGCAAACATGATCAATTCCATTGCAGACTATACGGTGTCCCGCCTGTGAACCACCAGAAAAACGTATGACCAAAGGCTTATCTCCACGGTCAATGGCTTCTTTACAAAGCCACTGAACCGTAGAGCCTTTACCTTCGTCACCGAAGAATGTACCAAGAACTATTTGCGTTTTCATTACAAGGTAATCTTTGGTTTGTTATCGGATGGTTCTGAAACATTTGTATGCTGTTCCATTTTTGGACTACTACCACAACTGTTATATACGTTCAGAATGATAGACGATATGACAGGTACGAGGTTGTAGTTTGTTCTTGGAAGCACAACGATACGGTCATTTCCTATCAAATCACGCCACTTGTTGATAGTGGAATTGTAGATAGGAGTGTCGCCCATGTGAATGTGGTATAGTTCCCACTGTTCACTTGCCTCTTCAATAAGAGTAGAAGACGTGATACCAGATTGTGTTCCATCACCGAACAAGTCAACGATGTTGCTTTGCGGAATCTCTGCCAAACACGGCTCGTCACCGATGGTAATGCAGACACCTTTCTTATGTCTTTTCTCCCATGAGTCTGTAACGGTATGTCGGCTTGCGAAATACCAAGCAAGGTTATAACTCTCGCCTGGGTTATTACCGCCACCGCCTTCGAGGAAGACTTTCTGGAACCACTTTTCCATAAGTTCGTCACTACTCTCAAACTGTCCGCACTGGACGGGTGCTTTGTCAAAATAGCAATCACCAACACCAACAAAGCATACTTGTGGGTCGGGAACACCAGCCTCAATGATTGACCTCATAATCTCAGGGAATGAGCCTTTGATCAAGTCCATTGGTATATGCCCCATGCTTCCAGTTGTGTCAAGAGCAATGATGATTGGGAACGAATTTGGGTGTTCCTCTGAGTCACGACTTTCACGCACCTTGCCATTGATGATCATTTCTGAATCAATGCGCTTCTGTGTAAACGCCTGTTCCCGTGCAGCGGATTCAGACAGATGTGAGTATGCCATTGTCCTTTCCGTGCTACGAGCATGAGCCTTCATGTATGAATAACTACCGCCACCCATAACTATTCCTCCTTATTTTTGATGTTCGACTTCCATTCAGGAGTGAGGTACGGCTTCACCTTATTCATGTCTGGATATTCACCAAACAAGGTCTCATAGTCATTGACAAGAATACCGAGGCGAACGGACTGCTCACGACGCGCAATAAGAGTGTTGACACGGTTGTTCATCAGTTTGTCAGCATCGAACTGACTTGGACTGATACCCTGCCCTGCATTGGTAGGTAAGATGTCGAGGATGGCATCTTCGAGGTCACGGTCACACTGACGTACTTTCGCACAGACATCTTCTATCTGGCGGCGATACTTCAATTCAGAGTCTTCGAGCATTGCATCAATGCGCGAATCCTTAATCTGCTTAAAGGTCTGTTTAAGGGTAGAACCTAAGATACCCGTTGTTTTCTTTTCATCCATAACTGTAAAATGTTAAAGGGTTATTCTTCGTCTTCGTCTTCTTCGGACTCCAGCATCTTCTCAAGTTCCTTGATGGACTTCTTTTCGAGTGCTTCATCCTGCTTGCGGGCGATAAGTTCAAGAACTTTCTTGTTGTTAGCCTTGATCTCAGCCTTCTTCAGAGCCTTTTCCTCAGCATTCTTCTTTGTCAGATAGATGTCTTTGAGGATTTCAAAGCGCAGTTCATCGTCGGTAGCCTTGGCCTTGGGAGCGTCGAGGAACGAAAGTTCCGCGTCTGACACCTGACCAGAAGACTTCTTGGCAGCTTCACGGGCTTTGATAACTAACTCGCGGATTTCCTCTTTGGGTAAATCCCAGAGCATTTCAACTGAAAGAACACCGCGATTGGTGTTGAAACGTAGTTTCTTTTTCGATGCTTTTTTGTAAATTTCCATAATTGTAAAGTTTAAAAAGTTTATACTAATTACCTGAATTGATTTCGATAATATGTTCAAGAGTCATGTTTCTTACATCTTCGCCATACTTCTCGTTAAGTTCATTGAACTGTGATTCACAAGTTCCGATGATTTCTCTTACGACAGGGTAGCGAATCATGGCAAATATGATCTGTGCCGAGATATGCACTGGATTTCCACCAAGTGTGAAGCAATTACCTTCATCACCGATTAACATGAAAGATGCCTCTTCACCTTGAAGTTTCTCAAGAAGTTTCTGTGCCATCCTCTGAGTCATTTTGATTTCTTCCTTGCTCATACCAGGCTTAACTCCAAGTTCCTCTTCAAGCATAAGACCACCTCTAAGTACATGGTCTTGAGCACCTGCATCGAGTGTAAGAAGTTGCTCAAACGTCGGACGAACCCAGTTGTGAACAACTATTCTGTTGTGTTCTGCCTCTTGCTCAGAGATTGTGCCTCTATGAATCATAGTAGCACCACATTCTACTCTTCTGCATTTGATGGTGAAAGGTGTAACGCCTTTGTCTTTGTATCTGGTACAGAACTGCTTTCCGCATTTCTCACATACATAGATGTCAACACCACTGTTTCTACCGTCGAACATTTTTGCTGATTCTATACCAGCAACAAGTTGGTCGTATTTTTGTTTCAATTCGTTCTTATCCATTTTGTTTCTTATTTAAATATTCACATAATCTATCAGCGATTTCTCCGATGATGCCAAAGTTCTCTTCTCTTACCCATTCAAGAGCGACTTGAAAGGAAAGATTGTACTGAGGCAATAACTCTCTGGCTGAAACTTCGTGGTGAGAAAGTTTGCCCTCAGTAGGCTTCAAACCATTCTCATGCAGTTCACACTTTCCGTCGTGGTAGCAGATGCAGCAACCGTCAACTTTACTTCCAGTGCTCTTCAACTGAACCATTGGGATAGGCTGTCTTATATGTCCTAATGCCATTCCTGCAGCCCACTCAGTATAACAAACTTTGTCTATGTAACCTGCATTGATCAGAGCAAGTATGTCATGTGGCGTACCCAAGCATGGAGTACGTTGACACATCTGCTTGCACTTCTCGCAGTTACAGGAAACATTGTGTCTGCCAACCTGATTCGCTATGCGCTCAAATACTTCTTCTCTTGTCATATCGTTTTGAATTAAATGGTGTAGGCGATTCTCGAAGTCGCAAGCCCTCCACAGGGCTTATCAGTCATTGAAGTTATCTCGATTTAGTGGCGTCCTGTTTAAGACTGTTTTCAGTGTTTGCCGATTCCACCACTACACCATTATCATTAGAATTGAACCTTGATGATACGCTTATGAGTGCCTTGCAGACGCAGAACCAACTCGTCGCGGACGGTGGCATTGAATCCAAGTCCAGACAGTTGCTTGTCTGTTGACTCAACCTTCAGAGTAGTACCAAGCACTTCCATCACCTTACGGTGTTCGAGCAATTCAGGGCGCAGGAACTCGTTGTGGAAGCCTCTGATTGACTCAGGCGACTTTGCACCGTCGAGCATGAAGAAGTAGTGCTTGTTACCGATTGGGCTATCCCAATGGTTAGGTGAGAGGCAAACGAGATTCACCTTATGGAACTTGTTTGTTTCAAGACCATAGATTTCCGTAGAGGTGGCGTTACTGTCAACCAGATACTCCGAATGGTCAATGTGGTCGATTGCACCGTTCTTGATGTGTACGATTGCGATGTCTGCTGGGTGGTACTTCAAAATCTCATGGTCAACGACGTATGTAAATACTTCATCACCGAAAGCAATCTCAGCCTTTGCACCGTTGTTGTTACCACCGTCGAAGTTCACAATCCAGAAACGATAAGCACCATCTTTGATACGCTCTGGCTCAGTCCAGAAGATGTTTTCAACACCTGTGTCATGCGGACAAATCATGTCGATGTCGAGCATACCACCGCATTCAGGTGTCTTACGACCTTTGTACTGTCCGTAATAGATTTCGCGTCCAGTAGGCTCCTTTGCATGAGCGTCGAGGTCAACGATAGAACGTCCATCCTCATTCCACATGATAGAGAAACGGAAGAAAGCGTCAACGAAACCGCCCGCTGCCTTAACAGCTTCTTTGATCTCAGACTTGCCAGCGAGGTTGCCGTTATACGTCCAACCAAAGTTGTTACCCCACTTGAAGAGAGGCTTGTTGGGTGATTTCGGGTCTAAAGGACAGGTCAGCGTGACAAAGTTGTTCTTGTGAGAGTTAAGGAGGAAAGCCTCTACCGATGTGCAACCAGGCAGAATGTCTTTCATAAACTTCTCAATGCTCACAACTTCCACACCATCGAACTCGCTACGCTTGTGACGTGTAGAGGTAGGCTTGATACCGTCGAGGATAGAGACGGGCTTAACTTTGCCATCACCAGAATTGCAGTGGAGAATGTCACAGACGCGAATATCCTCAATCGTAGCACAACGACGGTTGAAACTCTCTTCATAGCCATTCTCAGCAATGAAAGCCTTTGCGTTATCAATCATCTGCTGAGTGATAGGTGCAGTCGCTTTCATGTAGTTCTTGGGATCAACGCGGAAATTCCAATCCTGACAAACCTTGTTCAAATCCTTACCTTCTGCCAACTCTAAGCATAACTTACCCATCAACTCGTTCTTGAAACGGGCGATATTCAGTTTGTAAGAGTTTACCCAACACCAGTTGTCACGCTTTTCAGCAGGAACTTCGGCATAACGAGTGGCAAAATCAATGAACTTCACAACCTTATACTTGTCTGTCTCTGCATTCATCAGAGAGCCTTGGTTGATAAGGTCGAGAACCAGTTTCAGCGTGTCAACAGGAATCTTGTCAAGACCATCCATGAAGACGTTCTTGTCTTCGCGGAAACGTGCCTGAACACTTTCAACTGTATCGTGTGACTTGTTCACAAACTCCTTTGGCAGATGCACACAGAAATGGTTGAAAGTTCTGGTCTCATTGGGCTTTACAACACCAAACTTCTCAGCCTCTTCTTTCGTGTAACGCTTCACGGTGTGGTCGAGGTTGAGAGCAAACATTACGCTATGCTCGTTGCAACGCTCATACACAGCATTATAGAGATAGTCGAAAGTCTCTACAAAGACATTCTCAACAGGTGCAGCAATAAGCAGATTTCTCATGTTGGCGAAAGACTGGCGGTATTCGTCATTGACTTCACCGTCAAACATCGTCATAATAGTGTTGTCTTCTGCAATGGCTACGATATTGCCGTAACGGTGGAAGAAGTGCTTACACTGGTTACAGTTATGCACAGAGGATTCAGGGTCACGGAAGATCGGGTCTTCACCGAACCCTTGCATATAGGCTACCCATATCTGGTCGCCCGTAACTTTACTACGGAAGAGTTTGCCAGTGGCACACATCTTCATAAACTGCTCTTGCAGCATCTTTGACTCTAAATGTTCCATATCTTTTTATTGTTTAGGAGTTTGTTTTGACTTATGATCGTATTGTTTTATCATCCTTGTGTTCAAGAACGTACTTCTTATCGTCCTCAGAGACATTGTATGCTTTTTCGAGGAAATTCATTGCAATACTCTCGTTATTCTCAGCAACAGGCAGGTAGTCATAGACAAACAGACGAGTCAAGCGAATTTTGCGATTGAAATCCTCAACGACAGCTTCTACCTTTTCGTCGATGAAGTTTGTTACCTCATTCGCTTCAGCCAAAGACTTCTTGTATTTCTCAAGTGCTTGGTTGTAACTTTCCATAGCCTTATTGAACCCCTTGATGCGATTCTTCTCACTCTCAAACTTCTCTTTGCTGAAGATCGTCTCTGAACTGATATTCAGTGACGGCTTTTTACCATGCCAGTCCAAAGGAAGACCAGTTTGGAGGTATTTTGTAGAGTAGTCAAATGAGCCATCGTTTCTTTGATAGCAGATTCCTTTCGCTTTTTTCAGGAACAAGGCGAAATCTCTTGCATCTTCGATACTTTCAAAGCAGAGTCCACCCCATTTCTCAGAAATACCGTCAATGGTATAGACCATGACATCTGGCTCAACCTTTTCAGTCTCAGGCTTCTTTGGTTCAACGGGGAACTTTACGCCTTCCTGTGCCAACGCCAACTTCTTATACAGATCAATGTCTGATGGAGTTAGGTTGTAAACTTCTTCATTCGTAAGTTTTGAAAATTCTTTCATATTCTTTTATTGTTTAGGAGAGTTAAATAAATCATATTCTTGTAACTTAGCAATCTTTTTCTTCAAATCCCAGAGTCTCATACAACCAAGGTGAGCAAGTTTTAGTTGTTCCTGGTCTGTGAGTTTACGCGCTGCCTTACGCCGCCCTGCATAAGCAATGAAGTCAATACCAATCCATTCACATTCGTTGCCTTCCCAGTCATGGTTGTCGTAAGTGATAAGCCCTGCATTTGTCGGAACACCTTCTTTGATACCTGTGATTTTGTATTTACGCCATCCACAATCAAAAGGTTCTACGACGTACAGAGCATCCACAACTTTGTTTGCAATAGACTTTGGCACACAATAATAGAAGTAGGCGATGCGCGGATCATCGTGCATGTGCTTTTTCTTGAAGTCTTTACGAAAGTCTTCCCATGACCGCTTTATCTCAACCTCTGTAAGATAGCCAGACTTAGACAGAGAAACAAAGTCAGCCTCATACTCAAGCAGCCCCCATGAAACATTAGGAACTACTATGTTACGCCTGAGATTGAAATTGTCAATCTGTGCCAGACGTGACTGTATCTGCTCTATTGTCAAGTTAGTATCTAACATAATCAGTTGTCTTTAATCGCCTGTTCTATCATTAGTCGGGCTTGCGTTACACTTTTGTTGAAGATTCGGCTGTTGAAGACCTGAGTTGTCTGGTTCTTGATATGGTCAAGACACTTGACTATTACCCTTACGCCATCCCTCATTGTCAACGCCTCTGGTCTTTTGAACCTGCCTTTGAAAGTCTTTCTGACAAGTTCGACAATTTCTTTGTCGCTCCTAACTCCTACAACCGAAGTTCTTTGGAGTTTCTTTCCCTGCGAAAAGAATATCAGATAAGACTTTTCTCGTTTCTCAACAATCATAAACTTTTATCTTGTAGTGAATCGTTGAGCGAGAACTATTGCATATTCAGTGTGAGAGTTATTCCAAACCCGCTGTGCAATTCTTATGTAGTAGTGGAGTTCGGGGTCAAACTTTACTTCCAGATACTTTTCCAAGTATTCGATGATGGCTTTGCCGTTGAGGGCTTTCGTATCAGTGGAATACTTCGACACGTTAAACTGTTGCTTGTTGCCGAACACCATCACCATCTTGTTAGTTTTGCGGTCAACATGAATAGACATTGAATCCAATCCTTCACTTTCCAAGACTTTCACCAGATATGAATTGAGAACAACACAATTCTTGTTCTTGGTATTGACTCTTACCTCGTTATCGTCTGGCATAGGAACTTTGCGAAGCGTATTGGTGTTGACACTGAGAAGATCAAGACCACTCCAGTCATTGCTAAAGATGGATTTCTCTTCTTGGTCGCGCTTCTCTTCGCGCTTAATCTCTCTCTCTTCGCGCTCGATGGCTGGAATTTCCATACCCTTGCGGACATCTGACTTACCGATGAACTGATGCCATTTCTCATTCATTTCATCCCAATACTTAGCACCGTAAGCTGTCTTAATCTTGGTAGCATCGAAAGCATAGGGGATAACAACGTCACGCGGAACGGTGTTGAGATATTCCTGAACTGTCTCAGGGTTATCGTCATACTTGAACTGGTTATAAAAGCCAGCAAACATCGTGTTCATTCCGTGAATATTCAGGAATCTTTTGAACAGGTTAGAATCTTTGGTATTCATATTAGTTATGTATTAGGTAGTTATTACTTTCTTCTGACATCGCCACTCATTGTAGAAGCGTTACCGCCTACATTACCACAATCAATGTCGCCACTCATAGTCTTAACATCGCCAGTCACGTCACCATGAACTTCAATGTCGCCGCTCATTGTCTTAATGTAATTGACTTTGCCAGTCACTTCGATTCTGTCACAGGCATCAACATCAATCTTTTCTACATCACCATTGATGCTAATGTTGATCACCTTTTCGTCAATAGATTCCAAATCTTCGATTGGCTTTCCATTGCACAGAACCTTGCCATTGATGATGGAAACAGTTCCATTCACTCTCATGGTCTTTCCGTTAATAACTACTGTATTCATAACTTTAATTAAAATGAGGACAGAGGAATCGGCAGTCAGTTGTGGCTCTCGACTACTTCTTCCAATGCCCTCAATATTTCTTTGTACTATCTCGGAGAGCCACCTACGAGACTTTTCTTGGATTTCGACTGCAAATATAGGGCGAATATCTGAATATCCAAAATAAAATCAGATAAAAGTTAATAATGTTTGAATTGTTTAGCAAACATAATGTATCGTTTTTGACCCCTATTTATATAATAAATAGTTGAAAAATAAGGTGTTAATTATTCAAAACGAAAATTCAGATATTCTCAGATATTTACTATCTTTGCAGCGCAATCGAGTGAAGGCGATGCAATCCGAAATAGAGTATCAAGGCTTCGGCACAAGATATTAGAGACCCTGCAAAAGACCTTCACCTTTTGCGGGGTTTCGCTTTTATAGCGTTTCCCAAAGCACAGACAATTATACAGGAAGACATTCTGGTTGTCTGGAAGGAACCCACTATCAGGGCTGCATAAAGCGGGATGCGAAAGCATAGGGAGTGCGAAAGTGGGAAGTTGTAGGCGAGACTTGCACCGAGAACAAAACAATCGAAATCGCTGAAGGGTTGCGCAGTCTGGAGTTGCACCTCCCTCGAAAAGTAGGCTCATGGTCAGCATATCGAGAGTACCCTGCGGGAATTGGCGAGATTTTTTTCTTGCACTTTTCCTTAAAGGGACTTTATTCCCACGTTGCAGGTCTTTGGTAGCATTTTTTTGGCATAGCCGAATTATTAACTAAAGTATAGCGTATATGGAAAATAAAACAGGTTATCAGAAGTTGACTGAGGATGAAGAAAAGATTTGGATTCCAAATCGCAAACTTCAACTAACACAAAAAGCCGAAATTGCGCGTTTGCATAAGGTTATTGAGGAAAAAAACGCCGCAATTAACAAATTCAAGAAGTACGACGAGCAACGATCTGAGTATTGCCACCGTCTCGAACAGAACTATGCACTCATGGAAGAGCGTTTTGGCGAGTTTTCGGATGCTATCGGTGAATGCGACGAGATTGACGATGGAACCAAGGAGTTCTACAAAGAGGTTGTCATGCGTCTCTACAAGGGCAAAGTATCGACTGACAAGGAAAAGTCCGTTATCCAGAAAGCATTTTCTGATCTGAAGAAGTTGCAGGAATGCTTCAACAACATGGAGTTTGTGATGATGGGTGTCGGCAATGCTCAGAAGAAAGCGGAGTTGCTTAATGAGTTGCGAAAGATGCAGGTCAGGTATGACAATATCCTGACTTCATTCCAGAAGAAAATGAACGATTTAAAATAGAGAACAATGAAAAATTATTTGAATTTACTGGAACACATCTTGAATGATGGTGTTCAAAAGGGCGACCGCACAGGCACAGGTACA
>Ga0310696_10004190_pt1 | contig 17749 bp, 32 predicted proteins | sample AusTroGonzalo_MG_4_FD_203885 | JGI IMG/M metagenome (GOLD analysis project Ga0310696, IMG submission 203885) | Bovine rumen microbial communities from tropical cattle in Woodstock, Queensland, Australia - Gonzalo_02 (v2) (version 2) | ecosystem: Host-associated > Mammals > Digestive system >...
GCTGGAATTCAAAAAGCTGGTGGAGACTATGTAGAAAATGGAACTGATGTTAGCTTCATTATTTTTGATATTAACATTGATGGCTTTGATCTCAAGAGAGAAAGCGTAAATGATATTGCTTCTCGTCTTGGTATTCCATCTGTCCCTGTTGTTTTCCATGGCACACTTGATGAAGCTAAAGCTTTCGTTGCTTCCCATCCTATGTCTACACTTAATGGGGGCAAGCATGAAATGGAAGGTTTAGTCCTTGTCCCACAAGTTCAACTCTATGACGCGAAACATCATTTAATTAAATGTAAGTGCAAATATAGAGATATGCTTAAAGGTGGCTTAGCTACCGAAGAATAGCTTATGAGAGTTTGGAAGATAAAAAGAATATCAACATTTGACGATGATGAACTTGCTGCCTTTATTACTAATATAGATAATCAACCCGGTTGTAAATTCCAAGAAGTTATTTTTATGGGCAACAATAGTCTTAACGTTAGAATATATCAAATTCTTTATACAGAAGAATAGGAGACCCTAAAATGAATATTTTCACAGTAATTGGAATCATCGTAGTAGCAACTATTATAGGAACTGCTACCGGAGTTTGCTTAGGTATTCCACTTAGCAACTATCTTAAAAGGAGACTAAAATAATTATGCCTCACTACTGTTTTAAACAACCAAATAATAAATATACAGTTTGGTCAACTATTGTAGATGCTCCAATTTTATGGAATGCCACTAAGGCAGAAATCTGGCGATATGAAAATGTCAGAGATGAGCTAGAATGGAAGCATTGGGTAAAACCAACTATAGAAGATGCTATCGACGAAGGCGACATAGAATGTAGTCTCTGTAATGGCAATATAACTAAGGAAGAACTCTTAGATTATTTTAATGAAATAAAATATCAAGGTAAGTTATATAAACATGCGGAAAACTTTGATCTCGAAGCTTGGAGAGAAGAAATCGAAGAAGGGAGATTATAGTGGGTAGTAAATAATGGCAACGCCATTTTGGGGTGATTCCGACTTCGCGGGCTCCCGCCCAAAAGAAAAAATTTAAGGAGAAATAAATAATATGGAAGATTTAATTGACATTAGCACAATCAAAAATCAATGGACGTATGAACCGCCAGAAGGTTATACAGAGATTTATAGACATAAATGTTATTTTGAAGATTTAACATTTAGTAGTTATGTTGGAAGCACAAATGACTCTATGAAAAAGCGTGCTGGAAAACATTTTAAAAATTATCATGGTACAGCAATTACCAAAGGTGAAACTAAGTTTGAAGAATACTTAAATGAATATGGTTGTAGACATATTAAATCAGAACTTCTATATGTAGTAAAAGATGAACTTAGAGCAGAATACGAACAAAAAGCTATTGATGAATATGATGCTATTAATATGGGCTTCAATAGTATTAAAGCTATTATTGAACGTAAAACTACTAATACTAGAAAGTTTGTTAATAAAGCAAATGAGAAAAATAATCCGACTATTATTGGACCAGAAGATGTTCAACTCACTTTTAAACATAGAGATGGAAGTATTGATGTAGCAGTAATGAATGCAGGTTTATATTATTCAAAGTATGTAAATAAAGTATTAAACTTAGACCATCCTGGAACTGATGGAACTGTTACTCTTAAAGATGCATTTAAAAAACATACTACACCACTTCAAGAGCTATCAAGAGATTTAAGTGTTGCATTAAAGTTTGGACCAGCTGGTAGACATACAATTACACTTGATAATATCTATATTGTTGGTACTAGAACTTCACTTAGAATTTATTTAGATCAACATCCTGAATTATTATCAAGAGTTGCTTATCTTAAATTTGGCGTTTGGGATGAAGACTAATAAAATAATATAAGAGCTAAGTATAAAAGCTTAGTTCTTTTTTATATATACTAAAACTAATATATAGAGCAAGTAATACCGCTTTACGCTCTTGCTGCGGGCTATTAAATACCCCCTCAAAAAATTGAAAATCCTAAGATTTTTCAAAAAAGCGGGGACTTCTTTGAGAAATAAGTGCTAAAATAATTGAAGCGCGTGAAAAAGCAGGGGGAGGGTAGGCTCTCCGTCATCCTAGCTTTGAGACTCACGGCTTTTTTTCGTACGGCCGAAGTCGCACAGCTTCTCCGCCCTACAGCACCCGAGCAGCGAAGTAGTGGCCGCTACGCCGTGCCGAAGCCTGCTGCTACAGCTGTCATCCCAAGCTTTTCACTAACAGCAGTGGAGTCGAGCTGTAAGGCTCGGGCGAAGCCAGCAGGAGAACTAACTCCTGCGCTTCTGCCCTCGCTCCCGTAGTACTTCCCCTCTATATATACGTAAAAGTAATTCCCTTATATATCAAACTAAAAAAATATATATTAACTAAAATTTTTTATTTACGTCGCCAGGAAATTATGGTATTATATTATTGAGGTGAAAAATATTTATGGCGACACAAATTTTTGATCAGATAGGTTTATATAGAGACCGCTTCGACGAGGATGGACGAAGTGGTTATCTTATGTTAGATATTTTATTTAAAGCCGCGGACTTCCTTGAAAAGTATAAAGACTTTAAACTTTACATCCATGAAATGCAAGTAGAACGCGTGGAGTTCGGTGGACCTTGGGACCCACTCAATCCTCCAAGCATGATCAAAGTCCATACAACAATCAATGCTCCGAGCGGCCAGCCAGCCCCGTGGGACAGAACTATGGCTGAAGTACATTTCTTATTTAGCGATACACAGTTTATCCCAGGAGTCAGACCAGAAGATAAATCAAATGAAACTTTAATGAAAGTTAAAGATAAAGTCGACCCAGAAATGTTCGCTGCTCTTAGGGTTGCTGAGATTATCTGTGAGCAATATAGAACAAACATTAGAAGTTATATTTCACCTTCTCCTTGGGCTTATGCTCAAGCCGATATAATGTCAACTGCTACAGCAATGCATGACCAAAGCTATTCCGGCTGCTGGATAAACGACGGCAAACAATTTGTTAAAGTTAAATGGTAATTACCTAATTATAAACGTAAACAGCCAAATATGAATGCTTATGCCACAAAAATGGTATAAGCTTTTTTTAATTTCCTATTTACAAAAGGCGATTTTTGTGGTATGATATAATTGAGGGAGTATTATTATATATAAAAAAATTCTCGGGTTGCCGAGTCTTTTCTTTATGTGCGTGAGAATCAGAGCCTGTGGAATTGAGACGATTTCAATTTTAAGGCTCAAAACAAGCCCACCGTGACGCGAAAGGCTTTCACTAGGATAAAGTACTGGGGTTTAAGTCACAAAGCTTAAAATAAAGCGTTTTCGTAACAACTAAAATATGCGCCGTCTCCTGCCGGCCTCGGCTCCCGCCTCGAAACGAAACTAAAAAAATTTCATTTTCTTATTTACATTTACAACTAAACGCGATATAATTATAATGGGGAGTGATATATATTTAAAAAAAAATATCAATTTTTTGCATTTTCTTTATAAATCAGCTCTAAAAATACTGTATAATATAATAGAGGTAAGATATTATTTAATATAATATCTTAAAAACAGGCCTTCGGTTATTAATCTTTATTAACAACTAATAAATTAACGGGAGAGATTATTTAGTTTTATTAGTACTAATAATTTATTTAGTTAATTTTTTAGGGGCTTGCCCCTGCAGGCGTAGCCTGCTAATGTTCTATTAAAGCAGTTATTAAATTATTAATTTATTGATTTATTAAATTAATAGCTACAATTTATGTAATATTTATATATGAATGAAATGAATATATAAATATGAAATAAATTGTCTAAAGCTTAGGTACATAGCTTATATTCTTAAGCTTATATTAATAACTGTACAAGCTTTATAATAAGCATGGCTCTATCGCGAGAGCCATATAGCTTAAATACATAGCTTATATATATAGCTTTATATTAAAGCTTAAGAATAAGCGCGCATGCGTACGTATATAACAGAGGGAGAATGAGACATGGAAAAGAAGAACTGAGTAGTAATCAAATGTCCTCACTGCGGAGCGGAATATGTTCCAGCAGAAATCTTTATGCCGGGAGACCTAATTGGTAAACCAGATTCAGTAGTCAGAGATGCATTAGGTAAAATTCTATATGCTGACTACGAAGAAGACTGCGAACCACTAGCAACTGAAAGCTTTATTTGTGATCAATGTGGTAAACCATTCGTCGTAGAGCCGGCAATTAGCTATAAAGTTAAGAAAGAAGACGAAGAAAAGGATTTTTCTAGCGATACAGTGTCACTTTTAGACTAAAATTGACCAATTTTTCGAAAAATTGGCTGAAATATGCTTAAAATTGACAAAAACATTACAATTTGGCAGTGTTAAGCGCGAAAAAAGGTAATTTTCGTGCGTAAGCATTATACGTGCACGAAAATAGGGTATTTTGGAAAATGAAAATGGGGTGTTTTCACATCTGCCCGTACGAGCGCACGAAAATGAGGTGTTTTCAAAAGCTAAAACGTACTGTTTTCAAATTAGGGTGTTTTCGCCCGAGTGCATACGTACATATGCGGGCGGAATTGTACCGTTTTCGAAATTGACCTAATTTCACTTCTTATAAAAATCCAAATTAAGATAATTTCACTTTTATGATTTACATCACCGAAATTAAACCAAGAAAAATATCTGGGCGAAGTTCATTCCTCGCCTCTTTTGCATTTAACCAAGCGGTCATCGATGTTCTAAAAGGGCTTCATACATTTTACTATCACAAGAAAGATCAGACTTGAGAGTTCCCGGCTGACTGTCTTGCCCAGGCTTTGGACGCATTAACATTCATAGATGCAATTCAGCTCACATTAATGCCTGACGCGCCAGCCCAGGCAAAACTCGCACCACTAACTCAAGCTGAGATTGATAGCTTTAAGGTAAAACCATTCCCTCACCAAATAGAGGCTGTGAATTACGGGCTTGCTAGTAGCGGTAAGTGGCTACTCCTAGATAGCATGGGACTCGGTAAGACCGCCGAGATTATTTACTATGCCGAGACTTTGAAGTCCAGAGGTCTTATTGATCACTGCATGATTATCTGCGGGGTCGACTCACTTAGACAGAACTGGAAAAACGAAATTAGGAAGTTTTCAAATTATGACTGTTTAGTATTGGGCGAGAAGATTAGTAAGAAAGGTCGCATAAGTTATATTACGATTCCTGAGAGAGCCAAATTGTTAAAAGATTCGATCCAGGAATTTTTCGTGATCATTAACGCTGCCACTATCCGTAGTGATAAGATTATAGAAGCGTACGCAAAATCCAACAACAGGTTTGGGTTGATAGCTGTAGATGAATGTCATAAGTTCGCCACTAAGACTTCACAGCAGGGAAGTAATCTTCTCAAGATGAAATCAGATTTCAAGATCGCAGCTACAGGAACATTAATCACTAATTCACCTCTTAGCGCGTACGTACCATTAGCCTGGACAGAGAACGATGCGGCAACTCTCACCACATACAAGAGCCAATACTGTGTCTTCGGCGGTTTTGGTGGTCATGAGATCGTGGGATATAAGAATTTAGAATCACTAAAAGATGAAATTAATAATTGTATGATCAGAAGAATTCTAGATGATGTTCGTGGTGACATGCCGGAAAAGAATATTAATTATGAATTAGTAGAAATGTCAGATGAACATCGAAAGTTTTACGATGCTATTGTTGATGGAGTTAAAGAAGAAGCTGATAAGATTAAACTGAATGCAAATAACTTATTAGCACTAACCACTAGATTAAGACAAGCGACAGCCTGCCCAGGGATCCTAACAACTCAAGATGTTGAAAGTTGTAAACTAGAAAGAGCTGCAGAACTTGCAGAAGAATTACTAGAACAGGGTGAGAAAGTAGTAATCATGTCCACATTTAAGGAACCAGTATACAGACTGGCTAAGATGTTGGATCAATATAAACCACTATTGGGAACCGGTGATTTAGCTGATCAGGCTGTACAGGAAAATGTATACAAATTTCAAAATGATCCAGACTCAAAATTACTAATTTGCACTCATAGTAAATGTGGTACAGGATTAACCATGAATGCTGCGAGCTACATGATTTGTATCGATACTCCATGGACTGATGCACAATTCTCACAATCCACTGACAGAATTTGGAGAGTGACCAATACTAGACCAGCTATTATTATAGTATTGGCTTGCGCTGGAACTATAGATGAAAGAGTGTGGGAAGTAGTTACTGGAAAGAAAATATTATCTGCATATGTAGTAGATGGTATTGAAAATGATTTAACTCAGACTTTTACCGACGAGTTAGCTCAGATCATTGCCGGATTATAAAAAATCTCACTATTTAAGAGAAAGGCTTATATATAAAAGAGAAGCGTAAGTGTACGTACGTATGTACATGCATGTGCGTACTCCGGTACTAGGTAGAGCTTACTATTTAGTGGAATTTATCTAGACCCCTAGGATGGGATGCCCCCACAGGGCGTAGAACAGTTGTTATTAAATTATTAAATCAATAAATTATTAAATTAATAAATTATTAAATGCCAATTCTGTGATTCAGAATATTGTATAATAATGAGTAGATACCTGGAGGTAATATTATGTTAGATGAAATTTTAAAAGAATTAGAACAGGCTGATGCTAAAGACTTTACTGACTGTCTTCTTGAGAATTTAAGAGATCCAGTCAGAGTTAGACGCTATAAGATGTTCTTAGACTTTAAGTATAAAGAACCTGCTTCTTGGAATAGTTTATCTAAAGGTTGTAAAGCAGCTGCTGAAGTTTTTATGTCATTAATGGACTATAGTGGGATTGTTGGATAATGGCAAAGAATACGTTGAAAGTTGTTGGTGCAAGTAATCACACTGATGCTGAGAGAAGTAAGCTTGACTATTATGGAACTGATCCGAGATCAACAGAAGCTTTACTTGAAGTAGAGAAATTTAGTGAAGATATCTGGGAACCTGCATCGGGGCACAACCTCATTACCGATGTTTTGAGATCAAAAGGCTATAAAGTCTTTGCCACTGATATCGCTGATTATGGTTGCCAAGATAAGATCATAAATTTTCTCGAGAAGGACTCACTATTTACTGATGAAATAGAATGGGATGGTGACATTGTAACAAATCCGCCATACGGGTTATCTACCGAATTTGCATGCAGAGCATTAGAAATAGTGAAACCTGGAAGAAAAGTTGCGATGTTCTTGAGAACTCTATTCTTAGAAGGAACTAAAAGATATGATGTTCTCTTCAAAGAAAACCCACCCAAGGTAATCTATGTATTCTCTAATCGTCAAGTTAGTGATAAGAATGATGACTTCGATCATGGATCTGCAGTATCATACAGTTGGTTTGTTTGGGAGAAGGGCAGTAAATCTGAACCAATTATCAAATGGATCAAATCCAAATAATGTGCTAAATTAATCGTAGTGAGCAGAATGATCTGCTCAAGACGCCTCATATTGAACTGATTAAACTCATTACTCAGGTGCTCAAGAGCTGGAAAGAAACAGTGGAGAGCATAACAAAAACTAATACAGAATTAGGAGAATTTAAAAATGAAGTACGTATCAGAATTAAAAGAACTTGAAAACAAAAAGTTCGACACAGTTGAAGAACTAGAAAAAGCTGAAGCTGAAGTTAAACAAGCTTTAGCAAAAAAAGAAGAAGCAAAACTTGCGATCAAGCAAGAGTCTGCTGTTGTTGAGAAAGCATTCCAAGAACGTAATGCAGCACGTAAGGTCTACAATAGTAAATTAGTGGAACTTAGAAAAGCTTATAACGATGCTCTCAAGAAAGCTCGTGATGAGTTTGAAGCTGGACTTGATGCTTCCGCTAAAGAACTTCAAGCTAAAGAAGAAGCTTATGACAAAGCTCTCAATGAGTTTGTCAAGAAACATCCAGAAGGATATCGCATTACCCTCCATGACGGAGATAATGTCACTACTCTTAGTGGTGTCGGAACTGACTTAAGAACAGCTTTCGATGAAACCCAAAAGTTTTGGGATAACTTCTTCAACTTACTAAGATTTTAGTTAGTGGGCAAGTAAGGGCAATGAGGCAGCCCTGAAAATTAATTTAAAAAAACTATTTACAAAATAAAAAATATATCGTATATTAATAATGTGAGTGATTAAACAGCATTCACAATGTACCTCCTTTGAATGGAGACCGAGAATAAGATGCCTGCTTCCTCCCAGGTTTCTCGCTCCCCATTCTTTTTTTATAAAAACTATTTACATATATGCATTAACGTGATATAATATTTAAAGAGGATAAAAGAAATGAAACAAAAGATTAAAATTGTTGATAAAGTTTCTGGTAAGATAATCGAGAAAGAAACCGAAATTCGTAATCTCGATCATTTCGAAGTGCAAAGAAAGACCCGAGCACATGTCTTCAAGCCTAAAAAAGGCAAAGGTTCTTTTAAAAGAAGAGCCAAACATCAGAAAAAAGACAATTAATTATTTACAGGTCTGAAATTCTGATATATAATATATGTAGAATAACGGAGGAATGTTATGTTAAAAGTTTATTCGAAAACAAATTATCAAGACTTTAACGAATTTAAAGCTAGAGCCTTAGAAGAAGCCAAGAGTTTATTTGGCGGCCACGATGCAAGTTATAGAGGCTTCGCGGTTACACTCGACGAATTTAAATTAGAATATGTTTATTTCGGAACTGTAGCTACAGAAATTATTAGAGTTTATCTCGGCGATGGAAATTGTTTAGGTTTCTTAAAAGCCGTTAACTCAGGAGTTCTTGTTCTTGAAGATTCTGATGTTAAAGCATTTAAAGAATTCGATAAGATTATTGAAGATGCTAAATTAATTCATCAAGAAGAACTAGCTGAAGCAAAGAAAGAACTTGAAAGACAACAAAAAATTGCCTATCAAGAATATCTTAAGAGAGAAGCTGAGAAAGCAGAACTCAAGAAAGCACAAGAAGAAGAAAAGAAATATCAAGCAAGAATTGATAGAGCCTTAAAGAAATTAGATACTCTAAAGCCTGAAAAGACAGAAAGACTATTTAATTCTCCAACAACTTATTATGAAGCATTAGGTTGGATGGCAAAACATACAACATCAGTTAGAGCTGCAATGCCTGACTATATGGAAAAATGGTTTGATTCTAAATTTGATTGCCAATTTAAATATGTGGTCAATTCAAAGAAGAGAACTTCAGGCGGACATCCAGTTCAATGGGGTTTAAGTTTTAGAATGAGCTTCGATTCAGAAGTTTCTGGCATCTTAGAACAAAGAGCTACAAGTCAAAACAAGAAAGTTATTGATAACGTCGCATTTGTCTGGGACCTTATTGAAAACTACGGCTTCCAATTCTTAAAAACTTCTCAAGATGTTGAAAGAATTAGAGCTGAAATTCCAAAAGATTACATTGCTGACTTCGAAAGAGGCCTAGCAATGTAAAAAATATTGTATAATATTGTTATGGAAGAAGAAAAAAAGATTGACCCCTTATTTGTAGAGATAGTTCAGAAGGCTTTGGAGAATGAAAAAACAGATTTTCAATTAATTCCAACCAATGAAATGTATTCAGTAACTAAAATCTTTGCTCACGGAACTAAAAAGATTATAAAAATGTTCAAGCAATTGGTTAAAGCTACGACTGAAGCCTATGCATTACAAATATTGACAGAAACAACTGACTTAAAACTCTTGTTAGCCTGTGTTCAGTATCAACAATGCCTAGATTTCTATGAAAATGAATTAAAAACAGCTAAATCTATGCTACAAGAATATAGAGCCTACGTATTTGGCGGGCATCTTCTGAAAACAGCACTTAATATTCCTCGTGCGGAAGAAGATATGGTGGATTATCGCACACTTCCGTGGAGTCTATTCTAAATATTACCTATATGTAAGATACCTCATTCCTCCTAGGGTATCTTTTTTATTTCTGCCGAAATTGACCTGATTTCAATTTAAAAATAATTAGCTAAATTTAATACAGGCGAAGAAGTGGAGAGTTAGTCAGGATACAATATCTGATTAACGAAAATAGGTAGATTTCAAATTTGATGACCCTATTTTTTTATTCACTATAGAGAGATGAAAGGAACTGAATTTATGATCACATTATATAGCACTCATTGTCCAAGATGTAGAATTATTGAAATGAAACTTGCACAGAAAAAAATCGATTTCAAAATGATTGATGACCAAGATACTTTAGTAGAAGTTGGTAAAGAACACCATATTATGTCTGCTCCAATCCTCCAGGTGGGTGATGAATTTATGGATTTCAATTCCGCAGTGAAATTTATTAACGAGGTAAAGTAGTATGGACATCTCATTAAAGTTAAATAAAGATTTCGAACGTTCGTTAAAAGTTTTAGTTGATGAATTTGGAGAGGATTTCGAAATTTTAAATGGAATTCACTATTCTCAGTTAAACTTTTCTGATTTCATCGATGCATTTGTCGATAAGAATGTCGGCGATGTTACAATTGATAATAATGCCAATGCACATCATAAAGACATCGCTTCACTATTAGCAGAGAAAGGCAAGAGCATCGATAAGCTTATTGCCATGAACAAAATCTTCTACGAACTTAAGAAGAAGTATGGACTTGCCACTGCAAGAGATTGATTGAGAACTGAATATGTTGGTGGATTCTATATGCATGACTTTCCATCAGCATCATTCAAGCCGTACTGTTTTGCATATGACCTCACTAGATTAGCAACCGAGGGTTTGTTCTTCTTGTCGGACTATAACCATGAAGGTCCAAAGCATCTTACTACTTTCTTAGATGATGTGATCGAATACATTTCGTTCATGAGCAATCGTTCTAGTGGTGCAGTGGGAATTCCTAACATCTTAGTTTGGACATTGTACTTTTACAAGAAAGATGTTGAGAATAATTATTTCATCAAAGATAAAGATTACTATATTCGTCAGTGCTTTCAGAAATTCATCTACAGGCTTAACCAACCATTCATGAGAATCGACCAAAGTGCTTTCGTTAATGTAAGTATCTTTGACAGGGAATACTATACAGCACTATTTGGTGATTTAGTATTTCCGGATGGCAGCTTTGCGATCGATTACATCGAAGACTTCATTGAACATCAGAAGATATTTATGGAAGTTGTTAGTGAAATTCATGAAGCAAATATGTTCACATTCCCAGTCCTGAGTTATTCACTCTTGTTCCAAGATGGTAAATTCGTAGACGAAGAGTTTGCAAGATGGTGCAGTGACCATAACTGTAAATGGAACGATTCCAATTTCTTCTGTGGTAAAGATGTTACGACATTATCCAACTGTTGTAGATTACTTAGTGATACTAAGAATACGAAACTGAAGGGTTTCTTCAACAGCATCGGCGGAACAGAACTTAGGATCGGATCAGTTAAAGTTAATACAGTGAATTTAGTGCACATCTTCTACGAGCTTGGGGAAGATGCATCGGAAACCAAATACTTATCACTACTAAAGAAACGTACCTTACTTTGCTGCAAAGCTTTGGATACAGTACGTCACATCATCAAGCGCAACATCGAAAAAGGTTTACTTCCAAATTACTGTGATGGTGGAATGAGTCTTGAGAACCAATACTGCACAGTCGGTATCTTAGGTCTCTACGAAGTAGTGGATAAGTTCGGTTACATCGAAACAGATGAATTCGGAAATAAATACTATTCTGAAAAAGGAATTGAACTTGCAGATAAAATTTTCAAGATCATCAATGAAGTTAAAGATGATTTCACTAAAGACCTTGATTATGCATGCAACATCGAAAGCGTTCCGGCAGAAAGAGCTGCGGTAAACTTATGTGCCAAAGACAGAGTGTTGTTTGGTGTACAGGATTATGACATCTATTCTAATCAGTGAATTCCACTAACCAAGAAATGTACGATCAATGAGAAGATACGACTCAGCTCAGTTCTCGATGCTAAATGTTCTGGAGGTGCGATCGCGCACATTAATCTAGAAGGTAACTTCCCAAATAGTGAAATGGCCTGGCAGATGTTGAACTATATAGCTTCCCAAGATGTGTTCTACTTTGCGTTCACAACTAAAATCAATGCTTGTAAGAATGGACATGGATTCGTCGGAACTTCTATTTGCCCAGTATGTGGAGAGCCTGTTGCTGACACTTGGCAACGTATTGTTGGGTTCATCACCCCATCCCATGCATATAGCAAAGAGAGATTTAGTGAATTTAGTGCCCGCCAATGGTACGATGCGGCAGTACTTCACGGTGCAACATCGGTAATTAAGGACTAACATGATTGTAAAAGATATTATTCCCACTGATTTTATGAACTATAAGGAACCTGCGATGTTCGTAGCTTTTCCTTACTGCTCATTTAAATGTGAAAGAGACTGCGGAATTAAATGCTGTCAGAACTCTGCTCTTGCAAGGGCTGCCAACATTGAGATACCTGCGGAAAGAATAGTGGAGATTTATAAGAAGAACTCGAATTTATCTAAAGCTTTAGTCTTCGGTGGTCTGGAACCATTAGACAGCTTCGGCGATGTTGTAGACTTAATAGTGGAATTTAGAAAAGATTTCCAGGATCCAATCATCATCTATACGGGCTATACAGAAGATGAAGCAGCTGCGTACATAAAAGCTTTAACTGAATTCCCAAACATAATAGTGAAGTTTGGGAGATTTGTTCCGGATCAACCACCTCATGTGGATGAACTACTTGGCGTAAGATTAATGAACCCTGAGCAATATGCTAAAAAGATTTCTTAAAGAGGCGTTTACAAAAACGTCTTTTTATGTTATAATATTAATATGAGAGCAGAAGATATACTAAATAACTTAGGAATAAAAAGTTCATTAGGAGCTTGGCAAGATAATGAAGGTTATCATGCTATTTGTTATACTCGCAAGCAAGGTAATACTTGGGTAGCTATACTACAAGATGCCGGTTATAAAGCAAAAGTAGTTTATGACAATTACGCGTATATCGTGATATTTAATAAAAAGTAGTTTACGTATGTGCGCAATTGTGATATAATATAATTGTAGGAGGAATATAACTAATATGGAAAAGTTATATAAGATTAAAGTAACCTTTGTTGACTATTGCATTGACTGGGAAGATATTGATTCTAACTTCGATGTTCCTGAAGATATGGATGATGAAGATTTAGAAGAGTGGTATGAAATAAAAATCGATGAGATTAAACAATCACTCCCCCAAGAGCTTGAGTTAGAAATTGAATGTGAAGAAGAAGATTTGGAAGATTTAATTGCTGACACAATATCAGAAGAAACTGGTTGGTTAAATAACTCATTCACATATGAAATAATTTCTGAAGAAGAAATTGAAGATTAAAGAAAAAAGCTGTTTACAAAAACAGCTTTTTATGTTATAATTATAATAGATGGAGGAAAGTCGTATGACACAAAAACAAATTGATGCCGTGAAAGAAATTATTTATAATAAGTATCGCGGGCATAAAGACTATCCGCTTGGTTCTGATAAATATGTGAGCCACGAGGATAAAGTCATAGAAGAAGAACTTAGTTGTAGAGAAATGATTAACTCAATTCTAATTTATGGCGGAAGTTGTGAAAAAGATACTTACCAATATACAAAGTATCTAAAACCTTATACTGAAAAAGGAACTTGGCATAAAGGTTTAATTTCTGAACAAAGATTAAATGAAATTATTTCAGAACAAAAAACAGACTTTGCGAAAGCAGAAGTTGGCTTTGCCGGATATGATGGTGAAGGAGTAAGTTATAATTATTGCCGTTGGGCAGATGAGAGGTAATGTTATGGGTTTAGATATGTACTTATTTGTTCGTGAACGTGAATATGTTTCAAAACATTATAGTTCAGGTGGAACAAAATTAAAATTAAAATATCCAAAAGAACTCTTAGAAGTTTTTGATAACTTTAGAGATGAAAATTATTCAGATGAAAAAGTTTGGGATGATAGAAGTGTCTCTCGCTCAACTGATTATAAAATTGGTTATTGGAGAAAAGCAAATCATATTCATAATTGGTTTGTTACACATTGTGCCGAAGGTGTCGATGAATGCCAAGAAATTTATGTTTCATTTAATGAGTTAGAAGATTTATATAATGCTTGTGATGCAGTTATGAAAGACCATTCAAAAGCAAGCGAGTTACTTCCAACTCAATCTGGGTTCTTCTTTGGCGGAACAGATTATGATGATTATTATTTCCAAGATATTCAAGATACAATGGAAATTTTAGAAAAGACATTAAAGTTCTTACATAACCAAGAGCATAAAAAGAATAATAGAAAAGATTTCCAAATAATTTATCAAGCAAGTTGGTAAAGCATAAACTCCCTTTCAAGAAAGTCAGATGTAAAAGTCTGACTTTTTCTTTTGCAAAAATGATCGGAACTAAAATTTTACCGGTGGGCGGTAAATTTCGAAATTCAATTCACTAAATAGTGGATTTACAGCTTTCCCCGGGCATGGGGTGTGACCGTACTGTGTATTGTACTGTAACTTTTACAGTTACTGGTAACACAGCCGTACAGATCGGATTATAAATTTCACTAAATCCACTGCAGAAGAATACAGCTGGCCAGATCATGATCAGAGAACTGTCTGTTCAAAAAGTATTTGTTTAAGTGCTTTACATAAAAATAAAAATATGGTATAATAATAATGTAAGGAGAGTAATAATTACTATGAAAGAAATTAAAGTTAATTCTTCAACAATTGACAGCGTAAGTTATGATTATGCCAATCATAGCTTATATGTTACATTTACCAATGGCAGACAGTATGTCTACGGAAATGTGCCGGCTGAAACTTATGCTAAGTTTTTAGAAGCAGACAGTAAGGGTAAGTTCTTACATGAGTCTATTGTTGGACAATTCGGTTATGCCAGAATAAAATAAAAAAATTATAAAAAGCCGTTTACAAATAACGGTTTTTTTGTTATAATATATATAGAGAATAGGTAAGGAGGAAAATAAAACCTATGAAAAAACAAAAAACAGATTTACAAAGATTACTCAAAGACTTACAAGAAATGTGTGGTAAGTATTGGGGCGATTGGGCTGGCGACGAAGAAGGAACCTACAACATCGAATGTATGGACGACATGGAGTATGATGTCGACGACTTATTAGATGAATATGGTTATGAAGTCTTAGAAAAGTCATGGTTCTCTGGCTCCGAATTTGATGGTTATCTTTATACCATTAGATTACATGAAGGGGACTAATTAAATTAAAAAATAATAAAAAGGCGTTTACAAATAACGTCTTTTTTGATATAATATAATTGTGAGAGATAATAAGGAGGAAAATATAATGAAAAAATATATTATCTTATCAGGAAGCGTTGATGGAGCCACATGTGAAGATGATGGTTTTATCAATTGTGCAAACTTTGATTTAGTTGGTTCAAGAGCATGTGATACTCTTGAAGAAGCCATCGCAGTTAGAGACCAAACTATTGAACAAGATGTTGAAGATTTCAAAGGCATCTGGATTGAAGAAGATGGTTATTCATATGACTGTGGCGATTTAGGTAATGATAAATACGTTGATATTTATTATAATGGTGAAGTCACCAATGAAACAATCTATAAGATCAGGGAGATTGAATGCTAATGAGACGCGGCGGAGATAGTTATTACGTTTTAGTTAATAAAGACGGTGAAGAATATACCGTTGATGACATTATTGAAGGCGAAATGATTCTTGACTTTGATGATGAAGATGAGGCAGAAGAAGAATTACAATATCTTCTTGATGAAGGTGAATTAAACGAGGCCGATGGCTGGCACGTAGAAAGGCTTAGATGGTAAAGATTGAATTAACACCTGAAGAGGCAGAAGTTGTTGATAATTATATCTTTAGAAAAGCAATACGATTAGAAGAGTCTAACTTAACTGACTCATATTGTTATCCAAAACTAATGTCAGCACATAGAAAACTTCAAAAAAGTTTAAAAAAGAGTAAATAAATGTTTACTCTTTTTATTATTTATGTTATAATAATAATGTAAGAGAGAAAGAATAACTCTCTATAATAAAACAGGAGGAAAGTTTAATGTCAAAGTTTTATGGCATGGTTCGTGGCAACAGAGGTTGCGCGACAAGAGGAGGAAGTGCGAACTCCGGATTCAAAGCAAGCGCACAAAGTTATAATGGTTCGGTAATTACTTATTTAGATTACGACCAAAACAATCAATTAAAAGTCAGAATTGATTTGGCTGATGGTTCAAGTTCTTATGGAGATATGAAATTCTCAGGAACATTTGAAGAACTAAAAGAAGCATTGGAAACTTGGGAACTCTTAAAAACAAAGAAAGCAAGTTTGACAATTCATCGTGCTGAATCAAATAAGATGAAACAACTTAAACGATTATTTGAATAGCTCATATATTCCTTTCTGCGGAAGACTTGGTTGTGAGAGACCAAGTCTTTTTCTTTTTCAAAAAACATCGGAACTAAAAAATTGACCGGACTGATCTGCGAATTTATAAAATTTTTCACTAAATAGTGGATTTTTGCAGAATGGGGCCCCATAACTGTATTCCTGAACAGAAAGTATAAAAAATTTTACAAAAACTATTTACAAATAAATTTAAGCGTGCTATGATATAATATAAGAAGGAGGGTAATGATGATGAAAAAGATTATTAAAGTTACCGACCTCACAGAGTTAAAGAAACTCTATGACAACCGTGCCTATATGTTAGAAGACTATGGGCCACAAAATCCTGAAGAGTTGTTAAATGCTTATGGCGAGGACGATGCTGTTGGTTATGTTTTTACAGCAGACCTCTTGTACAAAGTTTGTAACCTTCCGGAAAATTCACCTCTACCAAGAGACAGAAAGTATTTGGTTATTAGTTCACCAAAAGAAGCTTTAAAAGATTCTGTACTTCAAACTCTTGCTGGTAGAATTTGGCAGATCAGTTTTAGCACTGGTTATAATGAATTTGAAAAAGAAACAGTTCATCAAACAGATGTGCAATAAAAACTAAAAGACCTATTTACAAAATAGGTTTTTTGCGTTATAATTATTATAGAGAGTGGAGGAATAACTATGGAACTCTTAAATAAAAAAGTTGTTAAAGTTTTTAATAAAAATCAATATCTCTTAGGTGAAGATGAAAATGGAACGAGATTCTATTTAGAAGAACCTAAGTTTGATTGTGGATGGTATTGGGCTATTGGATACATTGAAACCTTTACCAACAATAGACAACCGACAAGAAGCGTAGATATAAATTCTCATGAACATTTCGACTCTAAGTTTTTAGGTGGAAAAGGTTATGTTGATGGTTATCAAAACTTTTTCAAAAAGTCTACATTAGATAGACATGAAATTTATAGACTTTTCGAACTTATGGAATGCGCATATACTTTAAAGAAGATGGCGGGCATATGTGAGAAGGGCTCAGCTTGGGTTAGCAAAAATGATTGCTATGATGTTCTTAAGGATCAAGATGCTTACCTAGAAATTATTAAAGTTAAACTACCGGCAGTTATAAGCGAAGTTTGTAATTTGTTAGGTGGAAATACAACTAGAGAACAATTTTCTAAATTGGCTGTTTATAAGGAGGACTAGTTATGAGAACAGTTTATGTTGTTGTTAAAGATGGAATTATTCAGGAAGCTTATGCTGACCATCTTACTGATTTAGTAGTCTTGGATTTGGATACTCAAGATGAACAAATGTTGGCGGAAGTCAATAAAGAGCTAAAAAAGATACAAGCAAATAATGATTGTATTGAAATTTATTAAAAACTGTTTACAAAAGC
>Ga0310696_10004194_pt1 | contig 17740 bp, 10 predicted proteins | sample AusTroGonzalo_MG_4_FD_203885 | JGI IMG/M metagenome (GOLD analysis project Ga0310696, IMG submission 203885) | Bovine rumen microbial communities from tropical cattle in Woodstock, Queensland, Australia - Gonzalo_02 (v2) (version 2) | ecosystem: Host-associated > Mammals > Digestive system >...
ATCATGAAGCTGTCAGCAGCATCATTGCACAACCAACCGCCACCCCAGGTCCAGTGACCCTCTACGGGATAGATAATCAGTGAGATAACAGCACTGTAGATAAGGTACATAGAGAACTTTGTGCGCTCAGCCATGGCACCGCTGACGATGGTAGCAGATGTAGCACAGAATACAGTCTCGAAAATCAAGAATCCCTCAACGGGCAGATCGCTCTCATAGAAGCTCAGGTCGCCCCAGTTGGGCATACCAATGAAACCACCCAGGGTATCGGCACCAAACATAATACCGAAACCAAGGAAGAAGAACAACAATGAACCGAACATGAAGTCGACGAAGTTCTTCATCAGGATGTTTGCCGTGTTCTTACCACGTGTAAAACCAGCCTCACACAGCGCAAAACCGGGCTGCATCCAAAAAACCAACATGGCTGCCAACAGCATCCATACGGTATCGAGTGAAATTCCTATTTCGTTCATAACTTTTTACCTTTTAACCTTTTTACCTTTTATTTCTTGTCTCTCAGTACGGTGTCACCCTTCTCGCCTGTGCGAATAGAATAGGTCTCCAGCACATCACTCACGAAGATACGACCATCGCCCACCTCACCTGTATGGGCCACCTCAAGCAGCACCTTGATGGTGGGATCTAAGAACTGATCACGACAAACAATAGTGATGGCTACACGCTCGATGACATCCGTTGAATACATCACACCACGGTAGATACGTTCCTGACGGCTCTGTCCGATGCCGTGCACGTCGTGATACTCAAACCAGTTGATATCCGACGTCAGCAGGGCTTCCTTGACCTCTTCAAACTTGGTCTTACGGATAATTGCTTCAATCTTTTTCATACCTTAGTTACCTTTAATTAATACTTACACTCTGAAACGTTTCTGGTGCAAAGGTATGACGATTTGAAAGAATATCAAGTAATTTTATTCCAATTTGGACACAAAAAGTCACCTAATGTGACAGTTTAAAAAATAAACACTATGTTTTACTTTCAATTTATTACTATTATACCACAAAAATGCATAATTTTGTAACAAATTATTAGTTTTGGCCGTTGTTTGCGCTCACAAGCCCCTTATTTCCATGAATAGATTGTTACCATTTTGCTATTATTTGGACATTTTAAAAGCATTATCCATTCTTCTCTGTCATATATTTCCAATAGCGCCGAGGCATATCGCTCAGTTGTTTCTTGGGATTCATGCGCTCCTTGATGCAGATAGCCTTAAAATAGGTACGCCAGAGCTCCTGAAATATCTTGTCGTTCTCGCTCAGCACCTCTTCATCCATCTTACCATTCGACAAATCAAAAGGCACAGAGGCCTCATCCTCGAAAGTTACGTGTATGACGGCTTTTCCGTCATAATAATACCCGTAATGCCTTTTCGCATCATAAATCAACCACGGCTGGTCGTTGAATCGGTCCTGAAAGTGGTCTATGATTATTGGTAGCACGTTATGATCTGGCGACACCACAGCGAGGTAAGTACCATCCTTCGCCTTCTGAAAACGGATGAACTGCTTCATGCGCAGTTGTTCGTGGAGCACACGGCGACACGTATTTCTAACTTCGAGCACATCAGGGTCAGAGGCATTTCTCTCAAAGTCCTTCACCTTCAGTTGAAATACCTTACAGATAAAGTTGAATAATGGCTGATTCAGCGCCCGCTCCTCCGAGAGCCAACTGATAGTTATCATGTGAAGCCCGTCTTTGGACAGATGCTTCTCCAGTCCTTTCCAAACCCGCTTCGCCTTCTCGCTATCCGTCACCACCCGATACTGTTGGTCAACGAACAGCGGCAACTGCTCTCCCTCCGCCAACAGATACTCTGGCTGTTGCTTCAGGAGGAAACTGTCGAACACGGCGGTCAACAGTCCGTCGAGGGTATTATCAAACACGTAAACTTGCATATGATTTCAACCACGAATTAAACGAATTACACTAATTTTTATCCCCGTCTTTAAAGTCGAGCGACAATTGTTGTTCCTCTGCTGCCTTCTTCTGTTGGGCCTTTGAAAGCAGGAGCGGACGCAGACGTTCAGGGCGTAGTTCGTTGATGCCGATGATGGGCTGGGAGAACGATGAGGTGAGCTCACCACAGGTGATGAAGTACTTTGCCTTCTTCATCACTACGCCCATTTTCTTGAGATGGTAGCTGGTGATGCGGTTGAAACGGCGCGAATTGACGATGAGCACCGCACTCTTCACACCAATGCCAGGCACACGAAGGATGTCTTCATAGCTTGCGCTGTTGATATCTACTGGGAAGAACTCAGGATGACGCAACGCCCATCCGAGTTTGGGGTCGACATCAAGGTCAAGGTGTGTGTGCTTATCATCCACAATCTCATCGACCTTGAAATGATAGAATCGCATGAGCCAATCGGCCTGATAGAGACGATTCTCACGCACCAAGGGCGGCTGTTTCAGCACAGGCAGACGAGGGTCGTAGGTGTTCACGCTGACATAGCCCGAATAATAGACGCGCCGCATGGAGGGCTGTTGGTACATCGCGTTCGACATCTTCAAGATATCGAGGTCACTCTCCTTCGTGGCACCCACAATCATCTGCGTGGACTGACCTGCCGGAACAAAGCGCGGCGCATGACGGAACTTCCTTCTATCCTCTTTATTCTCAAGTACGCCTTGCTGAATCTGAGACATCGGAAGAAAAATGCTCTTATGATCCTTCTCTGGTGCCAAGGCTTTCAGCGACTCCTCCTTGGGAATCTCGATGTTGATGCTCATACGGTCGGCATAGCGGCCTGCTTCCTGTAACAACTCTTGCGAGGCACCAGGGATGGTCTTTAGATGGATATAGCCATTAAAGCGGTGCACAGTGCGCAAGTCTCGCACAATGGCTGTAAGGCGTTCCATCGTGTAGTCAGGGTTACGCACTACCCCACTCGACAGGAACAACCCCTCGATGTAGTTACGACGATAGAACTCCATGGTGATCTCCTCGAGTTCCGAGACGGAGAGCGTGGCACGCTTGATGTCGTTTGTACGGCGATTGATGCAGTAGGCGCAGTCGTACATGCAGTAGTTGGTCAGCATCACCTTCAGCAACGAGATGCAACGACCGTCATCAGCAAACGAGTGACAGATGCCCACGCCACCAACGGTATTACCCACCATGCCCTGCTTGCCTTTGCGAACAGTGCCGCTCGACGAGCACGACACATCGTACTTCGCCGATTCTGCGAGTATTCGCAGTTTCTCCATGGTTTTCTCCGTCAACATCGCCAATCTTAAGTTTTTGCTTTGCAAAGATATATTTTTTTTCATAAAACAACAAAGATAATATGATACTTCTTCGTATCTTTGCCAAAAATTTGACGAACAATAAAAAAAAACAAAGAATAGAACGATGAGAATACTTACATGGATGATTGCCGCCTTGATAGCAATGCCAATGGAGGCAAGAACGACGCAAAAAGACGGCGTGCTGAAACCACGACTGGTGGTATGTACGGATATTGCCCCAGCGGATGTGGAGCCAGATGACATGGAGTCGATGGTGCGTCTGATGGCGTATGCTGACATGTTCGAGATTGAGGCATTGATCACATCGGTAGGTTGGAACTGTGATCCGTATCCAAGAGAGTGGTCACAGTATATGTATCGCGTGATTGATGCCTACGAAAAGGATCTGCCGAACCTAATGAAGCGTTCAAAGCAGAAAGGATTCCTCTCACAAAAGAAAGAAGCCGGATATCAAGAAATAGGCTACTGGCCTTGCGCCGACTATATTCGCAGTAGGGCTGTGATGGGCAGTATAGATGGTGGCATCCGCTCTATAGGTGAGCATCACGACTCTCCTGGTAGCGAACTGCTCATCCGGTTGGCCGATGAAGATGACCCAAGACCTATCTATGTGGCAGCATGGGGTGGCGCTAACACATTAGCACAAGCTATCTGGCGTGTAAAACAGACAAGAACGGATGAAGAGGTCAGAAACTTCGTTCGCAAATTCCGCCTCTTTACCATCACCGATCAGGATATGGACTATGCCCACCGCATGGATCGTGCCCGTAGTTCGCACATGTGGCTAAGAAAGGAGTTCAAGGACGACCTACAGTTCATCTGGGACGAGGGCGCTTGGCAGGAGCAGTGCGAACTGGGAAAAGAACATTGGGCGCTGCATCAGCAGAATATACAAGGCAAAGGTGCTCTGGGCAAGGAATATCCTAATTACAAATGGGGTGTAGAAGGCGACACTCCGAGTTTCCTCTATGTGATGCCCAATGGACTGAACGACCCAGAATACCCCACACAGGCAGGATGGGCAGGCTATCATAAGCGAAGCATCTGTCCTGACTCGCTGACCACAGCCTGGACCTCTTGGCAGGAACCTCTGCGTAGTATCAGCGTGGGCTATAAACAGCGTTTCTACCCCACAGAACTCAATGATTTCATGGCTCGTATGCAATGGGCCGATGAAGGTAAGGGAAACCGCAATCCAATAGTTGTGGTAAATGGTCACAAAGGACCGTCGTCCTTAGTCATTCAAGCAAAGGCAGGCGAGAGCATTCGTCTGGACGCCTCGAAATCCAAGGACCCCGACAGAAACACCATCCAGTTTCAATGGTGGCAACAGCCAGAAATCGGTACAGCAACACTCGCTATCGACGATACAAAGAAGTCTATCATCAACGTCAGCATTCCTGCCAATGCCGCAGGACAGACGCTACACCTCATCTGTGAAGTTAGCGACAATGGTCCGTTCAACCTCAAGTCGTACCAAAGGATTATCATCCAACTAACGTCTGAACTCCAGTAAATACTGAATAAAAGAATACCATCATTTTCGAAGAGACTTTCCATCTGTAGTCAAAGTATCTTATTTTTCATTACAATCCGTAAGCAAATCCACCATTTTACTTACAGATTGTTGTTTTTAACATAAACGAAGATAAAAACAGATGTCGTTTATTTCCCTTTCTTTACAAAATGTCATAATTTTGCGCCCAATTTAAACAGAATGTAAGATTATTTAAGGGTAATATGACGAAATGCAATTTGGCCGGCCAGCAAGAATTACAGGCCGAAAAAAAAGGACTCTATCAGAGCGACTATGAGCACGATGCGTGCGGCGTGGGTATGGTAGTGAACATCCACGGCGGAAAGAGTCACGATCTGGTGGACAATGCACTGAAGGTGCTGGAAAACATGGAACATCGCGGAGCTGAGACTCGCGACAAGACTGGTGACGGAGCCGGTATCATGGTACAGATTCCGCACGAGTTTATCCTGTTGCAGGGTATTCCTGTGCCTGAGAAGGGTAAGTACGGAACAGGACTGGTATTCCTGCCAAAAGATGAAAAAGCGCAGCAGGACATCCTCTCTGTAATGATTGAGGAGATTGAGCGCGAGGGACTGACCCTGATGCACCTGCGCGCTGTGCCTACTAACCCTGAGGTGCTGGGTGCCGCTGCTCGCGAAGTTGAGCCCGACATCAAGCAGATTTTCGTAACTGGCATCGCCGACGAGCAGGTGCCCGTATTCGAGCGTATATTATATAAGGTACGCAAGCGCATAGAGAACCGTATCGATAACGAGGATTTTTACATCTGCTCGCTGTCGAACAAGAATATCATCTACAAGGGTATGCTGACCAGCGGACAGCTGCGTCGCTACTTCCCTGACCTGTCGAACGATTACTTTACAAGTGGATTGGCGCTGGTACACTCGCGCTTCTCTACCAACACCTTCCCCAAGTGGAAGCTGGCACAGCCTTTCCGTCTGTTGGCCCACAACGGAGAAATAAATACCATTCGTGGTAACCGCGGTTGGATGAAGGCGCGCGAGAGCGTGCTCAGTAGCGAGGCCCTGGGCGACATCAAGGACCTGCGCCCCATCGTACAGGAGGGTATGAGCGACTCTGCCAGCCTGGACAACGTATTCGAATTCCTGATGCTGAGCGGCTTGAGCCTGCCACAGGCGATGGCTATCCTGGTGCCAGAGAGCTTCAACGACAAGAACCCCATCAGCGAGGACCTGAAGGCCTTCTACGAGTATCACTCCATTCTGATGGAGCCTTGGGACGGTCCTGCTGCGCTGCTGTTCTCAGACGGTCGCTATGCAGGTGGAATGCTGGACAGAAACGGATTGCGCCCCAGTCGCTACACGATAACCAAGGGTGGTATGATGGTAGTAGCCAGTGAGGTTGGCGTGATGGACTTTGAGCCAGGCGACGTGGTATCGAAGGGTCGCTTGCAGCCTGGAAAAATTCTGCTGATTGACACCCAAGAGGGTAAGATATACTACGATGGCGAGATTAAGGAGCAGCTGGCCAAGGCGCATCCTTATCGCGAGTGGCTGAACGAGAACCGCGTGCAGCTGGAGAAGTTGAAGAGCGGTCGTAAGGTGGACAACTCAGTCAGCAACTTCGAGCAGAAACTCATCACCTTCGGCTTCGGTCAGGAGGATATCGACAAGACCATCATCCCAATGGCCACAGCAGGTCAGGAGCCTGTAGCTGCGATGGGTAACGACACGCCGCTGGCAGTCATCTCAGACCGTCCGCAGGTGCTGTTCAACTACTTCCGTCAGCAGTTCGCTCAGGTCACCAACCCTGCCATCGACCCCATCCGCGAGGAGCTGGTAATGAGTCTGACAGAGTACATCGGTGCCGTAGGAACCAACATCCTGACGCCCGATGCCAGCAACTGTAAGATGGTGCGCCTGCCACAGCCTGTGCTCACCAACACCCAGCTCGATATACTTTGTAACATCCGATATAAGGGATTCAACACGAAGAAACTGCCCATCCTCTTCGATATCGAGAAAGGAGAAGAGGGACTCCGACAAGCTCTCGACAAGCTCTGTCAGGATGCTGAGGCCAGCGTGGACGAGGGTGTAAACTACATCATCCTCTCTGACCGCGACATCGACGAGAAGCACGCCGCTATCCCATCGCTGTTGGCCGTAAGTGCCGTTCACCACTATCTGATCAGCGTGGGTAAGCGCGTACAGACAGCCCTGATTGTTGAGAGCGGTGAGATTCGCGAGACCATGCACGCAGCCCTGCTGCTGGGTTATGGTGCCAGCGCACTCTGCCCATACATGACATTTGCCATCCTCGACGATCTGGTGAAGCATCACAAGATTCAGGAGGAATATGCTACAGCCGAGAAGAACTACATCAAGGCTGTGGATAAAGGATTAAAAAAGATTATGAGTAAGATGGGTATATCGACCATCCGCTCTTATCGTGGAGCCAAGATTTTCGAGAGCATCGGACTGAGCGAAGACCTGTTGCGCCGCTACTTCGGCACAGAGGTGAGCACCATCGGTGGTGTAGGCCTGAAGGAGATTGCCCGCGATGCCATCCGCTTGCATGAGCAGGCCAAGGAGCAGACCATGCTGCAGAATCAAGGCCTCTTTGCATGGCGCAAAGACGGCATCAAGCACGCATGGAACCCAGAGACCATCGCCCAGTTGCAGCTGGCCACACGCCAGGGCAACTACGAGAAGTTCAAGCAGTGGTCGGCCATCGTCGACGAGAAGGAGAGCCCCATCTTCATCCGCGACTTCTTTAAATTCAAGAAGGCTGCCAAGCCAACACCAATCGACGAGGTGGAGCCTGTTGAGAGCATCGTGAAGCACTTTGTAACAGGTGCCATGAGCTTTGGCGCTCTGAGCATCGAGGCCCACGAGGCTTTGGCACTCGCCATGAACAAACTGGGTGCACGCTCGAATACTGGTGAGGGTGGTGAAGACAACGCCCGCTATCACTCAGAGGTGGATGGCGTGAGCCTTTCTAGTAAGACCAAGCAGATTGCCAGTGGACGTTTTGGTGTGACAGCCGAGTACCTGGTGAATGCCGAGGAGATACAGATTAAGGTGGCACAGGGTGCTAAGCCTGGTGAGGGTGGACAGTTGCCCGGCTTCAAGGTGAATGAGATTATCGCCAAGACGCGTAACGCTATCCCTGGCATCTCGCTGATTTCGCCTCCACCTCATCATGACATCTACTCCATCGAGGACCTGGCACAGCTCATCTTCGACCTGAAGAATATCAACCCAACTGCTGCCGTCAGCGTGAAGCTGGTTGCCGAGAGTGGCGTGGGAACCATCGCCGCTGGTGTGGCTAAGGCCAAGGCCGATCTCATCGTCATCTCTGGTGCTGAAGGTGGTACTGGTGCTTCGCCTGCAAGCTCTATGCGCTTCGCTGGTATCAGTCCTGAGATTGGTCTTGCTGAGACGCAGCAGACGCTGGTGATCAACGGCCTGCGTAATCAGGTTCGCCTGCAGACCGACGGTCAGCTGAAGACTGCCAAGGATGTCATCATCATGGCCATGCTGGGCGCCGACGAGTTCTCGTTTGGTACGCTGCCCCTGATTGTGCTGGGTTGCGTGATGATGCGTAAGTGTAACACCAATACCTGCCCCATGGGTGTGGCCACCCAGAACCCAGAGCTGCGCAAGCACTTCCAGGGTCGCGCAGAATACGTGGTTAACTTCTTCACCTTCCTGGCCGAGCAGGTGCGCGAGTACCTCAGCGAGATTGGCGTGAAGAGCCTGAAGGAGATTATCGGCCACACAGAGCTGATCGAGGTGGATACCACCAATGCTACCGATAAGCAGAAGACTATCGACTTCGCCCGTCTGCTCCACAAGCCTGAGACAGAAAAGGCTCTGTATTGGGACCGTGGCGCATTCACCAAGGTTACTGGCGTGAAGGACGAGGAGATTATCAAGGCTGCCGAGAAGGCTATCAATAGTGGCGAGGAGATTACGCTCGACTACGCCATCAAGAATACAGACCGTGCCGTTACCACCATGCTCAGTGGTGTCATCGCCAAGAAATATGGCGAGGCTGGTCTGCCCGATAATACGATTAACATCAAGTTCAAAGGCTCAGCCGGTCAGAGTTTTGGCGCCTTCGCCGTGAAGGGTGTCAACCTGAAGCTCGAGGGCGAGTGTAACGACTACTTCGGAAAGGGCCTCTCAGGCGGTCGCATCTCTATCCTGCCACCAGCCCGAAGTGGTGAGGATTTCCATGCCGAGGACAACATCATCGCTGGTAACACCGGTCTGTATGGTGCCACCTCTGGCGAACTCTATATCAATGGTAAGGTGGGCGAGCGCTTCGGCGTGCGCAACTCAGGTGCCATCGCTGTCATCGAGGGTGCCGGCGACCACTGCTGCGAGTATATGACTGGCGGACGTGTGGTTGTGCTGGGCAAGACGGGCCGTAACTTCGCCGCTGGTATGAGTGGTGGTGTCGCTTACGTCTACGACCCCGACCATACCTTCGACTACTTCTGCAACATGGATATGGTGGAGCTCTCGCTGGTCGAGGACAGCGTATCACGCAAGGAGCTGCTCGAACTCATCCGTCAGCAATACCTGCACACAGGCTCTGCCTTGGCAGGTCGCATGCTCGATGACTGGCAGCGCTACGTTCAGGACTTCATCCAGGTAGTCCCCATCGAGTACAAGCGCGTGCTGCAGGAGGAGCAGAACAAAAAACTGCAGGAGAAGATCGCCAACATCCAGCGCGACTATTAATGTTCAATGTTCAATGATCAATGTTCAATAGATAATCATGGGAAATCCAAAAGCATTTTTAGAGATACACCGCCAGGAGGCGGGATACCGTCCGATTCACGATAGAATCCACGACTTTGGCGAGGTAGAGCAGACGCTCAGCACTCGCGAACGTAAACTGCAGGCCTCGCGCTGCATGGACTGTGGCGTGCCCTTCTGCCATTGGGCCTGTCCGCTGGGCAACAAAGCCCCCGAGTGGAATGATGCCCTGTTTAAAGGCGACTGGGAGTTGGCTTATCGCTTGCTCAACAGCACTAACCCCTTCCCTGAGTTCACTGGCCGCATCTGTCCCGCCCTCTGCGAGAAGGCCTGCGTACTCAACCGTTTTAACCACGAGCCCACCACCAATCGCGAGGACGAGTGTGCCATCACAGAGATGGCCTTCCAAGAGGGTTTTATTACGCCCAAGACTGACATCCAGCGTAATGGCAAGAAGGTGGCAGTAATTGGTGCTGGTCCTGCCGGACTGGCTGCTGCCAACGACCTGAACCTGATGGGTTACAAGGTAACCGTATTCGAGAAGAACGAGGCTGCCGGCGGACTGCTCCGCTATGGTATCCCCAACTTCAAACTGAATAAGGCCATCATCGACCGCCGCATCGCCCTGCTCGAACAGGAGGGCATCGAGTTCCGTTACGGCACCGAAATCACCTCCGCAGCCACCACGACCGCCGGTTCTCCGGCGGGTTCCCCCATCCTGTCTGTAGCGACTCTGTCGCAGCAATTCGATGCCGTGGTCATCTCTACTGGTACGCCAACAGCTAGAGACCTGAAGGCCCCAGGCCGAGAATTGAAGGGTGTTCACTTCGCCCTCGAGATGCTGTCTCAGCAGAATCGCGTCCTCGCTGGCATGGAGTTCTCGAAGGATGAGCGCGTTACAGCTAAGGGTAAGGATGTGCTTGTGATTGGTGGTGGTGATACTGGTTCTGACTGTATTGGTACTGCTCATCGTCAGGGCTGCAAGAGCGTGACTCAGATTGAGATTATGCCTAAACCCGTGGAAGGTCCTGAAGACCCCCAGAACCCCTGGCCCAACTGGCCTCGCACGCTGAAGACCACTTCAAGTCACGAGGAGGGTTGCACCCGCCGTTGGAACATCAACACCCTGGAGTTCCTGGGCAAGGACGGCAAGCTCACCGGTGTCAAGGTCCAGGAGATTGACTGGAAGCCAAACCCGGAGGGTGGCCGCCCCATCATGGTAGAGAAGGGCAAGCCCGAAATCATCAAGGCCGAGCTGGTTCTGCTGGCTATGGGCTTCTTGAAGCCAGAGCATCCTGAGTACCCCAAGAACGTTTTCGTCTGTGGCGACTCTGCCAATGGTGCCAGCCTCGTCGTTCGCGCTATGGCTTCAGGTCGTCAGACAGCCCAGAAAGTTAATGGTTTCCTTCAAAAATAAATTTTTATTTTTTGAAGCAATAATCCCCGGTCTCCGTGATGGAAATCGGGGATTTTTTGTACCTCTGACTTCGTCGATAGTACTCTCGCTCGGAAAAACTCAAATACATTTGGTTTTTCACTCACTTATTCGTACCTTTGACTTCGTCGATAGTACTCTCGTTCGGAAAAACTCAAATACATTTGGTTTTTCACTCACTTATTCGTACCTTTGAGCCCTGAATCTAACACAAAGGAAATAATGAGAAAATACGTTGCGTTTTTCATTGGCATCTGCTTATGGATAGCATCCTCTGCAAGAGTAGCAGCCCAGACACTTCACTACAACCAACCAGCCACCTTCTTTGAAGAGGCACTTGTTATCGGTAATGGCACCATGGGCGGAATCGTCTATGGCGGTACTCAGACCGACAAGATATCACTCAACGATATCACGCTATGGACGGGTGAACCGTGTAATATGAATGTCTATTCGCCTGACGCCCATAAGACAATCCCTGCTATCCGTGAGGCGCTACACCGGGGTGATTACCGCGAGGCCGACCGTCTACAACGCGACGTACAAGGACATTTCTCTCAGAACTATCAACCGCTCGGACAATTGTCGATAACCTATCTGGACACGACAGAGACGGTTACTAACTATCGTCGTTGGCTCGACCTTAGCAATGCCACAGCAAGCACACTTTATTATCGTGGCAGATACCTGTATTCTACCGATTATTTTGCTTCGAATCCAGATTCTGGCATCGTTGTACATATCACAACAGATAATCCCCGTGGTATTCGTGCTCGTTTTTCCCTTTCTTGTCAGTTGCGATACATTCGCAGCACAGAAGATGAAAACATCCTCGTTACTGATGGATATGCAGGCTATGCATCGCTACCCAGTTACTATGATGCCAAGGAGAAGTTTGCTTACGATCCCAATCGTGGCATCCATTTCCGCACGAAAGTAATGGTGAGTGCGAAAAACACAAAAGTAGAGGGCGATGATATCGTAGTAGATGGTGCTCCAGAGGTGACGCTATATATCGTAGATGCCACCTCGTTTAACGGTTACGACAAAGATCCTGTAAAGCAGGGCAAACCCTATAAGCAGTTGGCTGATGCACGACTCAAGCACATTGCTTCTGTGCCCTATCCCAAACTGCGGCATCGCCATGTAAAAGACTACCAGAATATCTATAATCGCGTAAAGCTCTCACTAGGCGCTGGTCCCAAAGACGAACGGCCTACCAATGTCATCTTGAAGGAATACATAGACGAAAACCGCTTCAATCCCGACCTTGAAGCTCTCTATTTCCAGTATGGACGCTATCTGCTTATCAGTTGCTCACGCACCCCAAATGTGCCAGCCAACCTGCAGGGCCTTTGGAATGAGAGCATCCTGCCACCTTGGTCGTGCAACTATACCAGCAACATCAATGTGGAAGAGAACTACTGGGCTGCCGAGACAGCCGCCCTGCCAGAGATGCACCAGTCGCTCTTCTCTTTTATGAAGGAACTGCAGGGCTCTGGCGAACTCACTGCCAAAGCGTATTATGGTGTTGACCGTGGCTGGTGTCTGGCCCACAACACCGACATCTGGGCGATGACTTGTCCCGTCGGATTACACACAGGCGACCCTATGTGGGCCAACTGGAATATGGGCGGTGCGTGGTTGTCGACGCATATCTGGGAGCACTACACCTTCTCGTTGGACAAGGCATTCCTAAAAGAATACTATCCCGTCTTGAAGGGTGCTGCCGAGTTCTGCTTAGGATGGCTGGTAAACAGTTCAGACATCATCCCTCAGACTTCATCCATCGACTACCTCATCACCGCCCCTGCCACCTCGCCTGAGAACTCGTTTGTGACGCCTGATGGCTATCATGGTCGTACTTGCTATGGTGGCTTTGCAGATATTGCAATGATACGTGAATGTCTTACCGATGCGCGTGATGCCGCCGTCATACTGAGATGTGATGAGGATTTTGTGGTTGAGGCCAATAAGGCCCTTGCCCGCCTACAGCCTTACAAGATAGGTCACAAGGGCAATCTTCAAGAGTGGTTCTATGACTGGGAAGATGAAGACCCGCACCATCGTCACCAGAGTCACCTCTTTGGCGTCTATCCTGGTCATCACCTCGACGATGGTGTGAACACCAAGGAGGCTATCCATCGTGCTGCCTTGCGTACCCTCGAACTCAAGGGCGACCAAACCACAGGATGGAGCACAGGCTGGCGTGTCAACCTCTACGCTCGACTCCATGACGCCAAGAATGCCTATCATATCTATCGCAAACTGCTCAGCTATGTTAGTCCTGATGGCTATCGTGGACCTGATGCCCGTCGTGGTGGAGGTACCTATCCTAATCTTCTGGATGCCCATTCACCATTTCAGATTGACGGAAACTTCGGGGGCTGCGCCGGTGTCATCGAGATGCTCATGCAGAGTGATTACTCAGTGGGCGAGGGTTCTCCCCTCACCACCATCGAACTCCTTCCTGCCCTACCGGACAACTGGAAGGATGGTTCCGTCAGCGGTATCCGGGCTCGCGGTGGTATCACAGTGGATATGACATGGAAAAACAAACAAGTTACCAAACTGACGCTTACCGCCCAACAACCCTGCACGGTAAAGCTACAAGTCAACGGTCAGCAACAAACACTGAAACTGAAGAAAGGAGCCTTGAGCTGTTGGTAAACTTTCAATCTGTTACAAAAAAACAGTATTTAAAGAGCAAGAAATATCAAAATGTACTATTTGTCTAACAAAATATTTTCAATTTGATACTTTTTGTTGTTTTTTACCACTAAAAGCAATTGGTTTGTTTCTATATCCTACCATTTTGCATTACCTTTGCATGCGATAAATAAAAAAGACAACACATGAGTAAGATACCTTTCACCAAGATGCACGGTTGTGGCAACGACTACATTTACGTAAATGTAGCGCAGCATCCAATTGATGACCCCAAGGAGGCTGCCATCAAATGGAGCGACCGACATAAGGGTATCGGCTCTGACGGATTGGTTCTCATCGACAAGTCGCCTGTACCAGAGGCAGATTATTCCATGCGTATCTTTAATGCCGATGGCAGCGAAGCCATGATGTGTGGCAATGCCAGTCGATGCATAGGTAAATACCTGTATGAACGGGGGGCGACAGACAAGTCCAAGATTCGCCTGCTAACGCTTTCTGGCATAAAAACACTTCTACTGCATATTGAGAACAGCATAGTGAAAAGTGTTACTGTAGACATGGGCGAACCTATCTTAGAGGACACGTCGCAGTTTATCGCTTCTAGAGGCCTAAATTTAGGGACGTTCGTATCAATGGGCAATCCTCACTACGTTATCTTTACGGATAATGTAGATCAGGTTGGCGAGACTGGTCACGCCCTTGAGCATCATCCCGCTTTTCCTCAACGCTGCAACATTGAGTTCGCAAAAATCATCCCGCCTTCGGAGGAACAGGAGGGCGGTATCCGAACCCGCGTCTGGGAACGAGGCAGCGGTATCACACAAGCCTGCGGCACAGGTGCTTGTGCCACCGCAGTAGCAGCCATTCTCACAGGCAGAGCAGGACGAAAATCAAATATCATCATGGATGGTGGCACACTCAGCATTGAGTGGTGCGAGGAGGACAATCATGTTTACATGACTGGTCCTGCCGAGTTCGTCTTCGACGGAGAAATTACGGCCCCCTAAGTTAGGGGGCAACAGGGGGCTGAACAGGCGCAGACTCCACGAATAGTAATAATTAAAGGTCTGATAAACGCTTGTTCAGACCCCCATCCCCCTAACTTAGGGGGCTTAGAAATATGGCATTAGTTAACGAACATTTCCTGAAACTACCAAACAACTATTTGTTTGCAGATATAGCCAAGAAGGTGAATGCCTTCAAAGTGATGCACCCCAAGGCTGACATCATCTCAATGGGTATTGGCGATGTTACCCAACCGCTTTGTCCTGCCGTGATAGAGGCGATGCACAAAGCTGCCGACGAAATGGGCACCAGCGAGGGATTCCGTGGTTATGGTCCAGAACAGGGTTATGATTTCCTGCGTGAGGCAATCCTGAAGAACGACTTCCTGCCACGCGGCATCCATTTGGATATCGACGAGATATTTGTAAACGACGGTGCCAAGAGTGACACCGGCAATATTCAGGAACTGATTCGCTGGGACAACTCCATCGGTGTGACCGACCCTATCTATCCCGTATATATAGACTCTAACGTGATGATTGGTCGTGCTGGAACGGTAGAGGATGGGAAATGGTCAAACGTGATCTATATGCCCTGCAACGCAGAGAACGGATTTGTTCCTCAAATTCCCAAGCGCCGCGTGGATGTCATCTACCTCTGCTACCCCAACAACCCCACGGGTATGGTCATCACACGCGAAGAACTGCGCAAGTGGGTCAACTATGCACTTCATAATGATGCGCTGATATTCTACGATGCTGCCTACCAAGCTTATATCCAGGACGACAACATCCCCCACTCTATCTATGAGATCCGGGGTGCACGCAAATGTGCTATCGAGTTCCACTCGTACTCAAAGACGGCTGGTTTCACGGGTATCCGCTGTGGCTATACGGTGGTGCCCAAGGACCTGACAGCAGCCACGCTCACCGGCGAGCGCATCGCGCTGAACCCTTTGTGGTATCGCCGCCAGTGCACAAAGTTCAATGGCACCAGCTATATCAGTCAGCGTGCCGCCGAGGCTATCTATACCCCCGAGGGTAAGGAACAGGTGAAGGCCACCATCAACTACTATATGCAGAATGCCAAGAAGATGCTCACCACCCTGCGTTCACTGGGCTACGAGGTCTATGGCGGCGAGAACGCGCCCTATATCTGGATGCGCGTGCCTGATGGTAACAATTCTTGGCAGTTCTTCGAAAACCTGCTCTATGGGGCCAACGTGGTATGTACACCCGGTGTGGGCTTCGGTCCTGCCGGCGAGGGCTACGTGCGTTTCACGGCCTTCGGCAGTCACGAGAAGACGGAAGAGGCACTTGACCGCATCAAGGCATGGAGCAATAAATAAGGTTTAAGGTTTGAGATTTAAAATTATATAGGATTATGTGCGGAATCGTTGCGATATTGAATGTCAAAGAGCAGACACACGAGCTGCGTGAACAAGCGTTGAAGATGAGTCAGAAAATCCGTCATCGCGGTCCCGACTGGAGTGGTATCTATTCTGGAGGGAGTGCCATCTTGGCCCACGAGCGACTGAGTATCGTAGACCCGGAATCAGGTGGTCAACCATTGTTTTCACCCGACAGGAAACAAGTGTTGGCTGTCAATGGAGAGATCTACAACCATCAGGATATCCGTCGTCGCTATGCCGGACAGTATGAGTTCCAGACTGGCAGCGACTGCGAGGTCATCCTGGCGCTCTACCGCGAGAAAGGTGTCGACTTCCTCGAGGACCTGAGCGGTATCTTTGCCTTCGTGCTCTATGACGAGCAGACCGACGAGTTCCTCATCGCCCGCGACCCCATTGGCGTCATTCCCCTGTATATCGGCTGCGATGCCGACGGCAAGGTGTATGTGGCCTCCGAACTGAAAGCCCTCGAGGGCCAGTGCGAGCACTACGAGCCGTTCCTGCCCGGTCATTACTATTGGAGTGCCGACCCTGGCATGAAACGCTACTATAAGCGTGACTGGTTCAAATATGATGCCGTGAAAGATAATCCAGCCTCTGTAGAGGCGATTCACGACGCTTTGGAGGATGCCGTCAAGCGCCAACTGATGTCTGACGTACCTTATGGTGTATTACTCTCTGGTGGACTTGACTCCTCAGTAATCTCTGCCATTGCAGAGAAATATTCAGAGATGCGTATCGAGGACGACTCCAAGACAAAGGCCTACTGGCCCCGTCTGCATTCGTTTGCAGTAGGCTTGAAGGGTGCTCCCGACCTTGCCAAGGCGAAACTCGTTGCCGACCATATCGGTACGGTTCACCACGAGATCAACTATACCATCCAGGAGGGTCTGGATGCTATCCGTGACGTCATCTATTTCATCGAGACCTACGACGTCACCACGGTCCGCGCCTCAACACCCATGTATCTGCTGGCGCGTGTCATCAAGTCGATGGGTATCAAGATGGTGCTCAGTGGCGAGGGTGCCGACGAGATCTTCGGTGGCTACCTCTATTTCCACAAGGCACCGTCGGCAAAGGATTTCCATGATGAGACCGTCCGCAAGCTCTCAAAACTCTATATGTACGACTGTCTCCGTGCCAACAAGAGTCTGTCGGCCTGGGGTGTGGAAGGTCGTGTACCTTTCCTTGACAAGGAATTCCTCGACGTAGCCATGCGTACTAACCCAGAGGCCAAGATGTGTCCGGGTAAGACGATGGAAAAGAAAATCGTTCGTGAAGCCTTTGCAGATATGCTGCCTGAAGAGGTAGCATGGCGCCAGAAGGAGCAGTTCAGCGATGGCGTGGGCTACTCATGGATCGACACCTTGAAACAGATTACCTCCGAGGCGGTCACTGACGAACAGATGGCACATGCTGCAGAACGGTTCCCTATCAACCCACCAAAGAACAAGGAAGAATACTATTACCGCGCTATCTTCGCCGAACATTTCCCCAGCGATTCTGCCGCCATGAGCGTACCCAGCGAGGCTTCCGTGGCTTGTTCCACAGCCATCGCTCTGGAATGGGATGCTGCCTTCAAGAATATGAACGACCCCAGCGGCAGAGCCGTCAAGGGTGTTCATGAACAGGCTTATCAGTAAATCTGAGAAAAACTGACAACAAACGAA
>Ga0310696_10004195_pt1 | contig 17739 bp, 14 predicted proteins | sample AusTroGonzalo_MG_4_FD_203885 | JGI IMG/M metagenome (GOLD analysis project Ga0310696, IMG submission 203885) | Bovine rumen microbial communities from tropical cattle in Woodstock, Queensland, Australia - Gonzalo_02 (v2) (version 2) | ecosystem: Host-associated > Mammals > Digestive system >...
CATCCAGAAAGAACATATGTTCGAAGCCGCGGCTATGGGCCGTCTTCAGGGTATGCCAAATGGTAAGGATATCTGGATGAACAAAGGCAAATGACTTGCGGCGATAGGCTGCATACCATAGATAGGCCTGTCGCTGACTGTAAACTACGGCTGAGCAACCAATGATATGACCACGATAGCGAGTAACGAACAATTGTGCATCCTGACTCTTTCTGAAACCCTCGAAAAACTCGTCGGCGGGGATATAGCGTTTAGGCTTCAGCCAGTTGTGATGGCGCAGCAGGCGCATAAAGGCCTTAAAGTCATCATCGCTTTTCACCTCATCAGTCACAACGCCGCGATTGTAAGCCGCGTCGATACGTTTCTGCATACGCTCACTGATACGCTCTTCTGGGGTATGTGAATGTAGTGAGTTGTGAATGCTGACCCATCTTACAGGGAAGAACTGATTCTCGCGCAACTCCTTGTATGCAAACATCTTACTGCTTAAGTTACTGACCTCGATATAGAGCGTCCATCGTCCTACCTTCTCTGTCAGTTTCTTTAGCATCATGTTGAATAACTCTTGCGTACTCAGAGGTGCTTGTGGTGAATAGACACCTTCGCCTATAATGCGGCAGTGTCTGTATAGATAGGGTGGGAAAAACGAGGAATGATAGCGTATCAAGGCCAGCATTTGTGCTACGACTACACCGTCTTCTGTCTCAACCGTTACCATATAAGGCTTATGGCGAGGGGTTTGCTTGGCCAGTTTGAAGAATGTGGGACTATGGAAGATGTTTTCCTCCATGAGACCCTGCGGCAACTGGTTGCTGCTGGTGTATATATTTATAGCCAGTTCGCTCATCGGCAGCAAAAATACTAAATCTTTCTTAAATTGAACGTATTTTTACCAGAAATTATTACCTTTGCATGGTAATTTATTTATAAAGACTATGACAGACTTCAAAACATTGGTACAGATGCGTCGTTCGCATCGCAAGTTTACACCTGCCGAAATTGACGGCGATGATGTAAAACTGATACTCCGTGCAGCACTGATGTCGCCTACGGCAAAGAGTAACCGCGGATGGCAGTTCGTAGTGGTTGACGATAAGCGTGATCTGGAAAAACTGGCTGATGCCAAGGATGCTGGCAGCCAGCTTATCAAAGATGCTGCATTGGCAGTGGTCGTGTTAGGCGACCCCATGCAGAATGACTGTTGGGTAGAGGACGGTAGCATCGCAGCAATCTCTATGCAGTATCAGGCAGAGGAACTGGGATTGGGTTCCTGTTGGGTACAGATGCGTGGCCGCGGGTTGAGTGATGGTACCAGTGCCGACACCGTGATTCGTGGTATCCTCGATATTCCTGAGAATCTCAATGTACTTTGTGTTGTGGCCTTTGGCCATAAAGCAGATGAACGTCAGCCACAAAACGAGGATAAGCTGAAGTGGGAGAACGTACACGTGGATAAGTATTAATGGATATAGTGTTTGTTGGCGCAGGGCGCCTGGCTACAAACTTGGCTTCGGCCTTGAAGCAGAACGGTCATCGTATCTTGGCCGTGTGGAGTCGTACCATCGCTTCTGCTCAGACGTTGAGTGTGATGGTAGGCAGCGAGGCAACAGACAAGTTGGATAGTCTGCCCCGCCAGGCTGATGCTTTTGTGGTAGCTATCAAGGATGCTGCTTTGGCAGAGGTCATCCCGCCGTTGTGCAAGGGTAGGGAGGACCAGGTGTTTCTTCACACTGCCGGCTCTATGCCTCTATCCGTTTTTGCTGGACATACTCAGCATGGTGGTGTGCTCTATCCCATGCAGACTTTCTCCAAAGAACGGTTGGTGGACTTTTCGTGCGTACCTATATTTATAGAGGGGGCTGACGAAGTGGCTCTTCATGTGGCTCGTCAGTTGGCCGAAAGTGTTAGCCGAGAAGTGCGTATCCTTAGTAGTGCTGACCGCAAGCATCTACATCTGGCCGCTGTCTTCGCCTGCAACTTCGCTAACCATTGCTTTGCGCTGTCAGCAAAGATATTAGAGCAGCATGGCTTGCCTTTTGAGGTCATGCTGCCGCTGATTGATGAGACAGCCCTCAAAGTACATTCCATGCATCCGCTCGCTGCTCAAACGGGACCTGCTATCCGTTTCGACCAAAACGTGATTGAGGCACAGAAAGCATTACTTTCCGACGATGCCTCAGCACAGGAGATTTATGACATTATGAGTAAAAGCATACATAGACTCGCCAATGATTAACTACGATTTATCAAAAATACGGGCCATCATCTTCGATATCGATGGTGTCCTCTCGGCCGAAACCATTACGTTGGGTGCTGACGGCCTGCCCTTACGTACCGTAAACATTAAAGACGGCTATGCCATTCAGCTTGCCGTTAAACTGGGTCTTCATATCGCCATCATGACTGGAGCAAACGTTGATTCTGTTCGAGTACGTTACGAAGGACTTGGAGTCAGCGATGTCTTTGTGGGCTGCTCCATTAAAATCAAGACCTATGAGGCCTTCCTCGAGAAATATGGCTTGAAGGATGACGAGGTGATGTATATGGGCGATGATATTCCCGATCTGCAGGTGATGCAGCGTGTGGGTTGCCCTGTTTGTCCTCAGGATGCTTGTGTCGAGGTTCGAGAGGCCAGCATTTATGTCAGCGACCGTAAAGGAGGATATGGCTGTGGTCGCGATGTGATAGAACAGACTCTGCGTGCACAGGGTAAATGGGTGATGAACGAAAAAGCGTTTGGTTGGTAACACCTCTTTTATATAATATGTTGAAGAACCTGGAGAACTATCATATTATTCTGGCCAGCAACTCTCCGCGCCGTCGGGAATTGCTGGGAGGCCTGGGTATCAAGTTTGAGGTCAAGGTGTTGCCCGATATTGAAGAGAGCTACCCCGAGGATTTGCCTGTTTCACAGATTGCCGAGTACATTGCCACAGAGAAGGCTGAGGCTTATCGGAATCAGATGGCTGACAATGACCTGATTATAACAGCCGATACCATTGTGATTGCTGATGAAGAGGTGATGGGTAAACCTGTTGATGCCGCCGATGCCAGTCGGATGCTGCGTCGTTTGAGTGGCCGTGCTCATCAAGTTACTACGGGTGTCTGCCTTACTACCAAGACCCAGCAGCGCCGTTTCTCGGTAACTACTGATGTCACCTTTAAACAGCTCTCTGACGAGGAGATCCAATATTATATTGATACCTATCGCCCCTTTGATAAAGCGGGTGCCTATGGTATTCAGGAGTGGATTGGTTATGTGGGCTGCACAGGTCTTCATGGCAGCTATTACAATGTGATGGGCTTGCCCGTTCAGCGTATCTATAGCGAGTTGCTTACCTTATAATTATAATGCGAAGCGTACCACCAAGGGCAGGTGGTCACTATATCCTTGCTGAAAACGAAAACCGTGAAAAGACCTTCGCGGACGTTTGCCTCCATATTCTGGTTCTTCTTCCAAAAGAAAGGCGGCGTCGTTGATGTACGATGTCTCTACTTTTGTGGATAGGGAAGAAGACACCAATACATGATCAAGTGAGTGCCATTCGCCGTGATAGCGATAATTTGCGGGAGAACCATTTCTTCCCATGATTCCTGAAGTGACATTCTTCAGCCCCGATTCATAAAGCTGTTTCAGGGAAGGACTGTCGGCATAATCATTGAAGTCGCCCAATATAATGATCTTTGCTTCTTTACTGATAGTCTTCATAGCCTGTTGAAGTGTTTTCACCACTTGCTGCCGATAGGGGCGGGTCTCTATCTCTCCACCATAACGGCTGGGGCTATGAACCACAAACACATGAAGTGTGTCGCCCGATATGCATTGTCCTTGAACATAAAGAATATCGCGAGTTGGGCGCATGTTCTTCATGAGCGGCACAGAGAAAGTTTCATAGCAGAGGGGACGGAATCGGAAAGGCTGATATAGCAAAGCGATGTCAAGACCTCGTACGTCTTTCGATTCTGTCATCAGGTACTGATATCCGGCATTACGGAGCAATGATCTTCTTGTAAGGTCCTTGAGGACGGAGTCGTTTTCGACCTCAACGAGTGCCACGAGGTCTGGTAACTCGTTGGAACAGGAAAGGATTTCCTGTCCTATTCTGTTTACCTTCCCCCAATATTTAGTTGACGTCCAGTGTCTTTCTCCTTCAGGGAGAAATTCAGTGTCCTCCTTTCCCTCGTCGTGTCGAGTATCGAAAAGGTTTTCACAATTCAACTCAACCAACGTGAGAAAGGAGGACAGCAGAAGAGATATCAGCATCTTACTTTGTGACGCGTTCCAGCCACTTCACCATACCGAACATGACGCCCATAGAGATGACGCAGACAACGAGGAATACCGTCCAGCAAATCCATACGGGCCACTCGTTGTAAATCAGCGGACCAATCCACAGCAGACCGTTGCCTACAGCCGTAGCACCCAACCACAGACCCTGACAGAGACCCTGCAGGTTCTTAGGAGCCACTTTTGATACAAATGACAGACCGAGGGGTGAGATAAACAGTTCGGCTACCGTCAGGAAGAAATAGGTCACGATGAGCACCCAAGGTCCTGCCTTCAGACCAGCTTTTGCAGAGTCGGCTAATACCGTGAATTCGTTGGCAGAGGGATAACCCTGCATAGCCGAATAGATGGCCAGGAAGAGATAGGCGATACCGGCTATACCCATACCATAGGCAATCTTTCGGGGAGTAGAGATGGCCCGACCGGCTTTCGTCAGGGATGCGAAGATCCACATGATGATAGGTGTCAGGAAAATCACGAAGAAGGGGTTGACAGCCTGCCAAATCTCAGGAGCAATGGCGTCGGTCTGTACAAAGTCACGTGCAAAGAACGAGAGCGACTGTCCGTTCTGGTGGAATGAGAACCAGAAGAATACGGCGATGCCCAGCACAGCAAACAGAGCATACATACGCTGCTTGATTTCCTTGGCCATAGCCAGTTTCTCTTCCTCAGTATAACCTTCCGAAGCCACAGCCTCTTTCTTTCCCGGGGTGGGGAACAGGTGTTTAGACATCAGGAAGATAGCCAGCGAGATGAGCATGGTTACTACCGATGCAATAAACGAATAGTGGATACCAGTGTTGAAGATGTCGAGGTACTGGGTGCAGAATGCCGAGAGGTCAGAGGCATTGCCGCCCACTTTTGCCACCAGCTCGTTGAGGTTGGTCAGATGGTCGGCAGGCATCTGTGCTCCCATGTTGATATACTCGTGACAGAGCTTAGGCAGGTCTGCATTGTATTCCAAACCATGTGAGTTGAGCCACCAGCTGCGCAGCAGCGGAGCAATAAAGGGAGCCACCAGCGCACCAATGTTGATGAAGACATAGAAAATCTGGAAGCCTGCATCACGCTGTCCTTGTGCCCACTTCAGCTTTTCTGGGCTCTCCTTGGCGGCGCTGGCCTCGAAATTGTCGTACATCTGTCCTACGATAGCCTGCAGATTACCTTTGAAGAGACCATTACCGCAGGCAATCAGCGACAAGGCGAAGATGGTGAAAGGCAGCAGCCAAGAGATATTGTCGGGAGTTGACAGCACGGGAATAGCCAGCAGGATATATCCTAATGCCATCACCACCAGACCCCATGCAATCGTGGCTTTATAGTTCTGAGTACGGTCGGCAATGATACCGCCCACCAGACTAAGTACATAGATGGCTGTCAGGAACATGGCTGCAATGAATCCGCTCTGTCCGTCAGACAGTCCGAACTTGGAACATAGGAACAATGCCAGCACGGCATTCATGATGTAGTAGCCAAAGCGCTCGCCCATATTACTGAGGGCTGCGAGCAGAAGCCCTTTTGGATGGTTTTTAAACATGTTTATTTGATTTTAGGGTTATTACTTTTGTGTATATCAAAGAGATAGGTCATCTTGATAACGATGTTCGTCAGGTTTGACCGTCCGAAATAGTCGCGCTTAGAGTTGCCGAAGATATCGCCCAGTCCGTAATAGTAACGACCTTCGAGCATGAAATGACCTACATTGTTGATGCTGAACTCGATGCCGGCTCCAGCCGCGATGCCGTATTCCACTTTGCGCTCCACCGACATTGTGTCTTGTGCCACGATGGCCGAAGTGCGTTCAGCGAGGTTAGGCTTCGACAGTGGGAAGTTGGTCTTCGTGTTTTCGCTGAGGAAGAGTCCCACCTGAGGTCCTGCCTGCGCAAAGACCTGTATGCCCTTGCGTTCGCGGCCCCAACCCATACGGGCAAAGACAGGTAACTGTAGGTAGGTCATGTTTCGTTCATAAGCCTCCGCAATGCCTGTGCTTGGATTGATGACGGGGTCGTCGTCAGGCGTCAGTATGCTTTCTTTCCATCCCACCTGTGCAAAGTTCAACTCAGCCACGATGGCACAAATGCTTTTAAAATATTTTTCTGAGGTATAGCGCAGGGTTAGTCCGCCAGTCAATCCGGTATGCATATCCTGCGGCACCTCAGGCATAAAGCCCACGTTACTCAATATATAGCCGCCATTGACGCCGATGGCCAGCTCATCACGATGTTCGCCAACCTGGGCGACAGATACGTTGACGATGCAGAGTGTAAGTGATAAAAGGAGTATTACACGTTTCATACCTCTTTAATAATTCACAGTCTCGATGGTACGATCGTCCTTGTAATGGATGAACATGTAGGATCTGTTCTGCAGTCCGCCATTGCCGATACGCTCAAACTTCAGCGGTGTCTGCAAGGGCTGATAGCCGAAGCGTCCGGCAGCACCGTCAAAAGTCTTACCGTACTTATGAAGCCCACGCAGGAAGAACAGCGCATGGTCAAAACCCGTCATCGCGAAGCGAGGCAGCGCATTCATCATCTCCTGATTAAAGTTCTTGCGGTATTGCTGTTGGAACCGCTCTGACTGTGGTGACATCAGGTTTGTATAGAACGGAGCAGGGATGTACACATTATATTTATAGAAGTTCTCCAACTGATATTGTGTGTACATCATCCATTCTGTATAGCCAAACATTGAAATCTGGATATCGGGGTTGGCGGCCTTGATGGCACTGAGCTTGCCGAATGTTGACAACAGCTCCGGCGAACGGGCCGAGTTCAGAACCACCAGATTGGGCTTGCCCATCACGAAGGCGCTGGCAAACTGTGCATCCGTTGATTTCAGACTCGTCACATTATACTGGATGTTCTTCACCTCCAGCTGTCGGCGCAGCGTGGATGTAAACGCACCTTTCGTGCTGGTTGTGTCGCCACAGTCAACGATGATGGGATGATAGTCCTTGAACCAGTCGGAACAGCGTCGTGCTGTCGACTCCACCAGGTCGTTGGGTACCTGATATACCTGGAAGATATTGCGATTGACGTATATCTCAGGTGCATGGATAGAGAACGGAATCATCAGCATGATGTCATGCTGCTCGGCAAAGGTGGCCAGTGGTGTCACGAACTTTGAATAGAGCGGACCGATGATGATATCACAGTTGGCGGCGGCAGGATCTTGCAGCAATGGCGTGATATCAGCGGTCTCCGGCAGGTTCCAAGCGTGGATATCTACCGAGATACCCTCTTTCTTCAACGAATCGCAGGCCATCAGCAATCCGCGATAGTATTCCACCATTCGTTTGCCGTCGTTGTTAATCTTATGCAAAGGCAACATGATACCCAGTCGGATGGCACGGTTACGTACATCACCCTTCTCAACAACTGTCGTGGCCGCAGGTGCTTGCTCTGTACCTTGCTGACGCAGGGGGATTACAATCACCGAGCCCTTCTTCAGCTTATAGTCGGGCTTCTCCATTCCCGGGTTGGCCTGTACCAGCTCTTCTACCGTGATACCATACATCTTTGAGATGCTATACATGGTTTCCTTTTTCTTCACCTCATGAGTGCCTGTAGTCTGAGATGATACTGACAATGGTAGCGATATGGCGAACGCACATATCAGAAAATATCTTAATAAATGCCTCATAATTTCATTTTTTTCTGTTTTCGCCGACAAAAGTACAAAATAAATTTGTAACTTTGCCCACAAAACGGAAAGAAATATGAAAAAGAAGTTTATATTATCATTCTTTGTCCTGTTTTTGACGTCTTTGACGGCGGGGGCACAGAAGGTGGACCCTAAAGTCATATATACTGACACCAAAGGAATCGTTCAGGAAACTACCAGCATCGACGACGGTCAGGCACCATTGGAGGTGACGTTCAGAGCCAATCCCTCAGAGATGGATGATTACACGCCTGCTTATGAGTGGCATTTTCGTCGCATGGAAGGCAGTAATGGCTATGAGGAACTGTTTGTGCGCTATGAGGAGGACACGCAGTACACGTTCAATGAGTCTGGCAACTATGTGATAACGCTGAAGACCAAGCTCGAAAACGAGGACATCGATATTGATTCTGTCGATATCAAGATTTTCGTGGCCGAGAGCTGGCTGGAGTTCCCCAACGCCTTCTCGCCTAATGGCGATGGTATCAACGATGAGTATAAGGCCAAGGATGGCTATAAGAGTATTGTAGAGTTCCATGCCTATATCATCAACCGCTGGGGTCAGCGTCTCTTCGACTGGACCGATATCTCTAAGGGTTGGGATGGTACCTATCGTGGTAAGGACTGCAAGGATGGCGTCTATTTCGTCATTGTGAAGGCCCGTGGTGCTGATGGTAAGGAGTATAATATTCGAAAAGATGTCAATCTGTTGAGGAAATATACAGAAGGAGGAAACACCGGTGGAAATTAAGGATGACGAAAAGATATGCGTCTGGGGTGCTCGCGTCCATAACCTGAAAAACATCGACGTCGAGATACCCCGCCAGTCGCTCACAGTTATTACCGGATTGAGTGGTTCCGGAAAATCGTCGTTGGCCTTCGACACCATCTTTGCCGAAGGACAGCGTCGCTATATTGAGACCTTCTCGGCCTATGCCCGCAATTTCCTTGGGGGTATGGAGCGCCCTGACGTCGATAAGATTACGGGTCTGTCGCCTGTCATCAGTATCGAGCAGAAGACCACCAATAAGAACCCACGTTCCACCGTAGGTACCACCACCGAGATTTATGACTATCTGCGTCTGCTTTATGCCCGTGCCGGCAAGGCTTACAGCTATATGACAGGCGAGCCGATGGTGAAATATACAGAGGAGCGTGTGATGGAGATGATTCAGCACGACTATGCCGGTCGCAGAATCTTTATCCTGGCACCACTGGTGCGCAATCGTAAGGGTCACTACCGTGAGCTCTTCGAGGCTATGCGTCGCAAGGGCTATCTCACTATGCGTATTGATGGTGAGGTGACTGAGATTACGCTGGGCATGAAGGTTGACCGTTATAAGAACCACGATATCGAGGTGGTTATTGATAAGCTATGTGTGAAGGATGAGGCTGACGACCAACCCGACGAGCGTCTGAGGAAGAGTATTCAGATAGCCATGAAGCAAGGCGAGGGTCTGATTATGATTCTCGACAAAGATACCAACGAGGTGAAGTATTTCTCCAAGCGACTGATGTGTCCCACCTCTGGCATCTCCTATAGCGACCCTGCGCCTAACAATTTCTCGTTCAACTCGCCGCAGGGCGCCTGTCCCCGTTGTAAGGGTCTCGGTGTGGTCAGCGAGATAGACCTCAGCAAGGTGATTCCTGACCGCCGCAAGACCATCTATGAAGGCGGCATCGTTCCATTGGGAAAATATAAGAACCAGTTGATATTCTGGCAGATAGAGTCTATACTGAATCGGAATGAACTGACGCTGAAGACCCCCATAGAAGAGATTCCCGACGAGACCATGAACGAGATACTCTATGGCTCGCTGGAGGATATCCGCATCGATAAGGAGCTGGTGCATACCTCGAGTGATTACTTCGTCAACTTCGATGGCATCATCAAATATCTGCGTGACATCATGGAGGGCGACGAGAGCACTACGGGTCAGAAATGGGCCGACCAGTTTCTGGCGGAATGTGAGTGCCCAGAGTGTCATGGACAGCGACTGAACCGTGAGGCTCTTTCCTATCGCATCTGGGATAAGAATATCTCAGAGCTGGGTGTGATGGATATCAGCGAGCTGCGCGAATGGCTGGATCATGTTGAGGAGCATCTCGATACCCAACAGCAACAGATTGCTGCCGAGATACTGAAAGAGATACGTACCCGCCTCGACTTCCTGTTGGATGTGGGCCTCGACTATCTGGCACTCAACCGCCAGTCGGCCTCGTTGTCGGGTGGTGAGAGCCAGCGCATCCGACTGGCCACGCAGATTGGCTCACAGCTGGTCAACGTGCTCTATATCCTCGACGAGCCCTCCATCGGTCTGCACCAGCGTGATAACGAACGTCTTATCCGCTCGCTGAAAGAGTTGCGCGACCTGGGCAATACGGTTATTGTGGTGGAACACGACCGCGATATGATGCTGGCTGCCGACTATATCGTGGATATCGGTCCGCGTGCCGGTCGCAAGGGTGGGGAAGTCGTGTTTCAGGGTACGCCCCAGGAACTGCTGAAGACGGATACCTTGACCGCACAGTATCTAAGTGGAAAGAGGTGCTCGGCCGAAGGACGCTTGCTACAGGAGGGACGCAAGAATGTGGAAAGTGGAAAGGCTCTGGTGCTCAAAGGTTGCACAGGCAACAACCTGAAGCATATTGATGTGGCTTTCCCGTTGGGTAAGCTTATCGTGGTGACAGGTGTTTCCGGCTCGGGAAAATCGACGCTTATCAACGAGACGCTGCAACCCATTCTCTCTCATCATTTCTACCGCTCGCTGAAAAGACCCAAGCCCTATGACAGCATCGAGGGACTGGAACTGATAGATAAGGTGGTGAATGTTGACCAGAGCCCGCTGGGCCGCACGCCGCGCTCTAATCCTGCCACCTATACGGGGGTGTTCTCCGATATCCGTTCGCTGTTTGTCGAACTGCCTGAGGCCAAGATACGCGGCTACAAGCCCGGCCGTTTCTCGTTTAATGTGAAGGGCGGTCGCTGCGAGACCTGTGGCGGCAATGGCTATAAGACCATCGAGATGAACTTCCTGCCCGATATCCAGGTGCCCTGTGAAGAGTGTCACGGCAAACGCTATAACCGTGAGACCTTGGAGGTACGCTATAAGGGAAAGTCCATTGCCGATGTGCTTGATATGACCATCAATCAGGCTGTGGAGTTCTTCGAGAACGTGCCCGAGATCCTGCGTAAGATTAAAACCATCCAGGATGTTGGTCTGGGCTATATCAAGCTGGGACAACCGTCAACGACCCTGTCGGGCGGTGAGAGTCAGCGTGTGAAGCTGGCTACCGAACTGTCGAAGCGCGATACCGGTCGCATGCTCTATATCCTCGACGAACCCACCACGGGTCTGCACTTCGATGATATCCGCATCCTGATGCAGGTCATACACAAGTTGGTGGACAGGGGCAACACGGTGATTATCATCGAGCACAACCTTGATGTCATCTGTCAGGCCGACCATATCATCGATATGGGACCAGAGGGCGGACGCAAAGGCGGTATGATTCTCAGCGAGGGCACCCCGGAAGAGGTGTCACGCAGCAAGAAGGGCTATACGCCCCGTTTCCTGAAGCAAGAACTGAAAAAGAATTAGAAGAGACGGCCTATCTGATAGACCACAGCCGATACCACCCACGCCAGTACCGAGGTGTAGATGGCGGCTGTCAAGGCCCATCGCCACGACCCCGTCTCATTCTTGATGGCTACAATCGTAGCCACACAAGGGAAGTATATCAGCACGAACAGCAGGTAGCAATAGGCAGCCAGCGGTGTGAGCCCGTCGGCAGTCATCAGCTGGTGCAGCCGTGTGTATTTCTCTGAGTCGTCTGAGAAGGTGTCATCGTCGGCAAACGAGTCGTCACCGCTATACAGCACGCCGATTGATGAGGCTACAATCTCCTTGGCACCCACACCAGCTATCAGACTCACGTCGAGCTTCCAGTTAAAGCCCTGTGGCATGAACACAGGCTCTACAGCCTTACCCATCTTGCCGATGTACGACTGTTCCTGCTGTTCCTGACGCGACAGCTCGTCGTTATGCGGGAAATAGCCCAGCGCCCACACAATGATGGATGCCACCAGGATGATGCCGCCCATTTTCTTCAGATACTCCTTGCCTTTCTCCCATGTATGGCGTCCTATGGCCTTTGCCGTAGGCCAGCGGTAGGGTGGCAGCTCCATCACGAAGGGTGTGTCCTCGCCCTTGATGACAAAGGTAGAGAGTATCTTGCTGACGATGACCGACAGCACGATGCCTATGGCATAGAGCGATATCATCACCCACGACCTGTACTGCAGGGCGAAGAATGTGCCTGCTATCATGATATAGATAGGCAGACGTGCCGAGCACGACATAAACGGCAGAATGAGCATGGTGATGATGCGTGAGCGGCGGCTCTCGATGGTACGTGTGGCCATTACTGCCGGCACGTTACAGCCGAATCCCATCACCAGCGGTATGAACGACTTGCCGTGAAGTCCCATCTTATGCATCAGGCGGTCCATGATAAACGCGGCACGCGACATATAGCCTGAGTCCTCCATCAGCGAGATGAAGAAATACAGAATCAGAATCTGTGGCAGGAACACGATGACGCTGCCTACGCCGCCCACCACACCTTCTACCAGCATCGAGCGCAGCGGACCGTCATCCATCGCCCCTTCTATCCAGCCGCCCAGCCAGTCCACGCCTGCCTCAATCCAGTCCATCGGGTACTGTCCTAAGGCAAAGGTGGTCTGGAACATGATAAAGAGGATGGCGAAGAAGATGGGGAATCCCAGGATACGGTTCGACAGCACATTGTCTATCATGTGTGTCACGCGGTAGGTGTCTTTCTTAGAGCCCGTCTTGTAGAGGGCCTCCTTCAGCGCACCGTTGATAAAGCCATATTTGGCGTCCATGATGGCCGTCTCCGAGTCGCTGCCCGTCTCTTCTTGCACACGGGCTGCGGCTACGTCGCGAGCCTGCAGCAGCTGTTTGCGGTCTTCCGGCCTGTGCTCGTCGGCCAGGTGCTTGCCCACATATTGCAGCACGTCGCTATCGTGCTCCAGCAGCTTGATGGCCAGATAGCGGGTGGAGTAGCGCTGGCTGATGTGCTCGTCGGCCTTCAGGTATTTCTGGATATGACTGATGCCCTGCTCAATCTCGTGTCCGTAGTTGATGTGGATATGTCGTGATGACTCCTGACGTTCGTACACCTGGATGACGGCACGGAACAGCTCCTTGACACCCATGCCGCTCTTGAACGATGTGGGCACCATCGGCATACCGAAAAGTGAGGATAGCACCTTGATGTCCACGCTGTCGCCGCGTCGTTCAAACTCGTCGTACATGTTCAGGGCGCACACCATTCTCACGTTCATGTCCACCAGCTGTGTAGTCAGGTAGAGGTTGCGCTCCAGGTTCGAGGCGTCGATGACGTTGATTACCACGTCGGGCATCTTTTCGCTGAGGTGCTTTCTGACGTAGAGCTCCTCGGGCGAATAGCACGACAGCGAGTAGGTGCCGGGCAGGTCGGTCAGCAGGAACTCATAGCCGAACATCGAGGCGTGGGCCTCGGTGGCATCGACGGTCACTCCCGAGTAGTTACCCACACGGGCATGTGCTCCGGAGGCATAGTTGAAGAGCGACGTCTTGCCGCAGTTAGGGTTGCCCACCAAGGCAATATTAATGGTTCTTCGCTCGTGTAAGGCACGGTGTTGAAGCATGGATTCGTTGTCGATGACTATCTCGGCCTCGTTGATAGTGGTTTGTTGCAGCGAACCTTCGTTTACCACCTCTATCTGCTCGGCCTCATGATGACGCAGCGAAACCTCATAGCCCATCACCTTGTATTTTACGGGGTCTTGCAGCGGAGCGTTCAGCAGTACCTCTACTACTTTCCCCTTGATAAAACCCATTTCGATGATGCGCTTGCGGAAGCCACCGTGACCTAATACCTTCACGATGACGCCCTTCTCGCCCGTTTTCAGTTCCGACAATTTCATGTGCCTATTCCATTATTCGGCTGCAAAGATACAAAATATTCACGAAAAAAGGTCATCGAAAGCAAAGTTTCGATGACCAATACCTATTATTGGGTATGCTGTTTACTTTTCAGTACGCTCAATCCAAGCCAGTACGTCGCCCTTGCTCACCTTGGCACCCTGCTTGGCGCTCACCTCAACGAGCTTGCCGCCGAGGGCTGCAGGAATGGGAACAATCTCGCCCCATTTCTCCATCAGGTAGCAGAAGGTCTGACCCTCTTCGTACTTCTGACCGATAAACGGTTCCACGCATGGGGCACACTCGCCCTCGCCGTTGAACTCGTAGAAGATTTGTCCGGCCGAGGGACATACCAGCGCGTCGGCCTTGGCGTGCTTGAAGGCTGCCAGCTCTTCGGCGCTCATCTTCGAGCCCAGCTTGGCGTCCTTCGCCTTCTGCAGGTCGGCCAGGAACTGCTTCTTGGCCTGTCCGCTCTTGAACGGACGGTACTGCTCGGGGTGCATGGCCAGCTCAAACAGCTCTTCGTTGTCCTTACCATAGTCCCAGCCGTTCTCGTCCATCTCCTTCTTGAAGCCGTCGAGTGCATTGGGAATCAGCGTGTGCGGGTCAACATCGGTGAACTCGCGCTTCTGCTGCTGAGCCAGCTCTACCAGCTCGGGAGCGATGGTGCCGGGAATCTTGCCGCTCTTGCCCAGGATCATACCCCAGATGGCATCGTCCATCATGGCGTAGCGACCCTTGCCCTGTTCCATGGTGAGCAGGTTCATCAGGGCAATGTTCTTGGTGTACTGTGAGAACGGAGTCACCAGTGGGGGATAACCCACACGTGGCCATACGTACTCTACCTCGTTGAACAGCTTCACCAGCATGTCGTCCATAGTCAGCGCAGCCTCGCCCTTCTTCTCGCGCAGCTTGTTGATCATGGTCTGTATGCCGCCCAGGTCGGCCATCATACTTCCCATCATGCCGCCAGGCAGTCCGCAGCCCAGCAACAGGCTCGACATGTGCTTGTTGGCGGGGTTGATGAAGTAGCCCAGCCAGTCGTCGATAAACTCCTGCGTCAGGGTTCTCGCCTGCATATACGCGTTCATATTTATATCTTCCACCTCGAAGCCCTCGTTCTTCAGCATCGACTGTACCGAGATGATATCGGGATGCACCTTACCCCAGCTCAGAGGCTCGATGGCGGTGTCGATGATGTCGGCGCCGTTGTTGCAGACCTCCAGGATAGACGCCATCGACAGTCCGGGGCCTGAGTGGCCGTGATACTGGATGATGATATCGGGGTGCTTGGTCTTGATGGCCTTCGTCAGAGCGCCCAGCATGGCGGGCTGACCAATACCTGCCATATCCTTCAGACAGATCTCCTCGGCACCGGCGGCAATCACCTCGTCGGCTATCTTGCTGTAATACTCTACGGTGTGCACAGGGCTGGTGGTGATGCAGAGTGTGGCCTGCGGTATCATGCCGGCAGCCTTGGCCCATTTGATAGAGGGGATAATGTTGCGGGTATCGTTCAATCCACAGAAAATACGGGGGATGTCCACACCCTGAGCCTTCTTCACCTTGTACATCAGCTCACGTACATCATCGGGCACAGGGTACATACGCAGCGCATTCAGGCCGCGGTCCAGCATGTGGGTCTGGATGCCCACCTCGTTGAACGGCTTACAGAAGGCGCGCACAGCGTCATTAGGATTCTCACCTGCCATCAGGTTCACCTGCTCAAAAGCACCACCATTGGTCTCTACGCGGGCAAAACAGCCCATGTCGATGATAACGGGTGCTATACGCTCCAGCTGGTCCTTGCGCGGCTGGAATTTGCCTGACGACTGCCACATATCGCGGTAGACGAGACTAAACTTGATTTTCTTTTTTGCCATAATCTGTATATGATAATTTCATAAAACGGATGCAAAGTTACAAAATAATTGTCAATTATCCATTTAAATTGTAATTTATTTATTAACTTTGCCCCAAAATTAGAAAGCAAGCAATGAAGAAGGCACTTTTTCTGATGATAATCATGGCCCTCACAGTGGCCTGTACCGAGAAGAAAACGGGTGAAAAAACGGATGCAGACAAAGCCGCGAATGCTGAGGCTATCGCCGACAAGACCATCTACGGACTGGCCTGCGACGGCTGTAACGACACCATACTCGTGTTCCTGACCCTCGACTACGACGGCAGCGACCCCGACACCCTCCATATTCTCGAGGCTACACGCAATCATCAGGTGTTTGGCCAGATACGCATCGGCGACAAGCTGGCCATCGTGCCCAACGCTCAGGACAGCACCCTGGCCGATATGGTCATCGTCATCGAGGACCTCATGGGACAATGGAGCCGACAGGTGCTCCCCACACTCCGTGAGCGTGCCGACATGGAAGGCCTCTCGCAGCATCAGAAAGAAAACAGCCTGCCCGATTCCATCCGCGAGCTGCTCAGCATCCCCTTGGAGTACACCTTTGTCATCAAGCCCGACAATATGTGCTACACCCTCGGTTCACAGCGTGCCCACACCACCGACGAGGTGCTGCCCGTGGAATATCCGGAGCTGAAGCGCTATCGTGAGTGGCACATCGCTGGAGGGCATTTCCTCTTCACAGTGGTTGGCCTCGACACCCTGGGCAACGAAACCGTTACGGCTGTCGATACCACACAGCTCCTCCTGCTGAGCCCCGACTCCCTTGTCATACAATTCCCTGACGGGCCCCATTCTTACTATAAGAAGGTAGAGGAGTGACACCATACAGAAGCTATTCTATTTTTATATAATCAACTGTCAAATAACTGTTAAAACAACAAACAACAATGAGAAAAATGATTCAATGGGTGATGGCCGCCACCCTCGTTTGCGGTATGAGTGTATTCACGTCGTGCTCATCTGACGATGACGACAAGGTACAAGTGCAGATACTCGATTTTAAAGTGGCAGCAGCCGATTGGGAAGAGTATTTCGCCAATTCCTATGAGACATATGTAGAAGTGCCTCAGATCACGAAAGAAATCTTTGAACATGGCAATGTGTCGGTTTCAATGGAGGTTGATGAAGATAGTACCAAGAACTACTTTTCTCTGCCTGCCTTTTTCACCGATGATTATGGTGAAGGCGATTCTATCACGTTCTTCAACAAGTACTATGACTTTGTATGGAGAGAGGGATTGATTGTTCTTTCCTACTGTTCTGACGATGCCAAGTCGACCATCGAACCGGAAGATGTGACGTTCCGCGTCTTTATAACCAATTACAAATAATCGACATTATACAAAATAGATAGCATTACAACCCTGGGGGACAGTCGGAACTGTTCCCCTTTTCTTTTGTTCGTTGAATGGTTTTTTGTCATCTTGCAGCACGTTACGGGAATGGTGTTAAATATACACAAAAGAAAATATTATACATTTCTTCTTGATTAATGTGTTGCCGTCTGTTGATGCATTGTAAAGAAAAAAAATCGTGTTGGCGAACAATGTCAGAGGATGCACTTGAACGAAACCGTCGCCGACGAGGTGGGCAGCCTGAAACCATAACGGCCTTGAGCGATGTGCACGTTTGAGAGAAAAACGAGGTGTGACGTGAAGGGTAGGGGAGATGCTGGGGAGGATTGAAAACCTATAGGTGAGTGTCATAGAATAATCTACATAAGACAGGCGGAAACAGCCGAAGTGGTGCGAGTTCAAATGTAAAATAATCGGAATTTTGTGTGCCGAGGTCTCAAGGTCAGGTGTCAAAGAGGGGAAAGGAGAGGCTTCAGGGGCAAAAGAGAGGACGGCAGGTGGTTGCAGTCC
>Ga0310696_10004196_pt1 | contig 17738 bp, 15 predicted proteins | sample AusTroGonzalo_MG_4_FD_203885 | JGI IMG/M metagenome (GOLD analysis project Ga0310696, IMG submission 203885) | Bovine rumen microbial communities from tropical cattle in Woodstock, Queensland, Australia - Gonzalo_02 (v2) (version 2) | ecosystem: Host-associated > Mammals > Digestive system >...
TGGCCAGGGCGCCGAGCTGGAGACCTTTGTCCGAGTCATACGCCACGATGGGGAAGGCACCGAATGAGAATCCGGTTTTCTCCTTGTGCTCATTTTTATCCTGTCCAAAAAGGTTGAGGGTCGTCATCAGCAGGACGAGCCCGGTCAGGAATTTTTTCATTTCGTTTCTATTATCTTTTCTTTCCATTCATTCAGTTCTTTCAGCAGGTCTTCTTTCTGGCGCTGGAGGCGTCCGTTGCCGGCATAACGCCAGGCGGAGGCGAGCCTGCGCAGTTCTTCGAACCACTGGAAGGTCAGTGCCGGCATTCCGACCGGCAACAGCAGTACGGCGAGCGCCCAATACCATTTCACCGTACAAAACAGCACGATGGAAAGGATCAGCAGGACGGGCTCCCACACGAAAAGGATGATGCCGTAGCGCAGCGAGTTGTGGAAGGATCGGTCCTTGGCAGTGGAAGCCAGAGCCTGTGCTCCTACCCAGCCGGGCAGCGACAGGGCGCAGCAGACCAGTGCGAAGGGCAGCATCACCAGCGAAACAAGCGTTCGCCAGAGTGCCGTACGGAATGGCTGCATGGTGTTGACCGCATGGCTGCTCACCTTCGCTTTCTTCCGCGCCTGGCGGAAGGCCTCAGCCTTGTCAAAGAGCCTGCGGACTCTGTCCGGGGCCGCTTCCCGCAGCGCTGCGATGCGTGCGGCTGCGGCTTGGTTGGCCTCGAGCCGCTCCTTCGGCTGGTATTCGGAGATCGATCCGGTCATCAGCTTGCACAGCTCCCAGGTGGGCTCATAGTCCTCGTCGTCCGGAATCCAGACAATCTGCTTGCGCATGGCCTCTCCGGTCAGCGTGCGGATATCGACCAGCAGCTCCGGCTCGGTTTTCTCCGGATGCGCGGCGATATACTCCGTAACGTCCACCGGTTTGCCGATGTTCACCACCAGCGTGGAGCGGTAGCGGTAATAGTCGCCGTACTCGCAGCCCACCGGCACGATGTACAGGTGCTTCTTGCCGCCAAGGCCCTTGTCCGCACCGACTGCGATGCGGGAGATGCCTTTGCCCAGCGGGAGCAGGCTGTGCATCGGACGATGTGTTCCTTCAGGTAAGATGCAAAAAGCAACGTCATTGTTGAGCACCTCAATCGAGTTTTCGATGGTCTGCTCGCTCTCGAGCACGCTACGGAAGCCGTCCCTGACCCGGTTGATGGGCATAATCTTCACAAAAGTCAGTATTTTCCGGAACAGCGGCTTCTTGAAAATGTCGGCGCGGGCGACGAACACCTTGTGCTTGCGGTCAATGCACAGCACGGCGAGGGCGTCCATCAGTGCGTTGCAGTGGTTCGGCGCGAAAATGACGGCTCCATCCTTCGGGACATTCTCGCTGCCGCAGATCTGCATCCGCCGGTAAGCGAAGCGGAACTGGCTGTCGACGAACACCCGAAGAAAGTTATAGAGAGGGTTATTTTCGTATATCTTCTTCATATAAATCGCTAAGATAGATAAAAACAGGGACTTTCCGGTGAAAAATCGTTATATTTGTCGTATGGCTTACACCTTCATGTTCTATAATTTGGAGAATCTCTACGACACCGTGGATGACCCCCAAACCGATGACGACGCATTTACCCCGATGGGTGACAAGCGCTGGACGCGAGACAAATACAACAAGAAGCTCTCGAATCTGAGCGAGATTTTTTCCGCGGTGGCTTCGGCACACAACGGCTTTCCCGTCGTGGCCGGCGTCTCGGAGGTGGAGAACCTTAAGGTGCTGAAAGACCTGGTGGCGCAGAAGCGTATGACGGGCGCGCACTACAAGTGCCTGCATTTCGAATCGAACGACGCCCGCGGCGTAGAGGTGGGCATGCTCTACCGCCCCGACAAGTTCACGCTGATGGGCTGCGAGCCTTTGAAACTCAACCTGCGCAGCGGCCGCGAATACATCGGCCGGGACATCCTCGCGGCCTGGGGCGCCGTGGACGGCGAGATGTTTGCCTTTTACATCTGCCACTTCCTGTCGCGGCGCGGGGGTGTGGCGTCCTCGGCCGGCTTCCGCCGGGCGGGGGCTGAAACGGCCCGCGACCATGCGGCCGAGCTGCGCCGCATGTATCCCGACATCAAGGTCGTCATCATGGGCGACATGAACGACAGCCCTTCCGACGAATCGCTGTCCCTGCTGCTCAGGGCCCACAAGACCATCTTCAACGTGCCGGAAGGCGAGTACTACAACCCGTTCTGGATGCTGTCCGACGAAGGCCAGGGCACGAGCGTCCATAACCACCGCTGGGTGCTGTACGACAACATCATCGTGTCGCACAACCTGTTGCCTACGTGGCCTTCGCTCAAGGGGTTCCGCGTGGTGCGCCTGGACGGCAAGAACCATTACGGCGAAATCTTCCGCCGCAATTTCATGCTCCGCAAGGGCACGCCGCGCCGGAGCTACTACGGAAACACGTTCGACGACGGTTACAGCGACCATCTGCCCGTCCTCATCAAAATTGACCGCCGATGAAACAATATACCGACATCGTCTTCGATATTGACGGCACGCTGCTCGACACGGAGCGCACCGGCGTGCTCTCGCTCCTGCAGACCGTCAAAGAGCTGACGGGCCGTGACATGACGTACCAGGAAGGCTACGAGTATTTCGGAACGCCGAGCGCACGGGCGAGCCGCGAACTGGGCTTCAGCAATGCGGCGCGCTTTGCCGAGGTGTGGGAGGAGCATTTCCAGGAACTGATGTACATGGTGAAGCCCTTCCCCGGCGTGGAACAGCTGCTGGCCGACGTCAAGAAAGCAGGCAGGCGTGTTGGCGTGGTCACGTCCCGCTCCCGTTTCGAGTTTTCCTACGACCCTACGATGCGGCTCTGGATGGCATTTTTCAATAAGGTGGTCTGTTCAGAAGACAGTGCGCGCCACAAGCCCTTCCCCGACCCGATGCTGGCCTACATGAAAGCGGTCGGAGCCGTACCGGAAACCACGCTTTTCGTGGGCGATACTGTGCACGACTGGCAATGCGGCCACGCTGCGGGCTGCGATTTTGCGCATGCGGACTGGTTTGCGCGGGGACAGCAGGGAATTCAGGCGGAGTACCGCTTTAGCGACGCTTCGGGGCTGCGTCAGATCCTGGGCCTGTAAGGGTCGGCGCGATGCCGCCGCGGTCTTCGATGCGTTTGTCGCGGCGTTTCTTTTCCTTTCCGTAGGTGGACTTCATGTATTTGGCCCACTGCGCTTCGGTGAAAAGCTTCTCGAGTGCCTGGTCGGTGGCGTCCATCCATTTGTCGGAAATGCCCTGGAAGGTGTCGCTGTTGCTGGCGCCGACCTTGCGAGCCTCCTGGATCTCATCCATCATCGCGTTGTAGTTGAAGTTGAGGATGGAGTCGACGAAGAAAACCTGCACGTCGTCGAGGTTGAACGAACGGGTGAGGTTGTCGATCTGGGCATTGATGATCGTCGCCATATCGGGCTCCTTCTGGTCCTGGGCCAGGAGCGCGGGAGCGGCGGCCAGGAAGAGGGCCGTGCTGAGGAGGATCGGGAGAATACGCTTCATATCTGTCGCTTGATTTGGCAAAGATAACCTATTTTTTTATCTTCGTGTGCTCAATCCTGAAATAATCGCATCCTTATGAGAAGAACCATATCCCTCGCAGCCGCCCTTGCGGCAGTCCTGATTCTCGGCAGCGTCCGCGCCGATGCCTGCACCAATATCATCGTGACCAAAGGCGCTTCGGCGGACGGCTCCTGCATGGTGACCTATGCGGCTGATTCCCACCAGCTTTACGGCGAACTTTACTTCCGTCCCGCGGCTGACTGGCCGAAGGGCGCGATGCTCGACATCTTCGACTGGGACGAGGGCAAGTACCGCGGCAAGATCGCCCAGGTGCCCCACACCTATCAGACCGTGGGCAACATGAACGAGCACCAGCTCATCATCATGGAAACCACCTTCGGCGGCCGAGAAGGCCTCGAGAACCCCGACGGCATCATGGACTACGGCTCGCTGATCTACGTCACGCTGCAGCGCGCCCGCACGGCCCGGGAAGCCATCCGCGTCATCGACGAGCTCGTCCAGACCTACGGTTATCCGTCTGAAGGCGAGAGCTTCTCAATCGTCGACAAGGAAGAGTGCTGGATCTTCGAGATTGTGGGAAAAGGCGCCGAGAAGGGTGCCGTGTGGGTAGCAATCCGCATTCCTGACGGTTGCATTTCCGGCCATGCGAACCAGAGCCGCATCCACCACTTCCCGCTGAACGACCCGGAGAATTGCCTTTATTCGCCCGACGTGATCACGTTTGCACGCAAGAAGGGCTTCTTCCAGGGCGCGGATGCACAGTTCAGTTTCTGCGATGCCTACTGCCCCGCCGACTGGGGTGGCCTGCGTGGCTGCGAAGCCCGCGTATGGTCGGCTTTCCGGCTGCTGGGCGGCGCGAATTTCGATGCGGACAAGTATCTGGATTTCGCCAAGGGCGAGAATCCCGACAACAAGATGCCGCTTTACATCCGTCCCGAAGAAAAAGTGACGGTCAAGGCACTGGCCGACGTGATGCGCGACCACTACGAAGGCACGCCGCTTGACTTCTGCGAAGATCCGGGTGCAGGCCCCAGCCGTCTGCCGTACCGCTGGCGTCCGATGACCTTCGAACTCGATGGCAAGCAGTATATGTTCGAGCGCGCTATCGCCACGCAGCAGACGGGTTTCTGGTACCTGGGCCAGGCACGCGGCTGGCTGCCCGATGAGGTGGGCGGCCTGCTCTGGTTCGGCGTGGACGATGCTGCCACCAGCGCCCTGACGCCTATCTACACCAGCATCACCTCCGTGCCGGAATGCTTCCGAGAGGGCAACGGATCCATGATCGAATACAGCCCGACTTCGGCGTTCTGGCTCTTCAACCGCGTGGCGCACTTCGCCTATCTGTTCTATGACCGCGCCGAACCCGAGGTCCGTGCCGAGATCGACCGCTATGAGAACGAGAACCTTGCGCTCGTGAAGCAACTCGACAACCGGGCGCTCAAGATGGTCGAAAACGGAAACCGTAAACAGGCAGTCGCGATGCTCACCGAGTTCTGCGCGCGTCGTTCCGACGAGCTGTTCCACCGCTGGGACAATCTTAGCAATTACTTGCTGGTCAAGTATATGGACGGAAATGTGAAGCGCCAGAACGAGGATGGTTCCTTCCAGGACAACGGCTCCGGCAAAAACATTCCGGAGAGTCCAAACCATCCGAAATTCCGCGAAAAATGGCTCCGCAGCATTGTCGAGAGCCATGGCGAAGTCATAGAGATCAAGCGATAATCAGATCCCTTCCTGAATCACCACGAGGTTTTTCTGGATCACTTCCGATTTGATGGGGATGGTGGCCGTGCGCGATGCGCCCTGATTAGGATCCACGGTCACTTTCACGTCGCTGGTTTCGTCGAACCATAAGGGGTCCGTTACGATCCAAAGCTGGTCGGCCGTTGCTGGTTCTGCGGTCGTGATGACGTTCGTGGTGATATGGACGACCTGCGAGCCGCCGCCGGCCTGGAACCACAGCGTATCCTGCGACAAGGTGATGGCGGGCAGGACATATTTCTCGCACCCGGCGAACTGGGCGGCGGCCACGCCCAGAAGGGCAGCAGCTACGAGGAGGGTTGATACTTTGCGCGCGTTCATCATAATTGATGATGCGAAGGTAGAAAAAAAATGGTAATTTTGCGACATGAAAAAGTTTATGCTCTTTGCCGTAATATGCGTTCTGGCGCTTTCCTGCAAGCAGGAGGGCACGCTTACGGCGACCTCGGATATCCCTTCGATCAAGTTCGGACCGGAGGGTGGTACATTCAATCCTATCCTCTTCACCAACGGTTCTTCGTGGACGGCCACATGTGACGATTCAGCTGTCACGTTCTCGCCCACATCGGGTTCTTTCACCACGCCGCTGCACGTCGAGGTTGGAGAGAACACCGAGCATTTTACCAAGGCAATCCGCATTGCCGTCGTGTCGTATCTCGACGGTAACTCCCGTACGTTCAACTTCGTGGTGACGCAGACCTGTCATCCGTTCGTCATTTGCGACGACGCGTGGAAGACCATCGAGTCTGAGGGTGGAAGTGTTTGGTTCACTGTAAATTCCGACAAGGGATGGGAGGTGCTCAAAACCCTGCTCGACGGGGTAGAGACGCCGCTGACGGTGGAGCCTTCCAATTACGGGGAGAATAACATTCCTGTGGAGGTGAAGGTCCCGGCCAATGATTCCGACAACAGCCGCATCTGGGAGGTGATTCTGGCGTCGAAGACTGCGCCTGCCGTGGAAGCATGCCGCCTTACCATCCTCCAGTTTCCGTAATTCGTAATCAATCTTAAATTTTATGAATATGAAAAAGTTTCTTTCTTTGCTTGTCATCGGTGCTCTGGCACTGACGGCCTGCCAGCCCGAACCGGTGCTGACCCTCAGCAAGACGGGCCTCGAATTTGGTATTGAGGGAGGTTCGCAGGTGGTACATGTCTCATCGAACTATGCATGGAACGTTATCCCCTCGAATAATGACATCCGGGTATCCCCAACCTCGGGTACGGTGAGTGGAGATGTAACCATTACGGTTCCCGCCAACAACGTTCCGGAAGTTAAGGAATTTGAATTGCTTTTCGTGTGCTCCAATAAGGATCAGTCCAGTTCGCAGACCCTGAGTATCATTCAGCATGGTGCCATGGCTGAGTGGCTCGTGGATATAATCGAATACAACCCGCCCCGTGAAGGCAGACACTTCTCAGCAGAGGGAGGTACGGCTGCGATAACGTTTGAATCCAATGCGCCATGGACGCTGAAATGCCTCGAATCCGATGTGACGCTGGATCGCACGGAAGGCGAAGCCGGCAGGTATACTGTTACGGCCACGGTTCCGGCGTGCCCTGTTTTTGAGGGACGCATGATCAATTTCGAGTACAAGGCCACGGGCAAGTCGAGTTCGACCGGCGGTTCTTTCGGCTTCAATCAGGATGGCGGTGTCATCGTTTATGGCGGCGAAACCTATCACGCCGCACAGATGAAGGACGGCAACTGGTGGATGATCGAGAATCTGCGTTACATCCCCACAGGCATGACGGTCAGCAGCGATGCTTCCGCAGTGAACGCCGGCATCTGGTATCCGCTCGTGATTGATGAGCTCAATGAAGAAAAGGCTACGGTGAAGTTCAGCACTGACGCCGCCGACATCAAGGCGAATGGTTATCTCTACAGCACCGAGGTCGTGCTGGGCCTGCAGCCGGGCGCAATGAACGTCTCTCGGGAAGAAGTGGAAAAGATTCTGGATGCAGCTACGGGCGCACAGGGAATCTGCCCGAGCGGCTGGCACATCCCGACCAAGGCCGACATCCTGGGCCTGGTGGGCAAGACGGCTGACAAGAATGACACCGACCCGACCGCACCGTACTACGATCCCGACCTGAACGGAGGCAACGGAAGCGTGGCCCTTCTGAACGCCGATGGCTTCAACGCCGGTGCGTGGGGTGCCGTCTCCATCGCTAACACGGCGGCTACCAAAGGCACAACGATAGGTGCCATCAAGACATACCAGGAGGGCATGAACACGGGCTACGTTGCGGGTTCTTCGCCGCGTCAGGTGACCTGGAATGACGACGGAACGCTCAAGAACATCCAGTTTATCGGTCTGATGCCCAACATGAACATGGGCACGTTCAACGGCGCCTGGAACAACTACCGCAACGGCGTTTCGGTCCGCTGCGTGAAAAACAAATAAGGAAAGATGGGCCGGATCCGTCCAGCCCTCCGTGCGATACTGCTTGCCAGCTTGCTGGCAGGCAGTTTCGTTCTGTCATCCGCGCAGACCGCCCGTTTCAAGGTGGCGGGAACCGTGGTGGAGAAGGGTTCGGGCGAACCGGTGGTGATGGCTTCGGTGGTGGTCCAGGAGCTGGGGCTCTGGGGCGTCACCGATGGCGACGGCCACTTTGAGGTGGACGGGGTTCCAGCCGGCCAGCAGGAATTCGAATTCGTGCTGCTGGGCTATGAGACGAAGACGCTGACCGTTACGGTGAAAGGTCCGGTTAAGGGCTTGCGCGTGGAGATGGTGCCTTCAAGCCTGGCCCTCGAGGCCGTCGTGGTGACGGCCAAAGAGGGCGGCGAAATTACTTCCGCTTCGAAAATCAGCAAGCAGACGCTGGAGCACATCCAGCCCTCCAGCCTGAAAGACGTGATGCAACTGTTGCCCGGCAGCGTGACCGAGAATCCCTCGCTCACGCAGGTGGGCACGCTGTCGATCCGTGACATCGGCTCACATGCGGCCAACGTGGTCGGCACGGCCTTGATCGTGGACGGCGCTTCGTTCTCGAACGACGCCAACCTGCAGATGCTTTCGACGTCCACAGTAATGGGCAGCGGCGAGGGCAACGTGGCCTCGACGGCCGGTGGCGGCGTGGATTCGCGACAGGTGTCGACCGATAACATCGAGTCGGTCGAAGTGATCCGCGGCATCCCTTCCGTGGTCTACGGCGACTTGACCTCGGGAGCCGTGGTCGTGAAGACAAAGGCGGGCGTCACGCCATGGGAAGTGCGTGTGAAGGCCGATCCGCAGATCAAGCAGGTGTCTGTGGGCAAGGGCTTCCAGCTGGGCGAGAAAGGCGGCGTCATGAACTTCGACGCCGACTATGCGCACGCCTACAGCGACGTGCGCACCCCCTCTTCGGCCTACAACCGCATCAACTTTCAGGCGGGCTGGTCGGGCAATTTCCGCAAGAAACTGACGCTCAACGCGAAATTACGTGCCAACTGGTCGAATGCCACCAATGCGAGCGACCCCGACCTGATGCTCGACGAGCTGATGCAGGAGCGCGACCGCGGCCTGCGGCTCAACGTGAACGGCCGCTGGATCGTGAACAAACCGTGGCTCATGAACGTCGAATACATGGTGACCGGCAGCATCACCGACCAGTTCTCGCGCAACCGCGTGTATCAGGGTTCTGCGGGCCGTACGCCCACCTCTTCCGCGATGTACGACGGCGAGAACGAGGCCTTCTTTACGCCGGCGCAGTACTACTCCGACGTGCGTGTCTACGGCCGGCCGATCGATGCCCAGGCGCGCATCACGGGCCACCAGCTCAGCCATTGGGGTGAAGTCGTCAACAAGGTACTGGCGGGCTTTGAATGGAAGAGCCAGGGCAATGTTGGACGAGGCAAGGTGTTCGACGTTACGATGCCGCCCTCGCCGGGTTCCGCCTCGGCCTTCCGCGAGCGGTCCTACCGCGACATACCATTCCTCCACACCCTCACGGGCTATGTGGAGGACAACATCAAGCTGCCGTTGGGCAGCACGACGCTCGAAGTGCAGGCCGGCGTCCGCGTGAGTTCCATCCTGGCCTCGGGCATCTCTACGAACGCTTTCCTGGGTGTCGAACCGCGCGTCAATGCACGCTATACGCTGCTCCAGCGGTCGTCCGGACTGCGCGAGCTGGTGCTTCGCGGCGGCTGGGGCCGCACCTGCAAGATGCCCTCGATGATCTATCTCTATCCCGAGCCGGCCTATAAGGACATGGTGTCGTTCTACTACAATGATTTTGACGCCAATGGCACCGGTCTGGCCGTGGTCACGACCCAACGGGCCGAAACGACCAATCCCGAGCTCAAGCTCCAGAAGAGCCGCAACATAGAGGCCGGCCTCGAGTTCGACGCCGGTGCGGTGAACGGGTCGCTGGTATGGTTCAACGAAAAGATGACCGACGGCTATACTTTTGCCACGCAGTATGTGCCGATGATCTATACGCGCTACGGCTATACCTGGCAGAACGGAGCCCCTTCGCAGGTAGTGCTTCCTTCGGGTGCGGATGTCGCCTGGCATGCGGGCCGTGTTACGGCAGACGGCCAGACGCTCCCCTCCATCTCGGACACGACCTTCCTGTCGCTGTCCCGTCCCGTGAACGGCATGAACCTGGACAAGTGGGGTGTGGAGTTCACGTTCGACGTGGCCAAAATCCCGGCCATCAGCACCTCCATCAATGTAAGCGGGGCCTATATGCACATTACCTCGCACGCCACGGCGCAGACCCAGCACCTGTACGCAGGCACGCAGAACGGACGCACCTATCCCTGGGTGGGCGTTTACGGCGGATCGGCCACTACGTCGAACGGCTCTGTGAAAGAGCGCTTCAACACGAACATCCGCTTCATCACCCACATCCCGCAGATTGCCATGGTGGTGACGCTCACCGCGCAGATGGTTTTCTTTGAATCCACGCGCAATCTCTGCGAATTCGACGGACGGCAGCTCTACTACGAGAAGGACGGTACGCTGTGCGTCAATCCGATTTACATCATCGACCGGAAGGATCGTTTGATTCCGTTTACGGACGAGATGGCGGCCGATCCGCAGTACCGCAATCTCATCCTGACGACCAACACCAATACGTTCTACGTCCGGCAGGCCTACCCGTTCTACGGGATGCTGAACGTGCGCCTCTCCAAGGAGATCGGGCGGTGGGCGACAGTGTCGTTCTATGCGAATAACTTCCTGAATCTCAGGGGACGCGTCCAGAACAGCGTCACCCATTACCCCAGTGACCGCAACACCCCGCTGTACTTCGGGGCGGAGGTCAAGATTACGCTGCGATGAAGATGAAACGGCTATCACTCCTTCTGTTTGTGCTCACGGCGCTGTCCGCGGCTTCCTGTTACCGGGAGCAGCCGAGCATCGCACAGCTGACCGTGCAGCTGCGGCTGGACGACAGTCCGGTGGAAGTCGACCTGACGCAGATTGAGGTGCGGCTTCAGAACAAGGGCGCGGACTTCTCCTATACGGAACATCCCGACGCTTCCGGGCGGGTGTCGTTTGCGGTCCAGCCCGGCAAATACGACGTGGTGGCGTCTGCCTGGTTTGCGTCCACGCGAACGGCCGTGAACGGCGCCAGCGAAGAGTTCCTGCTGACGGGTACCGACCTGATCGACGCGCTGGGCCAGGCACGCGAGCCGCTGCTGGAGATTCCGCTGACCGTGGCTGTTCCCAATCCGCTCATCATCCGCGAAGCTTACTACCACGGGTCCTCGACGCTGGAGGGGGCTAATTACTCGAAGGACACGTACATCGAGCTCTACAACAATGCCGGGCCGGGCGGTCAGACCCTCTGGCTCGACTCGCTCTGCATCGCGGCCATCTATCCCTACAACAGCACAACGGGCAACAATGCCTGGGCGGGACGCGACACGATCGCTATCGCGCAGATGTACTGGATGTTCCCGGGCGACGGGCACACCTATCCGCTGGCGCCGGGCGAGAGTGCTGTGGTGGCATGTATCGCGGCCGTCGACCACTCCGATCGCGCAACGTCGGGCCTGGCGCTCAACCGGGCGCATTTCGGCTGCTGGTCGGAGACCCTGCCCCGCCACGAGATTGCGGCGGGCGTCGTGCCGATGGTGCTGACAATGACCGGACAGGGCACGCAGTGGGCGCTCTCTATCCACAGCCCGGCCATTGTGGTCTTCAAGCCCGAAATGGGCGTGGCGGCCTATCAGTCGCAAGCGCACATCTGGGAGAAATTTGAGCCTGGAAAGACTTCCGGCACGAAATACTGGCACATCGCCAAGAGCTGGATCCTGGATGGAGTGGAGTGTGTCGACTCGCCCGCTTCGGCCATCAAGCGGCTGCCCGGCACGGTCGACGCGTCTTATGTCTGGATGCGGTCGGCCCATTATTCGGGCAAGTGCGTCACACGGCAGCTCGACTTTACGGAAGACGGCATCGACGTCTTCTATGATACGAACAACTCGGATGCTGACTTCGTTCCCGACAGCACCCCCAATCCGCGACTGAAACGATGAAAAGGTTTTTGATCACGTTTGGGATGTTGCTGCTGGCGGCATTTGGGGCCATGGCGCAGGAGGTCAATGCGGCGCGGCTGGTGCTGGAAGACACGACATATGTCAATGTCGAGTTGGGATTTTTGAGCGAGTCCGGGAGTCTGAAAGATGTCTTTGATCCGGATCAGCGCATAATGGGAACGCTGGAAGCCTCGTCGCGGCACACGTTGGGGAAAGTAGGCCTTTACGGCCGTTTCGGCTACGGCTACGACTACAGTCGCGGCAGTACGTGGCGGGGATGGATCGACCCTTATGAGACGCCCTTCATGCTGGCCGATTCGATTCCAGGGCCGCTGTCTATCGAGATGTATTCGATGGAGGCCGGCGTCGGTTTCCCGCTGGGCGGCGGCTGGTCTGCCGGCCTGGATATAGGTTACGACGTGGGACTGATGGCCAAGCACAAGGACTTGCGCAACAAGAACACGTCGATGCGTTTCCGCATTTCGCCAGGCATCTACTGGCAGGGCCGTCAGGTCGGGCTGGGCCTCGACCTGGGCTACGAGCGGAATACGGAGCGGGTGGAGTATTCCCAGGAGTCTACCAGCGAAGAGCACATGCTTTTCGACATCTACGGTCTTTGGGTCGGCCGGGCGACGGGCTTCGCCGGTGCGGAGAACCGGCGCATGAAGGAGAACGACCGTTTCATCGGCGACTTCCAGCTGGATCTTTCCCTGGGGAATGTTTCGATCAGCAACAACCTGAATCTTTTCTGGATGCGGGGCAATCAGACGGAGGTGGGCTATAACAACCAGCAGTTTGGCACGACGCGCTCGTGGACGTGGATCGATGACCTGGATATCCAGATCGGCGAAGCGCATGCCATCGAAGCGGAGGTTCTCGTGTCGACGATGCAGGGCTTCCGCCCGCTGCAGCGGCAGGAACTCGATCCGGATTCCCGCATCCGCGTCTGGGTCACGTACGGCAAACCGGTCTTCTGCTATTGGCGCCAGATGCACCTGGAGCATGTACAGTACACCTACGGCACTACGTGGAAACTGCGGTTTGCCTTGGCCAACGAGAGCATGTCGCATGCCTACACGGAATACCCGCACCGTTTCTCGCAGACCACCAATTCGCTATTGTCTACGGTCGGTGCGGATATCCCGTTGGGCCGACAGTTCACGATTTCACCGGGACTGGCTTATGAAAAGGCCTACGGTATGGTGAATAATTGTTCTGAATACCAAATTCTAGAGCCGTTGATGCTGCAGTGGGACTACTGGGACGGCGACAACTGGCATGGTGCGCTGGGTCTGGCGTGGGCTGCGCCCAGCGGCCGCGTTTACGTGCAGGGCCGCTACGGCATCATGTCCAACCAGGATTTCAGTGCGTTCCGCCATGGGGCTGTGCTGAAGGTCGGATTTAATTTTTAGTTTGCGTATGAAAAAATTGTTATTGCTGGCGACACTGTTCTGTGCGACAGCCGCCTTCGCCGACGAAGGCATGTGGATGATCCAGACCATCGACCGGGCACTGGAGAAACGGATGAAGGCCGCAGGCCTGAAACTCGATGCAAAGATGATCTACGACGAGGATGCGGAAAGCCTGTCCGACGCCGTGGTCGCGCTGGGATTCAGCTGCACGGGCAGCATGATCTCGAACGACGGCCTGATGATCACCAACCACCACTGCGCATACAAGGATATTCATACGCTGAGTACCCGCGACCACAACTATCTGGAAGACGGCTTCTGGGCGATGACACGTGCCGACGAGCTGCCGGTCAAGGGACAGTCGGTGTATTTCCTGAAGAAGGTGTTTGATGTGACGCCCGAGGTGCTGGCGTTGCGCGATTCGTTTGACGTGGAGAACCGGCCGATGGCCATGCGGCGTGTATACCGGGCCGTCGAGGAGAAATACGGCAAGGCATACGAGGGGCAGGGCGAAGTCATCTGCTCGTCGTACTACAATGGCAATCAATACTATATGGCGCTCTATCAGGTGTACCGCGACGTCCGTCTCGTGGCGGCGCCGCCCGTGTGTGTCGCTTCGTTCGGCGGTGACACGGACAACTGGGAGTGGCCGCAGCACAAGGGCGATTTCGCCATCTACCGCATCTACACGGCTCCCGACGGATCTCCGGCAGAGTATTCGCCCGAGAACGTGCCGCTGCATCCCAAGAAGATCCTGACCATCTCGCAAAGCGGTCTGAAGGACGGCGACTTCACGATGGTCATCGGCTATCCCGGCCGGACGAACCGCTTCGCGTCGTCCTACGCCGTGGAGGAGATTCTTCAGATCCAGAACCCCATTCAGGCGCAGTTCCGTCTCGATCAGATGCAGATTATCGAGAAGTGGATGAAGGAGGATCCGGACATTCGGCTCAAGTATGCCGACCGCTATTTCAGCCTGAGCAACGTGCAGGAGATTCGCGAAGGCGAGATCTACTGCTACAACCGTTTCGGGGTGGTTGAGGCCAAGCGGGCTGAGGAGCAGAAACTGCAGAAGTGGCTGGGCGATTCCGATCTGATTTACAGGCTGGGAGAGAAGTATGAGGATGTGGCCGGCATCAACCAGCAGATCGTCTATTTCCAGGAGACGTTGGTGCGGGGCACGAACCTGCACCGCTATGCGGGGGCGCTGCAGCGCGGCGACATGAAGATGGCGGAGCGGGAACTGGCTGCGCTGGACATGCGCGTGGAGCGCGACCTGATGCGCTATGCGCTCAAGCAGTTCTATACCTATGTGCGCCGTGATTATTGGGGCAACTGGTTGACTGAGGTTTACGACCGCCATGCGGGTGATGTGGATGCCATTGTCCAGGAGGTATTCGAGGGGCACATCTCCGATGCGCTGTCATCGTGCAAGATCGTTCCGTTCAACGAGCGGCGCGAGCAGATCGAGGCCGGCGTGAGCAAATCGTCACTGGAGAAGCAGTTCAAGGATGCGGTTTACCGCATGAAGCTCGCCCGCAAGGAGATGATGTATCCCGACGCAAATTCGACGATGCGCATCACCTATGGCAAGGTGCGTCCGCTGGAGCCGCGCGACGCGGTGTCGCTGGCCTCGGCTACGTATGTAGCGGGCATCCTGGAGAAGTACGATCCGGACGACTACGATTTTTCGTTGAAGCCGGAAGTGCACGATTTGCTTGAAAAGAATGGGTCGCAGCCGGTTGATTTTCTGACGGACAACGATATTACGGGCGGCAATTCGGGGTCGCCGGTGCTCAATGCACGTGGCGAGCTGGTAGGACTGGCCTTCGACGGCAACAAGGAGTCGCTGGCCGGCGATACGTATTTCGTCGATTCGATGAACCGCTGCATCTGCGTCGACATCCGCTACGTCCTGTGGCTCCTCCGCGACTACGCCCACATGGACGCCCTCCTCGCCGAGATACTCCCGTAACCCTTCGCCCCGAGCCTCGTTTTGACGGGTTTTTGTCAGCCGACGAAGGCGAGGGTGGCGCAACTGAGGCGGAAGCCGGACGCTGCGAGAGGGGCGGCGGAGGCGGCAAGGGTGCTGCCGGTGGTAAGGGTGTCGTCGATGAGCAGGAGATGCCGGACGCCGGCGGCTTGCAATTCGCTTGCGCGTTGCGGGTTAAGGCGGAAGGCGCCGCTGACGTTCTTTGTCTTGGCCGCGCCGCTGAGCTTTGTCTGCGTTTTTGTCCGGCGGTGGCGCTTGAGCAGTTTGGTCTCGAGCGGCAGACCCATCGCCGAGGCGACGCCGCAGGCAATCTCCTCCGCCTGGTTATAGCCGCGCTTCCAGCGCCGCAACGGATGCAGCGGCACAGGCACAACAGCCTGGCACCCGCCGAACTGCCGGCTCTGCGCCAGGTACGTACCCAGCAACGCGCCCATCCGCCGCCCCAACTTCTGCTGTCCTCCATACTTGATGGCGTACAGGATGTTCCGATAATCGCTCTCGGCGCCGAAGAACAGCAGCGCCGCGGCATCTTCGACCTCGAAGCGCCGCGCCAGCCGCTCGAACGCCGCATTCTGCACGATATCCCACTGGTACGTCAGCGGCAGCTCCTCCAGACAGGCCGCGCACACATCTTCCTCTTCTATCTCCAGCAACTTCCCGCACACCACACACTTCCGCGGAAAGAACACTTCCCGCAGACCCTTCGCCGCCTCCGCCAACATTTCTTTGATGGATACCAGTCCGCACATATCTCTCGCCTCGATACTTTTGTGCAAGATAAGGCTTTTTTATGAGAGGGCAAAATAGTAATTTTGCAGCATATGATTGATCAACGAATACTGGATTTCATCGGGGAGCATCATGTGCTGACGGTGGCGAGCGCTGCAACCTGCATAGCTGGGACAGATGAAGCGGCGGCTGAACCATGGTGTGCGAATGCATTTTATGTGTTTGACGAGCGGGAGGAGGGATTCATCATTACTTCGGAGGAACGTACCCGCCATGCGCAGCTTTTCCTGGGAAATCCCCGGGTGGCCGGAACGGTGGTGCTGGAGACCGAGGAGGTGGGCAAGATTCGCGGGCTGCAGTTCACGGGTACGGTGCGGCGCTGCGACGGCGGCCTCTTCGACCGCTGCCGCCTGCTCTACCTGAAACGCTTCCCTTACGCCGTTTTCAAAGGCGGCGAGGTCTGGTTCCTTCGCCTCGATACCCTGAAATACACCGACAACCGCCTCGGCTTCGGCAAGAAACTTCTCTGGTCCCGCAATTAGCCTGCAACGGACACACCTGTAACACAGCGACTTACGTAAACATATCCCCCTCCCAACAGAGGGGGATATGTTTACGTAAACCGCTGATAATCAACTGCGTCCGTTGCAGGATGATCGTTATGTGCCAAAGGGCATCGCTGCGAGCGGATGAGGAGCTTGTGGAGTCGGGCGCGCGAGAGGCGCAATGGTGCTTTGAGATTGCACTACAGTAAAATAATTACTATCTTTGTCTGGATATGTTCGATTTTATAGACATCAGTTTCATCGACGTGCTTGACATTTTGATGGTCGGGCTGCTCGTGTTTTGGCTCATCAGGGCCGTGCGGGGCACATCGGCCGTCAATATTTTTATCGGCATCCTGCTCATCTATGTGGTGTGGATCGTATCGCGCGCGGTGGGGATGAAACTGCTGTCGTTCATCCTCGGGCAAGTGCTCGGCGTGGGCGTCGTAGCCCTGCTGGTTATTTTCCAGCCGGAGATACGCCGCTTCCTGCTGCGCATCACCTCCAGCACTACGGCAGCCCGTAAAGGCGTGTTCAACAAACTGTTCCGGCAGGCCAAATCGGCCGGCATGAGCCCCGCCGACCTGGAGGAACTCACCGCCGCCTGCCGCACGATGTCCGAAACGAAAACCGGCGCGCTGATCGTCCTGCGCCACGGCTCCTCGCTCAACGAGTTTATCGACACGGGCGACGAAATCGACGCGCGCATCAACCGTCGCCTCATCGAGAATATCTTCTTCAAGAATTCGCCGCTCCACGACGGAGCGATGATCATATCGCAGGACCACATCATCGCGGCGCGCTGCACGCTCCCCATCACTGCGCGGACGGACATACCCGCGCACTACGGGATGCGGCACCGCGCAGCCATCGGCCTGTCCGAAGTCTCGGACGCCTCGGTGATCGTGGTATCGGAAGAAACGGGCAACATCTCGTTTGTCCAGGACGGAAACATCAAGACGATGGGCAGCATCACAGAGCTGCGTCTGGCCATCGAAAGTTCCTACAAATAACGGAGGGGAATAGCGGTGGTACTCGAGCAGAAGATCGGATTCGACAAGGTACGCGAAAAGATCGCCGCCAAGTGCGCTACGGAATACGCACAGCGCAAAGTCGCTTCGGAACAAATGTCGCGCGACGGCGACGAGATCATGTTCCGCCTCCGCCTGACCGATGAAATGCGGCTCATCTGCCTCTTCGAGGATACGTTCCCCGCTGGCGGCTACCTCGATACGAAAACCTTCCTGCTGCCGCTGCAGGCAGAGAATAC
>Ga0310696_10004198_pt1 | contig 17735 bp, 12 predicted proteins | sample AusTroGonzalo_MG_4_FD_203885 | JGI IMG/M metagenome (GOLD analysis project Ga0310696, IMG submission 203885) | Bovine rumen microbial communities from tropical cattle in Woodstock, Queensland, Australia - Gonzalo_02 (v2) (version 2) | ecosystem: Host-associated > Mammals > Digestive system >...
ACGGAACAGGCGTTCTTTGATGCTTGTGCGGAGCGTCTCATAGTTGCCGCCTGGCAGGTCGGTGCGGCCGATGCTGCGGCAGAAGAGGGCGTCGCCAGTGAAAACCCAACCCTCCATCTCGGCATAGAGGCTGATGCTGCCCTCGGCATGGCCAGGGGTGCAAATGACTTCCAAGGTGCTCTCCCCTATCTTGATGACTTCACCGTCCTTCAAATCGTGGTCGGGCAACTCGCATTCGCCATGAAACAGCAGCCCGAAGAACTGCGACTGCTGCTTGGAACGTCTGAAGTCGGCAGCGACATTGGGATGAGCCGCCACCGGAATGCCATAGCGTTGCTTCACAGCAGCATTGCCGAGGATGTGGTCAATGTGGCCATGTGTGTTGATAATCATCAATGGCTTCAACAGATGACTGTCGATGAAGCCGAAAAGTTGGTTTTCTTCGCCAGCATTGGAGCAGCCTGGGTCGATGATGACAGATTCTTTGGTGTTGTCGTCGTAAAGGACGTAGGTGTTTTCCGCAAAAGGATTGAAGACAAAAGATTCAAGTTGGAGCATTAGGAAATTTAAGATTTAAAGATTTAAAATTCAAAGATTGAAGGCGGCCCTTCGACAAGCTCAGGGACCGCAGAGAGACACTATTTTCGGGGCAAAGGTAGGGATTTTTCCGCAGTAATCTAAAGATTTTGCCTATCTTTGTCCGCTAATTTGGTACTAATGTTGTCGAAAAAGAAATACGCGCTTCTGTTTTTGCTGCTCATGGCACTTGTTCCCATGGCTCATGCCCAGTTCTACAACGGCATGAACATGCCTTTCGGGAAGAACCGCGTGCAATGGACTGATTTCCATTGGTCGTACTACATGAACGACAATTTCGACGTGTATTTCTACCAAGGCGGCGATGACCTCGCTCGTTACGCGCAGGCCTACGCCAAAGACCAGATTCCCCAACTTGAAAACCGCCTTAATAGCCGTTTCGGGAAGAAAATCCAGTTCATCGTCTTCAACAGCAAGGGCGACTTCAAGCAAAGCAACATCAACCTTGAAGAGGAGGAAAACGGCAACACTGGTGGTATCACCAAAATCATCGGGTCGAAAGTCATCCTTTATTTCGACGGCGACTACACCCATTTTGAAGCGCAAATCCGCGAGGGCATCGCAAGGCTGCTGTTCAGTCAGGTGATAAACGGCATCAGCATCGGCTCGCAAATCCGCAACTCCTACCGCTACGACATTCCGCAATGGTTCCAAGACGGTTTGGTGGCCTACATCGCCGGCAATTGGGACAGCCACAAGGAAGCCCAACTGCAACGCGGTATCGTTTCGGGCAACTACAAGAAAATCAACCATCTGCGTGATGATGATGCCTTGATTGCAGGCTATTCGTTCTGGAACTTCATCGACGAAAAATACGGCAGCAAGTCGTTCAATGACATTCTGACTTTGGCAGAAAACACGAAAAACGTCAGGAAATCATTGCTTTACGTCACAGGCAAGGAATACAAGAAACTGATTGAAGAATGGTACGAGTTCTACAAAGCGCGTTACGAAGCACTTATCACCTACCTACCTGGCGATTTGATGCCGCTGAAATACAGGAAGTACCGCACCTTCACCCAGCCGTCCATCAGTCCGAACGGAAGGTACATCGCTTACGTCAGCAACGACGAGGGCAAAATCCGTCTTTGGTTAGAAGACCTGCAAAGCGGCAAACGACAACAGCTTTTCAAAGCGGGTTACCGTTCGGATGAAAACATCGATACCTCTTTTCCGCTTTTGGCTTGGCATCCCAACGGCGAAATCCTGTCGTTCATCCTTGAGGAAAAAGGTAAAATCCAGCTCTATAATTTGGACATTAATTCAGGCAAGAAAGCCAGCACCTACCTGTTCGATTTCCAGAAGGTCAGTTCGTTCTCATACGCCCACAAGAGCCGCAAGATTGTGTTGGCCGCCACCCGCATGGGCAAGCCCGACATTTACGTTTACAACTTGTTTTCCAATACTTTGGAACAAATCACCAACGACTACCACACCGACCTGAATCCCGTCTTCACCTACGACGACCGACAAATCGTGTTCAGTTCGAACCGCGACAACGACTCGCTAAAGGTCGACGACAAAATCGGGTTCCAACACAAACAATTCGACCTTTTCGCCTACAACTATATTAATAAAGGTGTGGTGCTCCAAAACCTGACGCAGCAACGTTTCTCCAACAACATCCTGCCCGAGCCACTAAAAGATGGCAGCCTGCTTTACCTTAACGATACCAGCGGTTTTTACAACCTTTATCAAATTCGTTTCGACAGTGCCATCAGCCACATCGACACCATCGTGCATTACCGCTATTTCGGTAAGAAAGAACAACTTACTGACTTTTCCGCCAACATCATCGACTATAGTTACCAGCCCCGCGACCACAAAGCCGCCCTACTAATGGCCGACCAAAAAGGAGAAAGGTTCTATATGTCACCCATACTTCGCGGCGGAGTGCTCAGCCTCAGTCAGATGAGTCCTTACGCGCAAAAACGGCTCCTCAGCGAATGGATTCAAAAGGAAAAAGACACGGTTGTTGAGCCCATTTCAAAACACCGCTTTACGACCAGCTACCGTTTCCCTCGTCGCAAACGACAAATCAGCGGTCCCTTGGGTGGCGACTCGCTACAAGTGGTGCAAGACATTGGTCCGGCTCCCAAACCGCCAAGAAAAGACACCTTACAACGCCCCAACAACTACTATGTGGAGCTCTTTGCTGACCAGCTGATGAGCCAAATCGACTTCACCAGCATGAACTACAGCTACCAGCCCTTCACCGGCGGCACGGCACCCATTTACCTCAACTCAGGTTTCAATGTCTTCCTCGGCACGAAGATGAAAGACCTGATGGAGGACTACAAAATCGAGCTCGGCGTGAAGCTGAACACCAGCCTCACCAACAACGAATACATGTTGCGTTTCAGTGACTTCAGCAAACGCTTGGACAAGAGCATCACCCTGCACCGCTATGTCACCGACAACTATTTGAGCTATTATTACCGCACCTTTACCAACGAAGCCTTTTACACACTAAGCTACCCCCTCAGTGAAATTCTCAGCCTGCGTGGCACGGCCATCTACCGCAACGACCACCAAGTAAATCTGGCCATCGACGACTACAGCTTGGCCGACAAGGACAAATACGAGAATTGGGGTGGACTGCGTGCCGAACTCGTCTACGACAACTCCAAGAAAATCGGGACCAACCTGCTCGTCGGGTCAAGGGGAAAAATCTTTGCCGAGTACTACCAGCGCATTGCCAAAAACACCAACAATATGGTCGTCGTCGGTTTCGATTACAGGCACTATACCCGAATCAGCCGCAACTTCATCTGGGCCAACCGCATCGCGGGCAGCAGCTCGTTTGGACAGCAAAAGCTCATTTATTACATGGGCGGTGTCGACAATTGGATTTTGGCTTCTTTCAATGACGGCACACCTGTTGACTACTCGCAAAACTATGCGTATCAAACCCTTGCCACCAACATGCGCGGTTTCCAACAGAATATCCGCAACGGCAACAACTTCGTGCTCTTGAACAGCGAACTGCGCTTCCCCCTGTTCAGCTATTTCATGAACCGTCCCATCAACATGAAGTTCATCAAGGACTTTCAAGTTGTGGCCTTCGGCGACCTCGGCACGGCTTGGACAGGCTGGAATCCGTACAGTCCCAGCAACTCGCTCTTCAACACATACATCACCGACGGCAACCTTGAAATCAGCGTCACGGAGATGAAAGAGCCTATTGTGGGCGGTGTCGGTTTTGGGTTGCGCACCACCATTTTCGGTTATTTTGTCAGGGGTGATGTGGCCTGGGGCATCGAGGACGGACAAATCGCAAAGAAACCGAGGTTTTATCTGTCGTTTAATTTGGATTTCTGAATGGTGCGGTTAAATCATTCGTAAAACCGATTTTGCTTCATGTAAAAGAATGCTGCTTCGGGCATGAAATGCCGCACGTCGCGGCCTTCCTTGACACATTGACGGATAAAGGTGGACGAAATCTCCACAATCGGGGTTTTCAGAATGTTGACGGAAGGATAATCTACCAGTTCGCCCCCATCATAACCCTCGCGGGGAAAGACCAGCAACTCGTAATTGTCCAAAATTTTTTGGTACTCGCGCCAGTTCTTGAAGTTTTGCAGGCTGTCCATACCGCAAATGAAAACAAACTGGTAATCAGGATATTGCTCCGAGAGGGCGGTCAAGGTGTTGATGGTGTAAGAAGGTCGAGGAAGGTGCATCTCAATATCGCTGACATGAAAACGCGGGTCGTCGCCAAGGGCCAACTGCACCATTTTCAGGCGTTCGGCATCGTCAAGCAAATCGGCTTTCTGTTTCAGCGGGTTTTGCGGCGTGACCACAAACCACAGCTCATCCAAGTCGGAGAACTCGACCAAATAGTTGGCTAACATCACGTGGCCGTGATGGATGGGGTTAAAGGAGCCCGAATAGATGCCTATCTTCTTCATTCTTCAAGGAAGGCTTGCACAACTTCGAGGATTTCGCGCTTGGCGGTTTCAAGGTCGTCGTTGATGATGGTGCGGTCGAACTTGCCTTGGGCAAACTCCGTCTCCCATGCGGCCTTGGCGATGCGTTTCTCAATCTCCTCCATCGAGTCGGTCTGACGGTTAATGAGACGTTCGCGTAGTACTTCCACCGAAGGTGCTTGAATGAAAACCGAAAGGGCTTGGTCGCCGTAATGGTTTTTGATATTCACGCCGCCACAGACATCCACATCAAAGGCCACATGCTTGCCCTCTTCCTGCATCTGTGCGACCACGGAGAGCAAGGTGCCGTAGCAACGACCCGGATAGACCTCCTCCCATTCGAGGAACTCGCCATTCTCGACACGCTGCTTGAAATCTTCCATCGTCAGGAAATAATACTCGCGGCCATTCACCTCCTCGCCACGGGGCGGGCGTGTGGTGGCCGAAACGGAGAAAGCCATCTCAGGGATTTGGCTCATCACATAATTGAGCAGTGTGGTCTTGCCCGAACCCGACGGCGCACTGAATATCAGAAGTTTTCCCTTTTTCATAGTTGTTCAGTTGTTCAATTATTCAGTTGTTCAGTTATCAGTTGGGGCTCATTCAAAACAAAACTGAACAACTCCCAACTGAACAACTGCTAACTCTATAAGATATTACACACCTGTTCCTTAATCTTCTCCAATTCGTCCTTCATCTTGACGACGAGTTTCTGTATGTTCACCTCGTTGGCTTTCGAGCCCAAAGTGTTGATTTCGCGACCCATTTCCTGACTGATGAACCCGAGTTTCTTACCCGCCTGGTCGTCGTCGCAGCTCTCGTTGAAGTAGTTGCAATGCTGGCGCAGGCGCACTTTCTCCTCGGTTATGTCCAATTTCTCCAAATAATAAATCAGTTCCTGCTCGAAACGGTTTTCGTCGTATTGTCCCGCAGTGGTCAGTTCGCTGAGGTTCTTGGTCAGGCGTTGTTTGATGACGTCGTGGCGGGTCTTTTCGTAAGGCTCCACTTCGCCGAGGTAACCCAATATCAGCTCCACGCGATGCAGAAGGTCTTTCTTCAGGGTGTTGCCTTCCTGGATACGGAATCCGTCGACAATCTCCAAAGCTTGGTCGAGGGTCTCTGACACCTTGGCGACGAAGGCTTCATCATAGTTCTCCACTGGCACATTGAAGATGCCTGGCATCCTGAACAGGGTGGCCGCCAAATCGCTCGCTGGCGGAATGCCCAACTCGGACGAAATCGCCTCAATCTGTTCTTTGTAGGCTTTCACGATGTCCTTGTCGATATGATAGGTCTGGGACAAATCGGTGTCGGCAACCGTAATCACCACATCAATCTTGCCGCGCTGCAACTTGGCCCCGATGGAGTTTCGGAAATTCAACTCGGCAAAGCGAAGCTCGTTGGGTACTTTCACTTGCAAATCCAGCTGCTTGCTATTCAATGTCTTGATTTCAACAACGATTTTTTTGGAATGATAAGTCTGCTCGGCAACGCCGTAGCCCGTCATGGAACGAATCATATTATGCCTCTTTAGTTTTTATTCCTCCTTGAATCCCCACGGTTTGCCGTAAAGATCCACTTGCGTATTGGCCGAAATGAGAACATCTTTTGTCAAATTGATTCTTGAGGAAAACACGCCGTAGCCGCCATTGATATTGGTATAATCGGGAACCGTTTGGGAGAAACTGCCGGTATTGGAATTCACCTGAATGTAGTTGAAAAGCTCATCGCCACCTGCGGCAAGGAAAAGCTCAATCGGATGATCATCACCTTGATAAGCGCCGAAATGACGTACTACATCGATGGTATCCCCACCGATGGCCTCCGTCAAAAGCGTGAACAACAGATTTTCACCATAGATGAAATAAGAAATGTTGTTCTCAATCAGCAACTCGTCGACACTTTTTACGCCGAACGTATGATTCACGCTTTTTACAACTTCAGGACCGCCATTTTTCTTTTCCCTATACTTAAACACCATCTTCATCTCGTAGAAAGCCGCATTGTCGGCCAATCTGAAACGGATTCTCCCTGTGCCATCGCTGGGTTTGGCCTTAAACGAAAGCTGAGAAGCCAGGATACTAAAGCTCTCGCCACCCACAATTCCAGTCTCGCCAGAGATGGTGTCGTTGCCTTTTACCACTTCCAACCTGTAATTGTATTTGGTATTATTTGTGTTGACATTAATGGGTTCCGTGGTGTAATACACTTTTTGGTCGGGGGCGTAGAAGACGCCTTCCTGCTTGTTATGCACCGTAATGGTGTCGAGCACTAAAACACGGCCTGTTGGCGTATATTGGTTGCCATAGACGTTCTTGTACTCAATGATTCGGGCATCAAGTTTGCCGGGATAGTTACATGAGTCTTCAATCAGCGCAATCTCGTTGGCATTGATAAGGTTATCGTTACTGCCCGAAAAGGCCCTGTTGATTCTGATGAAGTTAGTGTCTTTAGTGGCATCGAGCAAGCCGTAAATCACAGGAATGTCCTTGTAGTCGGCATAAAGCTCCACATCGGTAGTGCAGGAGGCGAAAAAGCCCAAAAGCACTGTCAATGAAAGGAAAAACTGAATCTTTTTCATCGGTATTATCTGTTTCTTAGGATTTGCAAAAATAGTTTTTTTTCTAATAGCAGGGTCTTTTTGGGTAAATTATTGCTCTTTGAAGCCCCACGACTCCTTGCCAAAGAGGTCTTGCATGGCACCGGCAGAAAGCCTCACCGGCTTCTCTATGGTAACACGCGAAGAGAAGAGCCCATACCCGCCATCGATGTTGGTATAGGTTGAAACGAGGACTATCGGGCTGTTCAGTTGTGCCTGATTTGCAGAATAATAATAATTCAACTCATCGCCACCGGCACTGATGGAGATGACATAACCGTCAAAATAGCGCACCACATTGGGATGGTTGGGATTGACAATCGTATCGCCGCCAATGGCATTGGCAAGCGCATTGAACAGCCAATTGAGTGAATACTCCTGATAATACAAGTTCTCCGTATTGTCAACCTTCTGAAAATCATAAAGCGGCTTGGTGCCGAACGAGCGGCTGACATTCTTGTACTTCACCTCCTGCCCAGTCAACTGCTCGCGATAATTGAACTGAATCTTGACATCGTAAAGGCTGGCCGAACCGTCTGCCCTGAAGAGAATCTTTCCTAAGTCATCCGTATGATTGATTTGGAAATTCGCACTGCCCGACACAATGACAAACTCCTCATTGCCCACCATGCTAGTTTGCGCCGTGACCGTGTCGCCATCCGGTTTGAAGATAACGAGGCGGTATTTGTATTTGCTCCCATTCGCCCCGGTATTGAACGGCTCCGTGGTGTAATAGACCACCTGATGCGGTGCATAAAAAGTGCCCTCCTCCTTGTCGTGTATGGTTATCGTGTCGAGGACAAACTCGCGGTGGGTGGGCTCGTATGGACCGCCATGGGAGTTCTTCAACTCAATGACACGGACGTCAAGTTTGCCAGGATAGTTGCAGGAATCGTAAATCAAGGCGACCTCGTTGGCATTGATGGGATTGTCGTTCGTGCCACAAAAAGCGCGGGTGATCTTGACATAATTGGTGTCGGCACGAGGATCAAGCATGGCATAAATGATGGTCACATCCTTGTATTCGGCATACATATCCACATCTGTAGTGCATGAGACAAAAACAGAGATAAAAGCAACGAAAGTCAAGATAAAACGCATGAATTGTATGTTGAAATAGTTTAATTGATATGGCAAAAGTAGTGTTTTTTTCTTTTCGCGCAAATTATTTTGCAATTATTTCTATTTTTGTCTCCAAATTAATCTCATCTAACCATGAAAAGAATCACTTTATTCGCAGCTTTTTTCCTCATGGCCTTTGCAGCGACGGCTCAAGTGGAATACCTCTACGACTTCAACAGCCTCACCGAAGGCACGCAAAACCTCAACGGACAGGACGGCTGGATGACGCACTACCAGACCGCCACCTCATCGCAAGACTTCGACGTTTCGTATGTCTGCGGCTCCGACATGGCTCCCGACGAGAGTATGGCCATCTGGTATCCCTACGGCGGCTCAGGCGTAGGCCGCACGGCCACGCGCAAGGCCTCGTCCAACTTCAACTTCAGCTTCCAAGGCGGCGGCATCATGGACCTTGAAATGGACATGAATCGCACCTGGTGGGGCTCGTTCTTCGGCGTGGGCTTCGACGCTGACGGCGACGGACACATCCTGCCCGGCATGACTGACCCTGACGGCGGCGTGTACCTCTTCATCAAGAGCCAAGGCGACAGCGGCCACGCCAGAGTGCACCTGCCCGATGGCTCCCATGTCGATTTTGACTATGAGCAAGGTGGATGGACGCGCTACAAGATGTCGTTCGACTTCACGGCCTACGACGGCGCAGGTGCCGTGACGGTGTTCGTGAAACCTGGCTGCGAAGGTGAATGGATTCAGATGGCGGGCTGCACCAACGTCTGCATGAACCTCACCCCTGGCAGCGGCGACAAAAACGACTATCAAGTATGGGACGGTGTCTTTTTCCACTCGCAAGGCGGCACAGGCGGCTTCGACAATCTTTTGGTGCGCCAGCAGCCCGATGGCAATGCCCAATTGATTGAAATGGACGATATTCCGAACCAGTTGATATTCAATATAGCTATCACCTTGGAAGCCACGGCTTCGTCTGGACTGCCTGTCAGCTTCGAGATGATGGAAGGCCCCGCCTACATCATTGGCAACGTCTTAACCCTGACGGGTGATACCGGCATCGTCAAGTTCAAGGCCACCCAAGCTGGCGATGCCAACTGGTTGCCTGCCCCAGATGTAGTGAAGACTTTTGAGGTGGTGGATCCGTATGCTTATGAACCTGAAGTGAAAATCCGTCGGCCATACGAAGGCACCAAGGTTTATCTGAACGACCTTCACCCTATTATGATTGTGGTTTCAGCCTATATTGAACATTCCGAAGTCATCAAGTTCACCGATGTTACGGCGAGAATTGATGGACAAGAGATTGCCCTACAGACCGATTATCCCGACGATCCCGAAAACGGCTATTATTACGGCTTCTGGACTCCTTCGGACTATGGCGACTATGATATGACCGTCAGCGTGATCCAAAGTGGGGTCAAGTTGACAACTTTCAGCAACAGTTTTGAGGTGACCAACAACATTGACAGCCACCTTGACATAGTGACCATGAACGGCGACTTGGTGTGTACCCCGAGCCAACACAGTGCGAAAGGCGAATACGTCATGCCTTCGCATGTAGGAGCCTTCAAAGAGATTTCAGCCCATTTTGATTACAATTGCGTGAACGGCAACTGCGACACTTACGACCGCATTGGCGGGGTGAAGATTCGCAACTATCGTGGGGAGTGGGTCGAGCTGTTCCGCTATATCACGCCCTTCGGTGTGCAGTGCCAAGACGATGTGGACGTGAGCGATTACACGACACTGCTGCAAGGCTTGGTGGAGATGGAGTATTATATGGAACTTTGGAACGGCAGCGGTTCCAATCCCAATTTGATTTTCAGTTTCACCAAAGGCACGCCTGAATACCTCTATGTCGATGTGGACGAGATTTGGTTCGGCACCTTCGCTTTCGGCGACTATGCCAACCAGCAACCTGTCCCTGCCGTGAACTATGCATTCAGCGACAAGGCACAAGCCGCCACGCTCAAGATGACCACCACTGGCCACAACTGGAGCAGCGGCACCAACAACACCTACAACACGGGCAACGCGGCTGAATTCTATGAAGCTACCCACCATGTTTTCGTGAACGGCCAAAGCAAATACGACCAACACCTATGGCGCACCTGTAGCCCTAACCCAGCAGGCTGCCAGCCCCAAAACGGCACTTGGGCCTACCAACGTAGCGGATGGTGCCCAGGCAGCATCGGCATGGTGTGGAACTTCGACCTTTCGGAATACCTCGCCGCTGGTGAAGCCGAGTTGTTCTACCAGTTCGACCCAACCTATTTAGACCTCTGCCATCCCAACCATCCAGACTGCATCGACGGCGTGACCTGCACCGAATGTGCCGCGCCAGACAATCCGGTTTTGCGCGTGGCGGGCAAAGTAGTCACCTTCAGCAACGACGAGGAACTGTTGGTAAGTGTTCACGAAGCCCATGCAGCACCTGCCTTCTCCGTTGAGATTTATCCCAACCCTGCTAAGGACCAGTTCACTATCCGCACTGACTACGACAAGGGGGCCGTCAGCGTGATGATGCTCAACATGTACGGCCAGATGGTGATGTTCTTCACCGTTGAGGGCCAACGCACCATTGACGTGAGCCGTCTGCCTGCTGGGGTTTATACCTTGCAGATGCTGGGGGGCAGTGTGATTACACGGAAAGTGGTGGTGGAATAGTTTTATTCCTCCACCACCTTCCTCATGTACTTTTGTCCTTCACTGTCGGTGATGTTGACAAAGTAGACACCTGCTGGCATGATGGTCATGCCAATGTCGACTTGTGAGGACTATTTGTAGTATGGCCAACCGCCCGTCCATGTGATTTGCTTGGTGAAGGTCGGCGTGTCGGAGTCTTCGTAGTATTCAATTGTGGCGGAGCCATCCTTGCTGTCGTCGATGAGGTAGACAAGCATCGAGACAAGCTCGTTTTGGCGTTGCGCTTTGATGGTGAAGCTATCCGCCGTGTACTCAGTAACGACCCAGCCGTTGTTGAGACTTGTGTCAAGGCGAACGTCGCCCGTAACTTTCACCTTAAGGCTCTTACCCAAAGGCGTGATGGCTGCCACGACATAGGCTTGTGTGCCGTCAAATTGCGTCACATCTTTCACGAGGATGTTGGGCACGGCACCGCCAGGACCCAATTCCGAGGCTGGAGTGGCTTCGACGGGATAGGTGAATTCGGCGACCGATTCTTGATGGGCAGCTTGGAACATTGCGATATAAGACTCAAAGTCGGGGATTTCCACGTTTTGGCCCAGTCCGGAATAGTAGTTTTGGACACGTTGTCTAATGTACGCCTGATTTTGCAATGAGATATTGTAGAGCAGCGTATCGACCAAGACCTCGTTGTTGACTACACCATCATCAGCGAAGTCAGTGGAGAGGTTCGTCATGAGCCAAGTCAGTTCAGCCGGAAGGGTGGGAATCACACTCAAGTTGTTGGAAGGCCTTTGAAGGATGATGGAGAAGGCGAGCAGCATGGCATTGAAGTCGCCTTCCAAGACAATGGACATCTGTTCGAAGCCTTGATTGAAATGTTCGGCTACACCGAGAAAGTCTTGAAATTCACCTTCCGCCTTTTGTTTGGCATCGGTGAAACTCACACCCTCTCTGACAAGGGTCTCGATGCGGGCCTTGGTGATGTGGGTCAACACATTGATGTTGACAGTCTCATCATTAGCCAGGTCAGCGATGGCTTGCAAGGTGATTTGTGATGCCGAAAGTTGACCAATTACTTCGTTGAAATAGAAACCATTACCAGAGAGCAAAGCCAGATTCGATTCCATGTCAATATTGTTAAGGCTGAAACTGCCGTCGTCGGAAGTGATGGAAGTGGTGAACGACTTACCGGTTTGTCCGAGACTTTCGTTGAGTTCATTGACGGTGATAGTGGCACCGGTAATGAAAGGACCTTTCTGCACTTTGCCAGAGAAAGAGAAGGTACCACCTGTCTTCTCGGCGAAGTAGGCGGTGTAGGTGACATCTTTGGTGACTGTGACGGTGCGTGGGGTCTCGGTGACACCATCGTTCCATTTCACGAAGAAGCAGTCAGTGGCTGGAACAGCTGCAAGGGTGGCTGTGGTGCCTGCTGCGTAAGTGCCACCGCCCGTGGCAGTACCCCATGTTTCGTTGTTCGAATTGACCGTGACGGTATATTCCTTGGAACAAGAGGTGACCGCTAACAATCCAATCAGTGCAAGACTGAAAAACAAGATTTTTATTTTCATAATTAATAAAGTTTTAAAGTTAATGTTTTACGAGTTGTTATTCGTATTCGTGGATCAAATTCACATTGCAAAGGTCACAATAAAAACGCTTTTGACAACCCCTCTGAAGGCCATGTCTATCTGATTGGGAAGAGGTAAAAATATAATAATCTGTATTTCAAAATATTAAGAATTCAAAGAACCTCTACTGCCTATGGAATGTCTATGAAATAAAGGATTTAGACCTGACAAATTTCTATTCCTTCACCACCTTTTTCACGCACTTCCGCCCTGTCTCGTCGGTGATATTGACGAAATAGACACCCGCAGGCAGATTGGCGATGTCGATTTGCAGCGTTTCGCCTTTGCCTTGCGCCGTTGTCATGCGCTGCCCAAACATGTTGATGACTTCGGCGGCTTTTAAGTCTTTTCCCATGACGGTGACTTTGCCTGTAGTAGGATTAGGATGAATAGTAGCGAATACCATGGTTCCATTTTCTTCCACACCCCAGTCAAAGCTAGTTTGGCCTATGCATAGCGGATAGTTAGGAATGGTACAATAGGCCATGCGGAAAATGGTAACATATATCTCTTGTCCATTGAATGAACCATTAACGACAGGGTCTTCTGAAATAGAGATGTGAGAATCTATCCATCCATAGCAAAAGCCTCCTTCCACTTCATGCCGCACAGAAATGTAATAATGACTGTCGGGGTTAGGACATACTTGCTGGTAGGGATACTGCGTGTTGTATCGATTGTACTGAAATCTATATGCTGGAGTCCATCCTCCTGTAATATTAGAGATAGTATCCCCCTCCCGTAGGGTATCACCTACAATAGGCACAGCATCGTCTTGATGAAATATTTGATATGGAAGTCTGAATCTCCATGCAGGATTGCCTCTCAATACTGTAGTAAGCATCAAATGATACGATTCTTCACATGTAAATTTGAAATCCTCCGTACCGTCATAATCCATATCAAGCAGTAATTTAGGCATAATTATATTCTCGGTATTGAAATAATGTACCGTTGAATCTGGTTTGAATTCTGCATAGATGATTTCGCCTTTCTGAGGCAAAGCCCTGCCGCTTATCAACAGGGCGACGAAAACTAATAATAATACTTTTTTCATGTCTGTAAAGTTTAATCATTCACTTTTCTTTCATCATTCTGGACAATTATGTTGTGGCAACTCTACTCCTTCCATTGAACATTCTGGACAATCATGTGTCATGAGTGTCATTTGAGTTCCCAATGGCAGCTCAAACGGTCCATCAATAATAATGGACTCAACAGCCCTCATAGTGAAATTTCTGCCAACTGGAATTGTTAAAGTGCTGTTTTGCCCACCCATTGTAATCGTATGTTTCGTTTTGTATTGAAAGCCGTTGAAATCGGAGAGGTTTCTTATAACAACATCAGCAGAGCAGTCTGTCTTCAATCTATAGCCTTTGATATAGTTAATCGTCATCTCATCGTTCCAATTACCCCAAATCGTGTCTAAATTTTCATCTAACCCAACCTGCGCATCAATATCTTCTGAATGTGTTATCTTAAGCCACATCGGATGTGGTGGGATTAGTTCTGGGTTATCAAATTCGTTAACAATCCTTCCGTCAACATAAAAAGTAACCTGATTGGGCAGCCACAAGCATCCAAAAGTATGGTATTCGTCAAGTGATGGACCATTTTCTGGAATTGCATACAAATGATTCGAATACCTTTGTGCAGCAGGAACAAGGATGTGACCCCATTCATCTGTAATAGCATGAAGATTCGAACCATACGGATTGAACCATATCCCACTCAGCGTTTCAGTATTCAAATTCGAGGGACATAGATCCTTGTTATGTTCGAACACGTCGATTTCATTGTATGTTTGTCCTAATCCACTCCAAAACCAAAAAGCCGAGTATGCTCCTTTATGTAAAGGCATCTTGCATTCTATTTCATAGTATCCATATCCAACTGGATCTATGGATTCTATCATGCCTGTATGATAATGAACACATGGATGTTGATTCTCATGGAGTGAATCACAATAATGACAGTACTTATTCCAAGGGGCGGGAACATACCCTTCTCCACACCACAATGGGCTTTGACTCTTGAGTTCTTCAATTAATCTAAGAGTGTGGTTTGAATCAAAAACAGCATTGTTCCGTTGATATGCATGACGTTCCCTTATTGATCCAGTCACACCGGATCCCCAAATCTCGTCAGCAAAGCATTTCCAAAAAGGCTTGTACCCTATAGTGTCTTTTTGGTCTTCCCAATGACCGTCCCAATACCGAACACCAGAAAAGTTTTCATTAATAAAACATTCCCAGTTATCGTCGTTTAAATCAATCTGCGCCATCATGTTCATACACAACAACATCATGCCGCAAAGATATACAAACTTTTTCATGGCTTCCAAGATTTTATGGATTTTCTGGTTCTAACAGGCCATTTTCTTGCAAGGTTTTGCGAAGGAGTTCTATCTCCAACTGCTGTTGCTTCACAGCCTCTGTCAGCATTGAGACGACCGCATCATAATCGATACACAACCTGGCTTCTGGGTCCATGCGAACCGCATCGGGAAAAACCTCGGCTAGATTTTCTGCCGACAGGCTTACAGAATACTTGTCTTGGTCGGCAAGAATGCCCTCAACGGCTTCGCCATCAATGAATTCATTGTTTTCCAATTCCTCCTGGGTTATGAAGGGATGACCCTCATAATAGAATCCACTGATCTTCATAATGGTGGAAAGTGCCTGCTCCCCATCAATAGGAATAGCAGTGCCACGAGAATAGTCGCTTTCACATCCACTTATGGTATAGTAATGTGTTGAACAGGCTGCTCCATTACCAAAAACGTAAAACAAATGTTTGTATGGGCATGAAACATCAAAAGAGTTTTTTACAATCCAGTGCTTTTGGTGGTCGGCATTGGCTACCGAAAGATTAGCCCACTCAAAGTTGCCGTTGCTTTGCGTCCTAAAGTAAGTGTAACCATTTGGATGCACTTGGACACCATAGTTTTTTGTCAAACAAGCAAGACTTACATGGCCATCATCATGCAACTTGATTTGTGCCTGCATTGCCACTGCAAACAGCACGATGGCTAATGTCAATAATAATTTTTTCATAGTGTTTAATTTTTAATGATTTGAATTTTAATTTGTTTGTTGAATTGAAATTGAAGTTGTTTTAATTCGTTACCGTAAACTCACCATAATACTCGTCCCCATTGGGAAGCGTGAAGATAATGACATAATCCCCATTGAGAGGTAAGTAGGTTTGGATACCATTAGGGGTGTGAACCCAAAGGTACTCCACGCTGGCTCCTGATGCCATAGTGATTTCAATAGCCACTTGGCCGAGGTTTTCGGTGAAAACCACTGTGAGATAATGGCCATCAATAGTAGATACTATGCTACCGCTTTTGTCTGTTCCTCCGTGTTGTGTTTTTAGAATTGCTAAAGCCATACCACCATCTCCTTTCTTCTCCGTCCTATCTACGCCGTGGGCGTAGCATAATGCTCCTGAAAGGACTAAACAGAGCATCAGAACCAATTTTGTTACTTTTTTCATCTTTTGGAATTTTACATGATTAAACTTTTGATTTCGAAATCGGATGTAAAAGTAGGGTGGTTCCTATACCCTTGTCAATGAAAAGATGGTACGGAAAGGAACGAATAAAAAAAGCAATATCTTGAATGATAACTAATTAATCATTCAGAAAGCATATTGCGAAGCGTGTGGTAAAGGCTTTCGTTTGCCCCAATAATACGGTTGATTTTTCTGCTTCGGTCGCAAACTGTTGTATAGGCTCGCTGCATCAAGGCGGAAATGTCGGCCTCGTTCAAGCCCAGCAAGAACAGGTAGCAATAATCCATGTCGTTATCGGTCAACTTAGGGAATTCCTTGCGAATTTGCGAAACGAATCGCGGCAGATTCGTTTCAGCCGCATCACGCAAAGCCAATAGCTGTTCCTTGCTGAGAGCATTGTCCTTGTATATCAGGTAATCCATCTTCGACTTGAAATGCTGAGTGTGTACAAGATCTACAATGTAAAGGCAAATAGGAGTGTTTACAAATGCCTTATAATCATCGGAAAGTACAGCTTCTGAAGAAACATTTTTTGCCAACATCTGTTCCAATTGGTTCGAAACATCACGCAATTCCTCATTGCTCCGCTTCAAGCGACCCGAAAGGGCGGCTTGTTGTATCTTATGGGCTTGCCGCTCAGATTCCATCTCTCGTTGGTGATGCTTTTCCTTATCCCTCAACTGCTTTTTGCCTCTGAGTTTTGCCAAAACAAAAATGACCAAGGCAACCAAAAAAGCAATCGGAATAATAATCCTTATTACTCTCTTTATAGCCTTCTCTCTTTCTTCTTCGGCACGTTTCTCTTGTTTTTGAGTCAAATAGTCTTTGTACATCTCGTTAATCTTTGAGACATCTGTTTTTTTATCTATTTCCTGCATAGTAAAACCTGCAAGAAACGAAGCATATTTTTGGGCCTTTAAGGAATCACCTACCATTTGATACATGCTACATAGTTTTTCCGCAGCCAAGATTTTAGATTGAATGTCTCCTTGTTGTTCAAAAACAGTATCCAAGTAAAATCGAGAAGAATCATACTGTTTGTCTTCAAACAATAAGTTGCCAATGGTCAAGAATCTAGTTAACCTTTCGTCATCATCTTGAGTAAGTGACACCACATATTTCAGGTTTTTGGCAACCGAATCCAAACAGGCTCCTGTGTGGTAGGCAAACATTGCTTGGGTCATTAGAATATCCCTATAATGAATATTGTCAAAATCCGGCATGTTCGCTAATGCTTCATCATAATAGAATGCTGCACTGTCCTTCTGGTTAGCGATGTCATATTGGATCCCTAAATTATATAATAAAACAGGTATTCCATAAATGGAAGTTGGCTCTCGCTTACAATAAAACAGTGCTTGTTTATAGCAAGCGATGGCGGGCTCGGCCAACAATTGTTCCGAAAACATATCTCCAAGACGGTTGTAGGTATAGGCCATGAACCTTGCCTTATGCCCCATCAGTTCCTTTTCCTCAAAATGGTTTTCCATCACCTCCAAGGTTTTCAGATATTCCGCGCAGGCTTCCACTATGCTATCTCGCTCGTAATACCCCACACCATTAATATAATGGGCGCGGGCATCCAAAAACGCGATGTTTTGGGCGGACGCACGCCGTGCGTCCCTACGCGGGCGGGCCTGTTGGGACACACCGCGTGTGTCCGCACCATCCACCAACAACGAATCAAAATACGCCACCGCCTGCAACAATTCCGCACGGTTG
>Ga0310696_10004199_pt1 | contig 17735 bp, 14 predicted proteins | sample AusTroGonzalo_MG_4_FD_203885 | JGI IMG/M metagenome (GOLD analysis project Ga0310696, IMG submission 203885) | Bovine rumen microbial communities from tropical cattle in Woodstock, Queensland, Australia - Gonzalo_02 (v2) (version 2) | ecosystem: Host-associated > Mammals > Digestive system >...
GAACCCCCTGCCCAAATTCGTGAAGGTCCCCGAAGGAACGCTCTGAATGAAGTTCTTCGACGATCTGGAGTTCGTCTGCAGCGGCGAAAGCACCGGCGTCTCAAGCGCGTACCGGGAGCATTATTTCGACGGCTACTGGGGACTCCAGTTCGTCCGCCGGGGAAAGATCTTCCTCAAAACGGGAGATTCCGAACCGGTTTCGGCCCAGGGGCCGGTGTGCTTCTTCACCGCCCCCGGGATCGCTTTTTCCTACGGAACGCCCGCCGGGGAGACCCGGGATCACCTTTTCGTCTGCTTCCGCGGCGAACGGGTGGAGCGGTACAAGGCGGGCGGCCTGATCCCCGAAACGGCCGGGCCCCGGTTTTACCCGGTCCCGGACGAACAGGCGGTCCTGCCCGTGTGGAAGTCGCTTCTCCAGGCGCTGCGCCAGGGGCGGAAAACCTCCCATGCCGAAGCGGTCCTCCTGCTGGAAAAACTGCTTCTGGCGACGGCCGACGCTTCCTCGGGACGCTCCCGGACCGCCGGTCGGGAAAAGGCCGCGGTCCTCGCCTCGCGGATCGCCAACGATCCCGGTCTCGACTGGGACCTCGACAAGGAAGCCCGGGCGGCCGGCGTCTCCTGCGTCCATTTCCGGCGTCTTTTCCGGGAGGCGACGGGGCGCGCGCCGTGGCAGTACGTCATCGAGTGCCGGATCCGTTACGCCACGCAGCTGCTCCTGGCCAGCGACAAACTGGTCAAGGAGGTGGCCGGCGAGTGCGGATTTGCCAGCCCGTTCCATTTCTCCCGCGAGTTCAAGAAAATCATGAAAAAATCTCCGGAGCGCTTCCGGAAAAGCATTTAACAACATAAGGAAAATCATCATGGATCCCCTGAAGATCGCCGTCATCGGTCTCGACACCAGCCACTCCGTCGCCCTGCCCAAGCTCATGCAGGACCCCGCGGAAAAAGACCGGGTCGAAGGACTCCGCGCCGTCACCTGTCTGCGCTTCCCCACCCCGTTCCAGAGCGAAAAGGGCCAGGATGACCGTCAGGCATATCTTGAGAGCATCGGCGTCAAGGTCACCCGGGATTTCGACGAGGCCGTCGCCGACTGCGACGCCATCATGCTGGAGATCAACGATCCGGCGTTCCATCTGGAGTATTTCGAAAAGTGCGCCGCGCTGGGCAAGCCGGTCTTCCTCGACAAGCCCTTCGCCGACACGCTGGAGAACACGGTCAAAATTTTGGATATCGCAAAAGAGAAGAACGTCCGTTTCTTCACGGCCTCCAGTCTCCGTTTCGACATCGATATCGTCGAGGGACTGCAGAAAGTGAATACGCCGAAGTCCGCGATGGTCTGGGGTCCCGTGGGCCGTGCCCCCGCCGGTTCCTCCATCGTCTGGTACGGCGTCCACGCCTTCGAGATCCTCAACCGGGTCATGGGCCGCGGCGCGGTCACCGTCTCCGGCACCGCCGATCTCAACGGCTACGTCTTCCACGTGATCTACGGCGACGGACGCCGGGGCATCGTCGAGATCTCCCGCAACTGCTGGAGCTACGGGACCGCCTGCCGCGACGCGGAAGGCAAGGCCAGTCTCATCCAGGTCACGGGGCGGATCCCCTTCTACAAGATGCTGGTCCAGGAGATCGTCAAGTTCTTCACCACCGGGGAACAGCCGGTGGATATCGCCGACTCCATCGAGATCATGGCCATGCTGTCCGCCGCGGACGCCTCCGTCAAAAACGGACAACCCGCCCCCGTGTACACGCTCAAGTGATCTCCGGCAGAAAATCTGCTTGACAAAATTCCCGCAGTCCTGTATTTTATACGGGACTGCTTTTTTTGCGTTCGAAACAACTTTTCTGACAGGAGAAAATATGCTGACAGCCAAAGATCTGCCCGTGGGGAATTTTCCGAAAGCCCTCGATTTCATCCACTTCCCGACGCGGCACCAGGCCGTGGTCTTCCGCAACTGGAACGCCGTGCCCTTTTCGAGGATCGCGAAGGTCATCGGATGCCGGGAGGAAGATGTCGTTTCCTGCGGACGCGAAATGGGCCTCGTCCCCGATGAGCGCTTCACGAAAAAATGGGATCAGCGGGGATTTCTCACCACCATCCGCCGCAACTGGCAACTTCTTCCCTATCCGCAGCTGCTGGATCTGCTGGACTGGGACGCGGAAAAACTGCTGTTCTCCCTCAGAGAAGAGGATTTTCTCTACTACAAGCTGGGTCTGCTCAAACCCGACGCCCCGGAAGTGAAGTTCCGGAAGCTTACCCCCGAGGAGAGAGAGAAAACGGCCGATCTCCGCCGCACCGTCGAAGCCTGCGGCATGGGTGAGGAGCTCGAACCCTGGCGTTTTCTGGCCAAACAGGGGCAGCTGCGTCCCATGTTCCCCCACAAGGGAGATTTCGGCATCCGCATGGTCCACTCCTACTCGGCGCTGTTCGGCGACGCGCTGCTCAACCCCGAGTTGGATCCCTACCCCGAGACTCTGCTCTCGGATTATCAGGCCGCCGGCATCAACGCCGTCTGGATGCAGGGGACGCTCTACACCCTCATCCCGTGGCTGGGGACCGACGCCTACTCTTCCGGCGCGGAACGGCGCTGCGAATCTTTGAGAAAACTCACCGAAAAAGCGGCGAAATACGGCATCCGGCTCTTCCTCTACACCAACGAGCCCCGGAACATGCCGGGCAAGTTTTTCGACGAATACCGTCCGGAGTGGAAGGGCGAACCCGACGAAAGCGGGGAAAACTTCGCCATCTGCACCGAGGCCCCCGGCGTCCTCGACGCCCTGCGCGACGGCATGAGCGAACTCTTCCGAAAAGTCCCGCTCCTCGGCGGCGTGCTGACCATCACCATGTCGGAGAACCTGACCCACTGCCACAGCCGCAATCCGGGCAAATGCGCCTGCCCCCGCTGCAAGGGCAAGGAGGTGTGGACCTTCCCCGTCTCCGTGCTCCACGCCGTCGAAGAGGGCGTGCACCGCGTTTCCCCGCAGGCCGACGTCATCGCGTGGACCTGGGCGTGGGATCCGGAGTGGATCGAAAAGGCGATCAAAGCCCTGCCCAAAAAAGTGAAGGTCATGTGCGTGAGCGAATCCCGCGTGCCCACAATGGCCGGCGGCGTGGCCGGATTCGTCACCGACTACTCGATCTCCAAGGTCGGCCCCGGAGAAGTGGCGAAGAAGACCTGGCGTCTCGCCCGGGAGAACGGCCTCGACACCATGGCCAAGACCCAGCTCAACTGCACCTGGGAGGGCTCCTTCGTGCCCTATCTGCCGGTCTGCTCCCTCGTGGAGCGGCACCTCAACGGCCTGCGTCAGGAAAAGGTCGGCAACATCATGGCCGCGTGGACCCTCGGCGGTTTTCCCGGCGGCAACCTGCCGCTGGTGGACGCGACAAAGGAGGAACTGGCGGTCAAACGCTTCGGCAAGGACGCGGAAGCCGCGCTGAAGGCCCAGCAGTATTTCGCGGACGGTTTCAAAGAATTTCCCTTCCACAGGACGGACTTCCTCTACACCGGCCCGCAGAACTTCGGCCCCTCGGCGCTGTTCTACCCCGAGAAGACCGGCTACGAGGCGACCATGATCGGCTATCCCTACGACGACATGACCTTCTGGACATGCCACGGCCACTACACGCCGGAGATCATGATCCGCCAGTTCGAGCTCCTCACCGACAGCTGGCGCAAGGGACTGGCGGTCCTCGACGCCCTGGACGGCAACGACGACGTGAAAGACCTGACCGTCATCGCCCACGCCTGCTACTGCCATTTCAACAGCACCCTCAATCACCTGAAGTTCGTCTATCACCGCGACCGGGGAGAAAGGGAGAAGCTGCCGGAGATCCTCAAGTCCGAAAGGGAAATGGCCCTGCGGCTCTTCGAGCTCCAGAAGCGGGACGACCGCATCGGCTTCGAGTCCAGCAACCACTACTTCTACTACCGCAACGAACTGATCGAGAAGGTGCTCTGCTGCGACGCCCTGCTCGAATACTTTTCCAAATAAGAGGTTTCAGTCATGATAAAGACCGTCATCGTCGGAGCCGCCGGCCGCATGGGCCGGATGCTGGTCGCCAATGTCGCCGCAAACGATCGCTTCGAGCTGGCCGGGGCCATCGAGTATTCCGGCTCCCCCGTCCTGGGCAAGGATGCGGGGCTCGTCGCGGGCGTGGACGCGCTCGGCGTCGCCATAACCGATGATCTTGCAGCCGTTCTCGCAAAGAAGCCCGACGTCATCATCGATTTCGCCACAGCCGGGGTCCGCGAAGCCGCCTCTGCCGCCGTGGCCGCCGGAGCGGCCGTCGTCGTCGGAAGCACGATCCTGACATCGGAGGACAGGGCCGAGTTCCGGCGTCTGGCCGACAACGGCGGCCGGATCGTCGTCGCCGGCAACATGAGCGTCGGCGTCAATCTGCTGTTCAAACTGGTCAAGGAGGCCGCGCTGATCCTCGGGACCGACGCGGATGTGGAGATCGTCGAGATGCACCACAACCTCAAAAAGGATGCCCCCTCCGGCACCGCCGCCCGTCTGGCCGAAGTGGTCTGCGAAGCGAGAGACTGGAGCTACGAGCAGGATGTCCGCCACGGAAGAGTGGGCGTGGTCGGGGAGCGGACGAAGCACGAGATCGGCATGCATTCACTCCGGGGCGGCGACGTGGTCGGCGACCACACCGTCATCTTCGCTCTGAACGGGGAGCGGGTGGAGCTGACCCACAAGGCCTCCAGCCGCAACACCTTCGCCCGGGGCGCCCTGAGAGCGGCCGAGTTCCTCGCCGGGGCCGCGCCCGGTCTTTACGACATGCAGGACGTCCTCGGACTCAAGTAAAAAAATGGTCAAAGCCATCACCCCCGTCCGTGTGGACGTCCTGAATTTCGACGGCACTCGGGAACCCTTCGACGCCACGGAACTGCAGACGCGGCTCATCGGCTGTTTTCTGGCCGCCGGGCGGGGCGACTCAAGTTTCATGGCCGAAGACATCGCGCTGGCCGTTGAGTATACGTTGAGCCACGTGGACCGTCCGGAGTCCGTCTTCGGACGGGGGGAGATCGACGCCGCCGTCATCCGGCTTCTGGAGGAAGCGGGTCTCCCCGATGTGGCAAAAATATTCCGCCGGGGCCAGCCGGAGACACGGCTTCTCGTCGGCGCGTCGAGAGAAACGCTTTCCGGTCTGCTCAGGGGCCATTTGGCCTGTTCGGCGGAGCGTTTCGAGCGCGTGCTGGGGGAACTTCTCGCCGCGGCGGAAAAGCTGGGGATCAATGAGGCGTCACCTCACCTGTGGCTGGAACTGGCCCGGCATTTCGAGCGGGAGACGGAGGACGAGGAACCGCCCTGCCCCGAGCCGATGATCGAAAGGACGCTGACGAAAGACGAGATCCTCGGCCTGCTGCCGCCGGAGGCACTGACCCTCTACAAGGCGGGCGTCCTTCGGATCAACGGCATAACGATGCTCTTCCCCTGCATCCACTTCTATCTCTCGATGACGTGCTTTGCCGCGGCGGAATCCCTGCGGCCCCCCGTGATCGAACTGCAGGTGGAGCCGCTGCTCTACAAATTGAGCGGCGTCCTCGAAAACGTCCGAACGATCCTGACGGAAAAACTGGGTGCGGAGGAGCCTCTGCCGTGCATCCTGTCGATCCCCGACATGCTGGACTTCATCGCGGAGTTCCTGGCCGTCACCGACGGCGCGGAAAAAACCGCGGCGGAACTGGGCTCCATCCTCTCCAGCCGCGTGGGCGGAGAGCTTTTCAAAATCTCCTTCAGCTGAGGGGCGGAGAGCTATTTTTTTCCGGTGCTTCCGAAACCGCCCGCCCCCCGGTCCGAGGAGGAAAGTTCCTCTGCGGTCACCAGTTCGACCTCCGGCAGTTCGGCGATGACCATCTGGGCGATCCTGTCGCCCCTTGAAACGGTGAAATCCTCCGTTCCTCCGTTGTACATGATGACCCCGATCTCGCCGCGGTACCCCGCGTCGACGGTCCCGGGGCTGTTGGTGAGCATGATATCGTGTTTCAGCGCCAGACCGCTCCGGGGGCGAACCTGGGCCTCGTACCCCGCGGGAAGCTCCATGAAGACCCCTGTCGGGATCAGAACGCTCCGCCGGGGGGGCAGCACCGCGTCCACCCGGGAGCGCAGATCGAAAGCCGCATCGTCTTCGTGGGCCTTTTTCGGGATCAGATCTCCGCACCCGGCCAGCATGTTTATCTTTACCTGGACCATAACTTCCTTCTCCTGTGATCCGCCCTGCCCTCGACGCGGCGGGCACGGGGAAAATATATACCGGGAAATGCGCAAATTCCAGTCGGGCGTCGACGAAATTCCCCGCGCCGCGCAAAAAATTTTCACCACGGCTTGACTTTGCGGAAACGTGCGCTACATTAAAAGCAAGTAGCACGAGCAACCTAATCAAAAAATCCACTTCCGGGAGGATCGGGGCATGGTCAGGTGCAAGGACATAGCGGCGATGGTCGGGGTCTCCCGGCAGGCCGTGACGGCCGTTCTCAACAACAGCCGCCCCAACTGCGTTTCCAAGGAGAAGCGCGAAGAGATCCTGCGCGTGGCCGCCGAGCACAACTACCGCCCGGACCACGCCGCCATCGCCCTGAAGACCGGGAAAAGCAATCTCATCGGCATCGTCATGCCCCCGTGGGACAATCCGTATATCGCCGAACTCTGCATGGGCATCCAGCGGTGCCTCGCATCTCATGGCTATACGCCCTTTTTCACCATCGACAATTACGAAAATCCCGTGCCGGGAAATCTCGAACAGCTGCTTTCGCTGCACGTGGCGGGCGTGATCACCGTCGCCGCGTCGATCCTGCCGGACGACATCGGGATCCCCGTCGTCAGCTATTACTACGACGACCCCCGGTTCGACAGCGTCTGCCCGAATTTCCGGGAGGACTCCCGGCTGATCATTTCGTATTTGCGGGAATGCGGGCACAGGAAGATCGGTTATCTTGGCAGTTTATCCGACCGGCGCATCCCTTATCTGGTTTCCGAGGCGGAGCGTTACGGTCTGGATTTCCGCGAATGCTGGCGGATCGATTCCGACGGAGCGACTTCCGCGGAAATCTTCGACCGTCTGCTGGAGCGCAACCGGGGCAAAAAACTGCCCGATGTTCTGATTGTTCACTATGACGCGCTGGCCCTCAAACTGATGGGCCGCATCCGGGAGCGGGGCTTCCGGATCCCGGAAGATTTCAGCATCATCGGTCACGACAACGTCTCACTCGATGCCGACGCCGTTCCCGCCCTGACCAGCATGAGTTCCGGCTCCCCCGATGAAATCGCCGACAAGATGGTCGGTCTGCTGATGGAGCAGACCGCCTCTTTCGGCCGACCGCGGAAAAAAGTTCTTCTGGAGTCCCGGCTGATCCGGCGGGAAAGTGTTTTGGCTCTGGGGAGGAAAAAACAATGATAACTTTCGTCACGAGACACGACAACGAATCGGTCTGCATCAGGACCATCGTCAACCAGCTGATCGAACAGGGGATCCGCTTCCGGGGCTGGGAGGAACAGGAACTCCCCCGGGAGATCCCCCCCGATTTCGAGTCCTATCCCGCCCTGATCGCCGACGAGGAGATCCTGCGCGACGCCGACGAAGGAATGCGGCGGCGGCTCAACGCCTACGCCTCGCGCAGCTACGTCTACATCATCGGACGCGATGCGGCCGATCCCGCTCTGCCTTTACGGGCCGCGGAAGACTTCTTCGCAGTGGAACTGAACGTCTTCCAGGCCGCCTCCGGATTGAAGCGCGAAGAGTTCCCCGCCCTGCCGGACAAGGTCATCATCGACGGTTTCTTCCGCCGGGCGGAGGAGTATTTCGCGACCGTCCCCGGCCGCAAGTTCTTCAACGAGTACCATCTGCATTTCCTCATCGGCTGCATGGCGCTGGAGGGGACGCCTTTCGCGCCTCAGGGATGGACGGAACGCATCGATGCTGCAATGGAAAGCATGTTCCGGCACGAGGACATCCAGGGCGACCACGATCAGGTGGCGGCCTGGATGCTCGCCCGGGCCTGTTTCCAGCGGACCGGGAACAAACGCCCGGTGGAATTTCTGGTCCGCCTGTGCGACGAACTCATCAGGCGCCGTCCCCGCACGGCGGAGGGTCTCCCCGGCCCCGGCGGTTTCGCCGACGATCCATTGCTCTTCTCGCTGGCCGACACGGATCTCTTCGGCCGGAACGCCTTCACGACGGCCCGGAGGGATCTGGTATTGAACGAACAGCTCCACTATCTCGGAGGCACCTTCGCCGCGGCCGCTGCCGTCACGTCCGACATGAAGTATCTTAAAGAGGCCTGCGCCCTGCTGGACCATATCGAACAAGTCCACCGCGACCCGGCGGACGGACTGCTCTTTCACGCCAGCCGCCGGGGCGAGATCATCGGCGTCAAGTGGGGCCGGGGCAACACCCACGCGCTGCTGGGCGCATTTTACATGCTGCGGACTTTCCCGGAGATGCCCGCGGGAGAGAAGGAAAAGGTCGTCGCCTTCCTCGACCGGTCGGGCCGGGCACTTCGAAACGTCCAGTCCGAGTCCGGCTTCTGGCGCAACATTCTGAACGCTCCCGATGCCCCCGACGAGACCAGCTGCACGGTGATCATAACGGCCATCTACGCCTGGGGCGTCAACAACGGCCTCTTCGATCGGGACTTCTATCTGCCCATGATCCGCCGCGCCCGGAACGCCGTCAAGCGCAAGTTCTGGCGGGGCTACGGCTCCGGCAACTGCCGCGGCACCCTCCCCGCGTACAAAAATCCGGATTACTACGTCACCCGCGGACAGCACATCCAGGTCATGCCGTTGATCACCCTCGCCCTCGTCGAGTCCGCGAAAACATTGGAGATTTTCGACAACGATCCCGCGCCCCAAGGAGACGCCTCATTATGAAAACATTGCTTCACGAACCCGATCTGCTGGTCGTCGGCGGCGGCGTGGGCGGCACGGTCGCCGCCATTGCCGCCGCGCGGCGGGGACTTGAAACCATTCTGGTACAGGACCGCCCCGTCCTCGGCGGCCCCTCCAGCTCGGAGTGCTCGTGCAACTCCGACGGCGCCTGTATCAACGGCGCGCAGGAGTACGTCAACCGCAACGCCCGGGAGTGCGGCGTCCTCGAAGAGATGAAACTCGAGGCCTATTACCGCCGCGCCAACGGTTGGGAACAGCACTGGAGCCTCGTCCTGCGGGAGTGGGCCGAACGGGAGAAAAATCTGACGCTCCTGCTCAACACAGCCGCCTGCGACATCGCCATGGAGGGGAATAGAATCGCCGCCGTCACGGCCCGCACCCTCGGCAGCGAGATCACGCACCGCATCGCCGCCCCAGCCTATATCGACTGCAGCGGAGACTCCTTCCTGGGCCGGGCCGCCGGAGCGGAATTCCGCATGGGGCGCGAGGCGCGTTCCGAATTCGGAGAGTCTCTGGCCCCGGAAAAGGCCGACAAAAAGACCATGGGTTCTTCGATTGCCTTCCGGGCGATCGATCTGGGGCACCCGGTCCCCTTCGTCCCGCCGCCGTGGGCGATGAAAATCAACGGCGACGAAGATCTGCCCTACCGCATCCATGACAACCCGAGACAGGGATACTGGTGGCTGGAGTACGGCGGCGAGCTGGACACGATTTCCGACAACGAGGAGATCTACCGGAAACTTCTTTCCATTTTGTTCGGCGTCTGGGACCACGTCAAAAACGGCGGGGACCACAACGCCGCGAACTATGCGATCAACTGGATCTCCCCCATCCCCGGCAAGAGAGAATCCCGGCGTCTCATGGGCGACTATATCCTTTCCCAAAAGGACCTGGAGAAACACCCCGATTTCCCCGACACGGTCGCCTACGGGGGCTGGCCCATCGACATCCATCCGCCCGAGGGCGTCTTCGGCAAAGGACGTCCCGGAAGCACGCCCCCCATCATCTTTCCGGGAACGTATCCCATTCCCTTCCGCTGTCTCTACTCGCGCAACATCGGCAATCTGATGATGGCTGGACGCAACATCAGCGTCACCCACGTCGCGCTGGGCTCCAGCCGGGTCATGGCGACCTGCGCCTCGTGCGCCCAGGCGGCGGCCGCGGCGGCGGTCCTGATGAAAAAATACGGCATCTCTCCTCGGGAAGTCGGCCGGGCGCATATCGCCGAACTCCAGACGATGCTGGCCGAGGACGATGCCGTCCTGCCCATGCTGCCGATCCCGGTCCGGGGACTGCCCGCGACAGCGGCCGCCTCGGGGGAAATGACTTTGCGCATGCCAGAATCGACCTCTTTCGCGCCCCTGACCGCCCCCGAGAAAGCGACGGACGACCCCTGCGACGTCCCCCCCGCCGACAGGCGGAGAGTCCAGATGTTCGTCGCGTCGGAAAATATTCTTGAGTCGATCAAAGTCCGCCTTGAAGCGGGTCCCGACGCTCCTCGCGTCATCGGAGCGGAACTGCTGGACGACGGGGGAAAAGTCCTCGCCTCCGCACAAGCCCCCGTTGCGGGCGGCGTCGCCGAGTTCCGTTTCGACGCGCCCACCGTTCCCGGGCGGCGATACGGGATCCGACTGCCGCAAGTGCCGGGGGTCTCGGTCGCGCTCCATCGCCGCTATCTGCCGGGGCTGGAGCGGAAACTCGACGGCTGTTACCTCGACAACGACAACTGGTGCTTCGAAACCGTCCCGCCTCTGCGGCTCTATCCGGCGGCAAAGGCCGTCGACGGCATTTCCCGCGCCGCGGCGGACGATCCCCACATGTGGATATCTTCCCCCGGTCTGCCGCAATGGCTGGAACTTGATTTCGGCAAAAAACGGGCCGTCGGAAACGTGGAACTGATCTTCGACACCAATCTGGACAAGCCCTGTTACTGCGGCGTCCCCCCCGAATGCGTCCGGGATTATGAAATCCAATGTTTCCGGAACGATCGATGGGAGACGCTCGCCGCCGTCTCGGACAACCATCAGCGCCGGCGGCTTCACACATTCGAGCCCGTCGAGACGGACCGGTTGCGGCTGGTCGTCACGGCGACCAACGGCGATCCCTGCGCCCGCGTCTACGAGTTTCGCGCCGCGCCGGCGGACTGAACAGGCAAGTTGCCCGTTTTTTGTGCGGAAACGTCGTTTTTTATTTGACTTTTTTTCATTGGAAGATATATTTATAAAAATTTGAGATAAATGATAAAACGGTTTAGCACATAAAATGGGACGTGTGACGATCAGGGACATTGCCGCGGCGGCGGAGGTTTCGCCGTCGCTGGTCTCCGCCGTGCTGAACCGCAACAAGGCCATCCGCTACTCGAAAACCCGGGAGAAACAGATCCTCGATCTGGTCAGAACCATGGGCTACCGGCCCAACCGCGCGGCCCAGGTTCTGGGCAAGGGCCGGAGCCGTCAGATCGGCGTCCTCAGTTACAGCCCGGCCGATCCCTCCGTCGCGCGCCTCATCGGCGAACTGGAAAAGCAAATCTCCCGGCGGGGATACTCAGCTATTTACGGGTTCTGGAGCGATTTCGGCTCCATCCGCGGCGCTTTCGACTCCGTACTGGCGCACCCGCTGGACGGCCTCATCTGCATGCACGACGGCCTGAGCGAACTGATCCCGCCGGGACTGCCCACGGTCTTTTACAGTCGCGTTCCCGGCAGATGCTGTGTGACGCTGGACTACGAGCAGTATTTCGATCTTACGCTCTCTTATCTCGCAAGTCTGGGCCTCGAAAGCGCGGGCTTTTTCGGCTGGCACGCCGGGGAACTTTACGACCTCTTTCTGAAAAAAGCCGCCCGACGGAGGATCACGCCCGTCCCCAACTGGTCGCCCAAGGGCAGCGGCTTCTACGACGATGCCTTCGGCCTGGCCATGGACCTTTTTGCCAGAGAAAAACACCCTGACGCCCTGCTGTGCCGGAACGACGTCGTCGCCTTCGCCGTCATCAATGCGGCGCTCAAATCGCAGGTGCGCGTTCCCGAAGACCTTTCCGTAACTGGCTTCGACGACATCGCTCCCGCGGCCTGTTTCATCCCGCCGCTGACCACCTGCGGCGCCCCCGCGGAGAGGATCGCCGCCGCCCTGCTGGAGAGGCTCTTCGGCGGCGCTCAGCCGGGTTCTTACAAAATCGATATGGATCTCAAAATACGTGCAACATGTATGCCGTCACAAAGGCTTTCGGCCGTTTCAACCTGACAAGAAAGGAAAAACATCATGCAGAAACAATGTTCGGAAAAAAAGGCGTTCACGCTGATCGAGCTCCTCGTCGTCATCGCGATCATCGCCATTTTGGCCGCCATGCTCCTTCCTGCGCTGCAGCAGGCGCGGGACCGGGCCAAGGCCGCCTCGTGCATCAACAACCTCAAGCAGCAATCCCTCACCGTCGCGGCCTACGCGGGAGCCTCCGACGACTATCTGCCGCCCTACGAGGGCATGACCAAAAGCGATCCCTCTCTGTACGCGGGAACGCCCCACACCAAATGGCACCAGCCCGACAGTTACTTCAGCGCCCTGATCGTGAAAAAAACGGGCTCCGTCAACATCAACACAGAGGTCCCCGCCGCGCTGCGCTGCCCCGGTGTCGCGGATGAGACGAAGCAATATTACAGCCCCTCCGGGACCGTGTCCCTTGCGATGCGCAGTTACACCATGCTCCGGCAGGCCACGTGGAGCATTTTCTTCCCCACTGCGGCAGTGGGCCGTCCCCGCCGGGCCAGCGACTTCAAAAATCCCTCGCGGGTACCACACATCCTGGACGGCGTCGGCGCCCCCAGTTATGACGGCTCAAGCGAGGCCTATTTCAAACCCGACAGACCCGTCAACAGCACCAGCGGCAGGATGATCGACTACCGCCACAACGGCCGGGTCAATGTCCTGACCCTCGCGGGCAGCGTGCAGGCCGTGACCGACATGAACAAAACCGGCGATTACGGCCAGTACGACCGGGCGGCCGTCTTATGATGACCGCAAAAAGCGCCGCCGTTTTCCTGTTCTCGCTCGCCGTCTGGGCGGGAGCGGCGGGCGCGGACGTGACCCGGGAGGAATACACTTCCCCTCTGGAAACGGGAACGCGCCCGCGCCGGACCCCGCACACCCTCATCTACGCCCGATTCCAGCCCTACGATCTGGGCGGCAACTACCGGGACGAGTGGTACGACCGGCCGCTTTTCGTCAATTCCCTGTGGCGGGACGCCTCCCGGCGCGGCGAATCGTGGAAAAAGGAGGCGGAACTTCTGAAAAAGTACGAGATCGCGGGCGTGACGGTTCTGGGAAATGCCTACGCGAGCTTCAACAGAGAAGTCATCGCCCGGTCGGAGCAAGGGGATTTTTCCGGTCTCGACGTCATGGCCGGTCTCGGCTGGCCCCGCAGCGAATTCGACGGAAAGACCCCGGCCTCGGAAAAACTCTATCAGAGAATGGTCCGCCACATCAGGGAAACCCTCGACGGCAAAAATATCCTGCACATCGACGGGAAGATCCCCTTTTTCTGTTACGGCGGGACGACGGACTCCGGCGCGCACAACCTGAGAACCCGCCTGAAAAAAGACGGTTTGGACTCCCGCGTCCAATTGTTTGCCCCGCTGTGGCTCAACGTCTACGGCGAATTCAACAACACGGGAAAACTCTCGCAGGAAACCCTGAAAAAAATGGAGTCGGTCCTGCGGGAAAAGCTGGACGTCTACGACGGCTTCAACTTCACCAACTGCTTTTATACCCGCAATCTCAGGGGCGACGACGTGCTGGGAAAAGTCTTCCGCCCCGAGCTGGACAAAAAGTATCTGGCCCCCCTCTTTTCCAAGGTGTACGCCGATCCGAAATACCGCGGCAAACTGCTGGGATTCACGCTGGATCACGGCTACATCGGCGACATCGACAACGGCGTCAACCAGGCCGAATGCGGCACCGCCGTGCTGCGCCGACAGATCGACACGCAGCTGCTCTACGATCCGGACATCATTTCTCTTGCCGAGTGGAACGAAGTCAACGAAAACACCTGCTTTCAGCCCACGCTCACCAACAGCTGGACGATCCGGCGGCTGATCCGGTTCTACGCGCGCTTCCTCAAGGGACTGCCCCCCGCGCCCTGCGAAGGGGACGATCTTGCGATCCCCGATCTGGTCGTCTCCGTCCGCTGGAACATCCAGGCGGGCGAGGAATACCGCATCGAACTGCTCAACATCCCCGACACGCCGGAAGAGGGGACCTACCGGGTCGCCCTCTCCCTGACCGACGAAAACGGGAAATTTCTCCGCAAAATGGGTGAGGACACGTTCCGTCGGAACAAACTTACGGCCGTCACCTACAAGGTGAACGCCGAGGCGTGGCACAAACGGGTCCGCGCCGTCATTCCCCAACTTGAGATCACCTACAAGGGCAGGACATTCCGCATGGAGCCCGCCGTCTTCACCCGCCTCTCGGCGGTGACGGCCAACAACGCCAAGGAACTCCGCCTGCCGCTTCGGGATCAGTGGACGCCCGGGAAATTCGTCTTTTCCGCCCTCCCCCGACCGGATGGTTCCGTCAGGATCAAGGCCGAGGCCGCGGGGAAGGAGCTTCTGAACTCCCTCGAAGTGCTGGACGGCAAATTCACCGCCGTCTCCGCATGGCCGGAGGACGGTCTCAAACAAGCGGATCATTATTGGATCGCGGTCAAGTGTCACCGGCGTTACGAAACGATCATGCCCTTCCGGATCCGGGTCGCAGGAACGGGAGATTACCGCTGGCGCCCCTGGGGCCGCCCCTACTGCTCCCCCGTACGGCTGGAACGGGACAAAGAGGGCTGGTTCGGCTCGCCGCGCTGTCACTTCTGGCACTCGGGACCGGCCGGAATGATCGGCATTCCCAAAAACGATTGCGAAAATGCCGTCATCGAATGCGTCATCGGGAACACCCCCGTCGTGAAAGTGCCTTTCTCCGGTCTGCGGAAAAAGCGCGTCACGGCGGCGGAACCGGGGGACTGTGTGCAGCTGGAACTGGAACTGCGGGACGAGCTGCCGGATCATCCGGCCCCGCTCAACGGCAGACAGGCCGCCATCGACGCCTGCGTGATGTCGAAGATGAACGACCCCATGTACAGCGTTTTGGCCGTGACGGCGGAGGGCAAGATCTTCCGCTCCCGGCCGATTTTCATCAGAAGGATAAAAAAGACGGCTCCTCTGCGCATTTACAGCACGACGGCGAAAAAGGCCGTGACGGCGGAGGTCCCCGCATTCCAGATCCCCGACATCCGGTACAAATTTTCTCCGGAATACGGCAATATCCTCGGCAACGACACGGCGGCTGAGTTCAACGCGACGCTGGGCGGCGGTCTTTCGCGGGGACAGACGCCGCGCCGGGGCGCCCTCCCCCGCGATCTGCCGCAGATGGCCCCAATTTGGGAAAAAACGGCTGACGGGTATTCTCTCAAGTTCACGGGCGGCAGCTATCTCTCCTTTCCCGCGGCGGCCGTTCCCAACGGCGCGTTCACGCTGGAGATGGAGCTCAAAACCGATTCCTCCGCGAACCAGTATCTTTTCGTCACCGGACAGGACAGGCAGGGCGCCGTCGGACTGGCCGTCGTCGACGGCAAACTCCACGGTTCCTACGGTTCCGGAAGCACCGGCTTCGGCCATGTGCTGACCGCCCTGCCGACGGACATCGCCGTGACGCCCGGCGTTTGGCACACCGTCAAAGTCGCCTACGATCTGGAGCACATCCGCTTCGAAGTGGACGGCAAAGGACAGACGATGCCGCTTACGCTGCGTCCGGCGTGGACCGCCCCCTCCCTCTTCGGCAACTTCTTCACCCCCGCCTCCGGCGCGGGATTCGCCAAGCCCGGACCGTTCACGGGGCATCTGCGCAAACTGAGGATCCTGCACAACGCCAAAGTGGATCCTCCGAAAATAAGAGAGGTCAAATTATGAAAAAAACTCTTCTCACGCTCTTCTCGGTCACTGCTGTCTTCGCCTGCGCCGCGGCGGAGCTGGATATCGGCGGGGACTTCACCGGCAGCGGCTTCGGCGGACGGGGCTTTCCCTGGTACACCAATTCCGTTCTGAAGGCGAAGGTCACCCGGCATCAGTTCAACGGCGGCATCGCCGTGGAGCTCAAGGAGGTCAGCGACAAGGGCGGCCAGATCTACGGCAAACCCGTCCCCGCCGCCCCGGGGGAGCGATTCACCCTCTCCGTTCAGGCCAAAGGCAAGGGAACGGGACGGCTCGAACTGCTGCTTTACAACAAGGAGAACCGTTACGCGGGCAGCGTGAGTTCCGCCGATTTTCCTGTCACAGAAGAGATGGTGAAGTACACGAAGGAGTTCGTCATTCCCTCCCAGCCGGGCGCCAAGGAGCCGGCATTCGTCAGAGTCGGTCTTTTCGTCGCCCCCGGCGGGGACATCTGGTTCCACAAGGTCTCGCTCGTTCAGGATAAAAAATAGCTTTCCCCCGCGGTCCCGGCAACGGGACCGCCGTTTTCGGCGCACATGAAAAGACGTTTTCTGCACTTGGATTTCAAGGGGATCGTTCCCCGTTTCGACCGGCTGGAGGAGTATCTGCGGTACTTCCGGCAATGCGGTTTCGAGGGGCTCGTTCTCGAGTTCGACTGCCGCGTCCGGTGGCGCTCCTGGCCCTGTGCCGCCATGCCGGTCTACACGCCCGAAGAGGCGGCGCGGATCGTCCGTCTGGCGGAGAGTCTCGGTTTCGAAACGATCCCCCTCATGCAGATACAGGGACACCTGGAGTGGGCGCTGGGAGACGATTCCTGCGCCGGGCTCCGGGAGAACGGCACGCTGACGCTCTGCCCGTCGGCGCCGGGTTCGGAGGAACAGCTTCTTGCCTGGATGGACGAACTGCGGACGATCTTCCCACGTTCCCGGTACATCCACCTGGGCGCGGACGAGGTCGCCCGCATCGGCCTGTGCCCGGCCTGCCGCGCCCGTCTCGAACGGGGAGAAACAAAGTTTCAACTCTACTCAACTCATGTAAAAAAGTTCTGCGCCGCAGCGGAGAAGTCGGGTTTCCGCCCGCTGGTCTGGGGCGATATGCTCCTCGCCGAACCGGATCCGACGGAAGCGGCGAAGACGCTGCCGGAAAGCACGGTCATCGTCGACTGGAAATACTGGGGGAAAGGCCCCTTCGGCAGCACCCGAAAACTGCGGGACTCCGGCCGCGAAGTCTGGGGCGCCTCGGGACTCCAGTGCGCCTGGTACGAACACTTCCGACAGATCCTGCCCTTTTATGAGGACAGGCTGGAAAACATCCTCGGCTGGAACGAGTTTGACGGCACGGTCATCCACACGACCTGGGGGCGCTCCGGGAACAAGTACGCGTTCTATCCCCCCTGGCTCATGTCCCTGCCCCTTTTCGCCGCGGCGGGGGATCCCGAGAAATGGGAACGTCATCCGTGGCGGGAGAGGATCGGCGAATTGTCGCGTCTGCTGCGCCGGGCGCTGGAGTTCGAGCTGGTCAAGGTCCCCGCAAAGATCAGGGCGTGGCCCGCGTCGTGCCGCCTCGAAGAAGAGAGCAGAGAATACATCGCCCTCGGCGTCGAGTACCAGATCGCCGCCAACCGACTGCTGGAGATCGTGGCCGATCACGACGCCCAGCTTGCCTCCAGCCGCTTTGTCGGAATCGACAGGGAAACGATGCTCCGCGATCTGGTGGAAGCGCCACGAAAACTGCGCCGCGACGTGGAAAATCTGCTGCCGAAACTGGGCGCGGTGTTCGACCGCAACGGTCTGGTCGGAAAAGAGGAGTTTCTGGCCGAGATCGGCTCCCAGTTCCGCCGTCTGGACACGGTCAAACCGCTGGAACTGCCCTGAA
>Ga0310696_10004205_pt1 | contig 17717 bp, 9 predicted proteins | sample AusTroGonzalo_MG_4_FD_203885 | JGI IMG/M metagenome (GOLD analysis project Ga0310696, IMG submission 203885) | Bovine rumen microbial communities from tropical cattle in Woodstock, Queensland, Australia - Gonzalo_02 (v2) (version 2) | ecosystem: Host-associated > Mammals > Digestive system >...
GAGCTTGTCCACCTGTGCGTGCTTTACGGCCGGATCCTGGTGCTGGTAATGCCGCTGTTCATGTGCCAGATGGCGTTCCACTCATTCTTTATGACGGCCGAAATCCCCCAGTTGGGCACCAAACTCACTGTTATCTGCGGTATCATTAACATAGCGCTCGATGCGCTGCTTATCGGTGTATTGGGATGGGGCGTGACAGGTGCGGCAATTGCATCGGCTGCAGGTATGGCGGTGGGCGGACTGTTCCCGCTTTTCTACTTCACCTCAAAGAAACGTGATGCAAACCAGTTAAGGTTCACAACTACCCGAACCGAGTGGGTCTATGTGGGCCGCGCCTGCACCAACGGACTCTCCGAGTATGTGGGCAATATCTCACTGAGCATTGTTAGTATGTGCTACAATTTGCAGCTGATGCGTCTTATCGGCGAGAGCGGCGTGGCTGTGTACGGCATTCTGCTTTATATCGGATTCATCTACGCATCTGTCTTTATCGGTTTCAATATCACCATATCACCCGTAATCAGTTACAACTACGGAGCCCAGAATATACCGGAACTCAAAAGCCTGCTACGTAAAAGTCTGGTGCTGCTGTTTGTGGCCGGAAGCATACTCACGGTGCTGTCCGAGGTACTCAGCGGGCCCATGGCGGGCATGTTCGTAAGCTATGATCCGCAACTCAAGGCGCTCACGGCACGCGCCATCCGCATCTACATGATCAGCTTTACGATATGCGGCCTGAACATGTTTGTATCGGCCTTCTTTACGGCTCTCAACAACGGTCTTGTATCGGCCGTAGCGGCATTCACCCGCACCCTGATATTTGAGTTGGGATCAATCTTCGTTCTGCCCCTGTTCCTGGGACTTGACGGCGTCTGGCTTGCAGTCGATGTGGCCGATGTCCTGGCACTCATCATGTCAGCCATCCTCCTCACCGCCTTCCAAAAACGCTACCAGTATTGAGGTGACACTGGACTAACTTGCTGAATTTCAGTAAAAATGGGCTGTGAGATAGCTGTGAGTGGCTATTTGGGACTTATTTGTGTTTTAATTTTTTAACTAACAATTTTAATTCTTGTTAGTATTCTTTTGTTTTGATTATCCCTCTACAGTATACCTTATAAGGGTTTTTAGGTAGTTTTGTGCACCTTTTCCGATAAAACGATTTTTGTTATCAAATTTTGAGTTAAAGTGCGCAAGCTTTTTGACAGGCTAATACTAGTTGTTTGTGCCCTTGCTTTGACTATCAGCCGTACCATACCTGTATCGGCTCAGTCCTCTGACAATGTGGTGTTCCACCAGTTGCCCGAATGTCCTTTTGTGTATGTAGCGGAGACGTTTACGACTACTCCTCCCACCTTCCCGGATTCCCTTTTCGATCAAGTGGCACGTGGTCTGCGTTTCAAGGTGAACCGCACCGAGTTGATGCCCAATGACCCCTTTGTGGCATACTACAATGACACTCTTGTTCCATTGCTCAACAAGATGGACCTGGTATTTTGTGGAGTGATAGTCAAGGGTGCCGCATCACCCGAGGGTCCCTATGAGAACAACGTCCGTCTGAGCCGCGAGCGTACCATCCGACTGATGGAGTTCCTGCGCGGCGAATCTGACGTGATGCGTTTTGACAACACCAACACAAACTTCATTACCGAGGATTACGGTTATCTGGTCACACTCATGCGCAAGGCCAATGACCCCGAGGCCGAGAAGGTGGCCGAAATCTGGAAACAGTGCAACGGTGACGAGAAACAGTGCAAGCAGAAACTGAGAGCCTATAACGGCGGACGCACATGGAACCGTCTGCTCAAGGAGTATTTCCCCACGCTGCGTCAGAGCCGTGTAGTATTGCTTTACGCTCCCAACCCCCTGCATACCATGCTGGGAATCAGGACGCAGCCGGCCGATACACATCTGGATTCCATACGTGACCTTCCCAGAACAGGCCCCTGGAATCCCGGTGAACCCAAACAGTATACACGCCGCCATATGGTGGCTATCAGGACCAACCTGATTCATGACTTTGCGGTTGTCCCCAGATTCGGATTCGCACCTGGTGTCAACGTACAGCTTGAGTACTATCCGCTGGACGGCCATTATACCGCCAATGCCGGTTTCACATTCACCAACCACCGTCACTGGGATGACTACAAGTTCTGCCAGGTCCGTGACGGCCAGTTGGAGGTTCGCCGCTATTTCAAGGGCGGAGGTGAGTTCATCGGCACATATCTGAGCGCCTATGCCGAGGGTACCGTATACGGTATCGGCTTCAACAAAGAGAAAGGCTGGGAAGGCGAGGGCAGCGGGGCCGGTCTGGGCATCGGTTATACACGTCCTCTCAACAAGAAAGGAAACCTGCGTCTGGAACTTAGCCTGTGTGGAGGCGTATTCGTTACCCGCTATGATCCCTATGTCTACGGCAACCCGCTGAACGGTGTCGAGGACGGACTCTACTACTATAACTATCACGGTAACGCCAGTGATTTCAAGGAGCGTAACCACCGTTTCGTATGGCTGGGTCCCACCAATGCGGGCATACACCTTACATACGATATCATTTACAGAAAAAGGAAGGAGGTGAAAAAATGAAAGCATTCCATAATAATATAAAGATGTGGATAGCAGCGGTAATTACCGTCTGCGCCGTTTCATGCATTCAGCCTCCCCTGCATCTTCCCGGACAGGAAATACAGATGCAGATGCCCAGGGTTGAGACCGAACTGAGCGTTGTATGGGACGTGAATGCATCGGTCGATGAGGACTGGTATTACGGATGGGATGCCACCGATGATTCCATCTGGGGAAACATAGGTTACACAATGCCCAAGAGCTATGAGGTTTACCGCTATTTCAAGGGCGACAACCCCAATGCATGGCATACCAACGTCGATGCCTTCAGTATCCGCACCAACAAGTTCCGTCGTTATTACCAGTTCGGATATTACGATATGCTGTTCTACAGTGATGTTGAATCCAAGGACGGCACCCAGGTACTTCTGATGCATGAAACACTTGACTCCATAACGGCAACCACCACAGGTACCCGCGGTCTTTCACGAAGCGCATTCCACAGCAAGGTTACCGAGGGTGATACCACCGGTGTCGTAGGTCTGCTCAACCAGCCTGAGATATTCTACGGAGCATATCCGGAGAACATCTATATATCACCGAACCTGGAAGATTATGAGTATGATCCCGAGGAGAACGTATACGTCAAGCGTATAGACGCCAAGCTGCGTCCGCTGGTATATATCTATCTTGTCCAGTTCATCCTTTACAACAACGAGGACGGAAAGATCAAGGCAGTGAACGGAAACGCAGCCCTCTCGTCGATGGCCAGTTCAACCAACGTGAATACCGGTCACACAGGCATTAAACCCGCCGTGGTCTATTTCACTACCAGAATGAAAAAGAATCTGATGGTAAAGGGTCGCAGGAGTGATGTGATAGGTGGCAAGCTTACCACATTCGGACTCTGTGACAACGATCACTACACACGTGGCGGTGCAATGTACGCCGGAAGCCGTACAAACCTCAATAACCATCTCTATTTTGATCTGGTATGGAAGAACAACGGTATCAAAACCTATGAGTTTGATGTGACCGACCAGTGCCGCAGACAGGCTCACGGAGGTATAATCACAGTGGAGATAGACTGTGCCAAACTGACTCCGCCTAAACCCGGTAAGGGAAGCGCCGGAAGCCTGTTCATCCCCACCGTTGAGGATTACGAAGAGGTTTACTGGGAATTTGAATTTTAAGAAACAAATATCATAAATGCATTTTTGAGATGAAAAAATCAATGATTCTGGCAGCAGCCGCTATCGTTCTGGCGAGCTGCAGCAGCGATGAACTGATCGACAGTCCTAAAACAACCGAGGGTGGTGAGACTCCCATCGCTTTCAGCGTGGAGAAGAAAAACATCACCCGTGCTACTAACCTCGAAGAGCTGGGACACTACAATTTCGGTGTCTGGGCCTATAAGAAGACTCCCGGCACTCAGAATGTAATGACCAACTATCTGGTAGGTTATTCTGACGGTGCAAGCAAGGGTTATGACAAGGCAGGTGCAACCACCTGGAAAGGAGACGCCGGTACCGATGTCGACCACCTTTCACCCTGGTTCTATGAGAATCTGGGAACATCCGAGTATACCTATGACGGCACAGACGGTTTCTACAAGAAATCCCAGTCAGGCTACATGTCTGCCAATGCAAATCAGTACCTCAGATACTGGGATCTGGCATATGCCGCAACCGAATTCTACGCATATGCTCCTTACCGTTCAAGCGGAGTTACTTTCGATGAACTGGCCAGAACCATTACAGTCGCAAATACCGCTCAGGTAGCAGGTTATGATGACGCATCACTTCAGGAGTTCCTCTATGCAGGCGTCGAGGCATCCAACGCCGACCTTAAGGATGTCAAGCTCAACTTCAAGCACCTGGGTGCTCAGGTAAGTCTTCGCTTCTACGAGGGTATACGCGGTTACAAGGTTGAGATAATCGATGTCACTCCGAGCGACAACGGCATTCAGGCTACACCTGCCAAGAAGGACGACACCGCAACACCTGTCTACACAAAGGATAACTATTACACAGATTGCGGTGCAATCATCGATTTTGCCGATAACATCAACTCTCCCAAGGCAACCGTTGACTTTACCGGCGCCACCACAACCGATGCCAACCTGGTATTCCAGATTCCCGGAACCGGAGACGGTATTTCCGTTTACACTGTTCCCGGAACCACTAACTCTTATAATGTAATACCTGAGGATATCCTCAATCCTACATCACAGTCATACGCAGTATCACCCACAATCTACTTCCCGGTAGCTCAGCCCAAGGACAGCGAGACAGGTTTCACCTTCCACGTATCATACAAGCTGATTGCCGAGGATAACGGTGAGGAGATTACTGTAAATGATGCACGTGTATTCGTTCCCGCCAACGTAGTTGTAGGCAGTGACACTACCTTCATCGCAGCTTGGCAGCCCAACACCAAGTACACTTACACATTCAAGATCACCGAGAACTCAACAGGTACTACAGATCCCGGCAGCACCGTGATTGATGTAGACGACCCTGAGGTTCCCGCCGCTCCTACAGTATATCCTATAGTCTTTGATGGCGCAACCATCACAGATTACACTCCTGATGAAAAAGAGTATTAATCATAAGAACAGTCTCAAGTGGTGGATCGGCGCAGTCGTTTGTGCCGGTCTCACTGCCTGTTCCTTTGATTCGACCCTCCAGCCGGAGACCGAATACGAGGGCGATGTACCCATGCAGTTCTTCCAGGCTGCAGTCACCGCTCCCGTAACCCGTGCCGTAAATTCCAACTATCTCACCCAGGGATTCATGGTAAGCTGTTGGAAAGGTTTCGGAGGGAGTAGGGAACATACCGTCATGGACCGATATGAGGTAAGGTATAATGTGGATACATGGTCCAATCTGTCCAGATGGGATTATGTAGGAACCACAGCCGACGGTTATTACAAGGATCAGGCACAGCGTTACTGGGATTCCAATGCATTCCCGTACCGCTTCTATGCACTGAGCCCCTGTCCGCCCCATGCCGACATATCCGGTTTCAGCTTGACTCCGCAGAACCTGACCATTCCCACATCGGTCCCGTTCATCTATCAGACATGCAGTAACGGTGTGCTCTCAGCCGGTGCCGAGCCATATATGCCCGCCCAGGTGGAGTGTCCCGACGGCACAAACAACGCCGATACGGACCTTCTGAACGGTAATGCCCTTATAAGCAAGGACCGCACTGAGAACGGTGCAACCACCTTATATGAAAGATATGTGGCACTTCCGTTCCACCATATCACATCAAAGGTGCGTTTTGCCGTCTACAACACCTACCGCAAGGAGACCCCCGATGTCTTCCAGATCTATAACATAAAGGTGAAAGCCGTATCAGCAGACTTCGTAACCCAGGGTAATGGTTATACCGCCGACCTTGTAAACAGCGATATGCTGCACGGAACCTTCACCCAGACTGTGAAGGCTGCCAATGACGCCGAAAGGGTCCTGCTTGAGACCGACAACACCCTGAAGGGCAATCTGAACGCCGCAGTTGACAGGTCGCACGCCTACTACTGCGAGTGCCCCGAAGGCATGCTGCAGATACCGCAGACAGGAGTCCGCATGACCATATCATTCGATGTCTATGGCCTGGATTACGAGACCGACTTTACAAGTCCCGACGGCCATATCACCTATGACAAGGCAAGCAAGACAATCCACTATACGGATGTGCCGGTCAAGGATGACACAGTAGAATCCTTTGACTGGGAATCAAACCACATATACACGTACATAATGAAGATATCCGAGTTCTATCCGCTCACGATAGACTTCACGGCGGAACTCATCCCGTGGACCGATGTGTACGGATCACTTGAAACAAACCTTGAGCAATAATAAAAAACAAACATAACAATGAAAGTCCTTTTCCGATCGCTGACTTTAGCCGCATTATTTGCAGCATCAGCATGTTCAAATGAAATCGTTAACGAGATCGAGGAAATCGATCCCAGCAGCAAGACTGCAATCTCATTCTCCGTTGAGGAGAACCGTGCTCACATGACACGTGCCGGTTTCACCGCATCGACAAAGATCGCCATGCGTATAAAGAGTGAAAACGGAGCAGCCGCCAAGTACACCCGTACCGTCGCTACAGCATCGGCTGCCGCTTCAGGTAAGGAGTATTCAGACATCTCTATCGACGGATCCTATATCCGTTACTGGGACGATGCTTTCGGCCGCGCCGCAAAACTTTCAGTATTTGCTTTGGCAGTGCCCAACAAGACCGATGTCGTAAACAATGAAAAGACTGTTGAGAATAAACTGACCGCCGGAAGCGGCACATGGTTTACCGAGGCTACCGAGGATGAAAAGATCAACTGGACCGTTTCAACCACCCAGACCGCCGAGACCATTGCCAACGAGGACCTGACCTACAGCAACAACATCCAGGAGGGTGGTTCGAACGGTGTTTACAAGTATGATTTCGCAACCGAAAAATATCCGGTTTACAGCGCAGACCTTGAGGACGGTCAGATGAAGTTCCGTCTCAGGGACGATGCCGATGTAACCGGCCCCGGCAAGTTTGACAAGGGACACCTTATTTTCAACCATGCTCTGAGCCGTATCACCGTCAACCTTAAGAAGGGTGAGGGATTCTCAGGTGACGGATCTTTCCAGTTCGCAACCGGAACCAACGTACAGGTTCTTTCTGTTCCCGTATCGGGTAGCCTGGACCTGAGTACAGGTACATGGTCAGGCGTAACCAATAATACCATTGCAAAGATGGTTTCACTTACCCCCGCAGCAGGAGTAGCATACTCCCTGATGGCCCAGATCCTTCCTGATTACGTAATCAGCAAGACATCGGTCACAAATCTGCTGTCATTCACCATCGATAATAACACTTACTACATCACACAGGCTCAGATGTATGACGCCTTGAAGAATGCTGTCACCAATGACGGCACCAAGATTACCATGGCGCAGGGTTCGAACTATATCTTCCAGATAACTGTAAACAAGACCCAGATTGCAAACGTTACTGCAGTGGTTGAGCCTTGGGTTGATGTTACATCCGCCGTTTGGGAGCCTTCAAACGCCCGTATCACTCTCAATAGCATTTATGACTCTCAGTCTGGTGAATCCAGCACGAATTTTGATCTGTACCGCCTGCTTGACGAGAGCCCTACAATTTCTGATTCCTATGTAGGTACGAACTGGGACGGTGACTATACCGATAAGGCTTCCAGCCTGACCGCTAACGGTAACGGCGGCTGGGATACCGACTGGTACTTTGATAACAACAAGTCATACTATCACTTCCGTACGGTAGATGAAAACACAACGGTTGAAACCACTCCGGCCAAGGACTATTTCGAGATCACTGCCGGTTCTGTAGCAAATACCGATCCTCACTGGGGCGCTCCCATGACTCAGGAGCCCGTCTATGATGTCGCAAATGGATATGAAGATGCCCTTTCACCTGCTATAGGTGCCACCAAGTCAAATATCAATATCACCGACCAGCATATGATGAGTAAGGTCATCATCAATCTGCAGACCACTACAGGTGATGATAAGGTTGACTTTACAGGCAGTCAGGTTTACATAACCCAGATTCATACCGAGGGACAGGTTCAGATGGGTAACGGTCTGATTACTCCTACCGGAACACCCGGTCAGTTGACGATGGATGGCAATGCAGCCGGAACTCAGTTTACCTATGCCGTAGTTCCTCAGGCTCTTGTACGTGGCAGCAACGATGAAGACTATGTAGGAATCACAATCGTTACCGGTGACAACAACCAGTATTATATCGTAAAGAAACTGAGTGAGATTCTTGCTACCACCGTTACCAATGAGAAGAACCAGACTCAGGGTGCAGCCATCGAACGCTGGTATCCCGGTCACACATACGAGTACACATTCACACTCAAGAAGGCTAAGATTGACAAGATTACCTGCACCGTTCAGGGCTGGGTAAATGTCGTAGCCGATAACAAGGAAATTTCTCTCGAAGACTGATAAACCGTCATGACAGGAAAGAAGATTGTTTTCTCTCTCATAACCCTGCTTGTAGCCGGACTGTGGTCCTGCACGAGTGATGAGCTGTGGGAATCACCTGACAACCGTGAGGACGGAGCCATCGACCTGAACGTGGGAGTGGCTAGTTCTCCCGCGGGTAGGATAGCTACGCGTGCAGGTGAGCCTTCGTTCTACGCCATGCAGGCCGGAACTCAGGTCAGGCTTAAGGTGGACGGTATATGGAAGAGAATATCTGAAACGGATCCTGTGAGTCAGAAGACCACTTGCAGTACGGTTGCCGCCGCTCCGGGCGCAAAGGTCAATGCCTTGTCATTCACCGAAAGCGAGTTGCTGTTCTGGGATGATTACGGCACTGGTGACCCGGACAATGCAGCAAGCCGTGCCAGCGGTCTGAAAATTCTGGGTGTGGCTGTTGACGGCAAGAGTGCCGCTCCGGCCATTGCAAACGATGCAGCCTGGGAGAACCTCGCATGGAACGTTGTTACGGACGGAACCGATGTCCTAAGCAGTGATATCATTGTCTCGAACAACCTTACGGGTTATAAGTTCGAGCAGAGAAATGATGACGCTGCCCGTAAGATGGTGTTCGTCCATCCTCTAAGCAAGATAACCGTAAACCTCAAGGCAGGGCAGGGCTTTACCCTGGGCTCTGTAGGTGCTACCACAAATAAGTTTGAGGCCGATCCTACAGTGACTCTGTCAACCGCAACCACTCTGGCAGGCATTGCCGATCCCGACAACAACTATGTGTTGGCAACGGGTACGGTAAGCATCAAGAACGCCAATGCCACCAGTGACGGAACCAAATCCACCGTCATTGCAGGAACCACAAGCACTACCGATAACGATATTACCGTCATCAAGCAGGCAGTGGTATATCCCGGCACCCAACTTGGAGCCGATGACGATGCTGTCATAGCAGTCCTTAACGCCGATGGCAACATCTACTACATCAAGGCAAAGGAGATACATGACGCCATCACCGCAAAAGGTGGTCACACAGATTTCAAGACTTTAGCCGGTTACAACTACATACTGAACATAACCGTCAACAAGACCGGAATCCGTGTAACAGCCACCGTCACTGATTGGGAAACCGTAAATTCCGATGAGGTTTATCCCGTCATCAACGTCAACACCCAAGTGGGAGATGCTGGTGGCCCCGTACCCGCCGGATTTACCAACTTTGCTTTCTGGCGCAGTGAGACCATTGATGCCGCTTACCAGCATGAGGCCACTCCGGTCATAAACAACGACGGAACGACCGACTGGACATCGACCACAGTCCTGTACTGGACCAGTCACAATCAGCATTATCATTTCCGCGGAATATTCCCGACCACCACTCCGGTAACCGAGAACGCCGCCCATAAGCAGGTTGTTGAGGTAGCCAATGCCGCATATAACGGTTCAGCGTTCCCCAGCAATCTGGTTATAGGAATGCCTGAGTTCAGCGGTAATGACTACATGTGTGACAATGATGACCATACCTCTGTCGATATGCGCGAGGAGGGTATATGCGCCCGTACATCGGCCATTAACATGAATTTCCGCTACATGATGAGTCAGGTGGAGGTGAACGTCACTTCAAGTGACCCTCTGGATGACGATTATGTAAACCTTACCTACTGTGAGGTGGATCTTCTGAATGTGGGTACCGCCGGCGAGATAGCCCTGAGCGACCGCAGCGCCAAGGTTACGACCGATGGCCAGACATATGCCCTGAGCAGTGTCAGCGCCAGCAGCGTACACTACCATGACGCCATGATACCGCAGACTCTGGTCAATGCGAACAGCAGCAACAAGGTGAGATTCCGTATCACTGTGTATAAGGATGACACCCGTACCGAGAGGGATATCTATTATGCCGATGTGGCTCCCATCAAGGTGAGAGCGACAGGTTCACTGACATCGGCTCCTGTAGACGCATGGGAGTCAGGCGTACACTACGTGTATAACCTCAAGATTACCAAAACAGAGATTAAGACGACCGCAACCCTTACCGACTGGACTACTGTCGAGGCAAGTGAGGATGTATGGTTCTGAAATAATTGAAGACTGATAAAATGACAATAAAGAAGTATATAGCTCTTTCTGTTTCAGCCCTGCTTCTTGCCGGCTGCAGCGGTGACGGTACCGGTATCGTTACCCCGCAGGAGAGTCTGCCGCTTGTCCTGCAACCGACTCTGTCGGGAAGCAGGATCGTGACCCGTGCCGTGGGCGGTGATTTTGAGACAGATGACGAGCTGCTGTGTTATGTCCGTCACGTCATTGATGACAACGGAGATTACAACAATGTGCATGCCAAGCTGGTTACCGTCATAAACGGTCAGCCTACCGAGCCTCTCTATTGGGATGATTTCAGCAACTCCGCAACAGCTGCGACCGACCTTCGTACAGCTGGTCACGGTCTGCATACTTTCTACGGTTATTGCTATAACGGAGGCACACCGTCAACCGCTCTGATCCAGGGAACCGGCGTTCTGGGATGGACGACATCCGCCGACCAGCGTTCGGCCAGCACCCTGAAGGCGAATGACCTGCTGTGGTCTCCCAGTCAGACGATGGTTACATACAACCACGCCCGCAACGCACACGGCACGCTGACCGTTCCCTACAGTCATGCCATGAGCAAGTTCACCATTGTACTGGTAGCAGGCGATGGCTTTGTGGCCAGTGACCTGACAAGTGCGACTGTAACCCTAAGCGGAATGAACCTGACCGGTACATTCACTGCAACCACAGGTGATGTGGCAGCCAGCGGCACCACAACCGTAAAGATGTATGCCGGTGCGTCATCAACCACCGCGCAGAGCCTGCCTTGCCGTTCATATGAGGCAGTATCAGTGCCCAAGGTAGCCCTGACTTCAGGAAACCTCTTGGCCGATGCAATTAACGTAGGTGGAAATGACTACCGCATCCTTCTGACCGATGACATCATCTCAGCCTGGTCTTCAGGCATTGCAACCGGAAAGAGCAAGAGCGGTGTGAACTACAAGCTGACCGTAGTGCTGAACAAGCAGGATATAACTTTGATAGCAACCCTTGCCGACTGGACCGATGTAAGCGCATCGGGCACAGGACTGATCAACTTCAGTGCCGATGTCAAGACCATCGACAAGAACAATGCCGCCGCTATCACTGCAGGCAACTCGTTCTCACTCTGGATGACAAAGAACCTCAACAGCATGGGTGCAATTGCAACCACAGCCCAGTTTGACGGAACCAAGTTCGTGAATACCCCCGCCATCTACTGGCCCAACGGTTCGGACAATTACTACTTCCGTGCTCTGGCTCAGAAGACCGCCCTCAAGGCACTTGACGCCGTTGCAACAAATGCCGTAAGTCAGGGAACCGACCTGTTGTGGGGAACCACATCGGCCCATGTAGGTACCGAGGAGGATGGTAATACCACTCATAACTACGCTGCAGGTGCCGCCATCAATCCCCGTACGGGTGATGTGCCTTTGACTTTCAGTCATGTGATGAGCAACGTGGTAATCAACCTGGAGACAAGTGCCGATGCAAGCGCAGTCGACCTGACAGGTGCCAAGGTAACCCTGACCAACCTGTACAATGACGGTACGGTGAATATCGCTAACGGCACTGTAACCGTAGGCAGTACCAAGGCCGCCAAACCGGTTGATGAGGTGACTTCCTTTGACAACCTTATCATGGTTCCGCAGGAACTTGCCGACAATGCCAGACTGATAGTCGAGCTTGCCGACGGTACCACATACTCCCTGAAACTGAATGATTGCGTTGACGGCAGCTCCGATCCGGTAGCGGAGTGGGAGAGCGGTCAGCGTTACACATACACCATAAGTGTAAAGAAGGAAGAGATAAAGTTCCGTGCATTGATCAAAGACTGGGTGGCCAACACCGGAAACGGCAATGCAACGCTTGATTGGGATTGAGATGAGAAAAGGTCTGTTATATATTGCCATAGCAGCGGTTCTGGGCGGATGCACAGGACAGGATGTTGAGATAGCCCCTGAGCAGTCGGGCCGTATGCCCGTGCTCTTCTCGGTGGGCAATACCCAGACTATAGTGACCCGTGCATCGGCCTCGTATATGCCGCGTGACGGCCGATTTGTCTGCTCCATGTTCTTCCATGCAGGCGCCACCGATACCAACGACTCACCGTTCTATACCGGTGCGCCCTCATCGGACATAACCATGACCACTACATGGCTCAAGATAAACAACGCCACAGGAAACGCCGTTTACTGGAACCGTCTTTATGACAATTCGGTGTCTACCGATATGTTCGGTTTTGACGAGACCGCCAAATGTCTCTACTGGCAGAACCGTAAGAACCATGTATTCCTGGCTCTGGCCGATTACAACAAGCTGGATACCGATGACGGCTCCGACAGCGGAACCCTGAGGATCTATCCCGATGTCACCGAGAAGAACCGCAACAAGTACATGCTGGCCTATGACCTTACCAGAGGCGACAAGATAAGCATGACCCAGCAGCCCGATCCCATCCAGGCCCTGGAGACCGCGCATCCTACGGGTTACACCCCCGAGGCCAACCGCGTAAGACTGTTCTTCAAGCACCAGTTCTCACAGATACAGGTGAACCTGAAGAACGCCAAGGACGCATCGGTCGAGATAGACGAGAGCCTTATCGAGAAGGTGGAACTTCTGGGTGTGAGCGAGACCGGTTATGTGGCCTACTGCATCGAACCCGACGGAACCGTTCCCGCAACGGTAGCCGAGACGGTCAATGTGGACGATCCCAAGTATGCCGCCACCAAGAGGGACAACCCCTTCGGCTCATCCTTCAACATGTTCGTACGAAGCACACCTGCCACCGGATACCTGAAGTCCTTCGAGGCCATCGCGTTCGGCACACTGCAGGCTATACGAATCACATGGAAGGAGTCCGATGCCCAGGACGCCGTAAAGCATGTGGCCACGTTCAAGGGTCTTGACGCCACGCACAAGTCCCTTACCAGCGGCCGCAAATATATCTACAACATAGAGTTGCGCCGTAGTCTGATAGCACAGGTTACGGTACAGATAGCCCCGTGGGAGACTGATGACACCGATTATCAGGCCGACGGCACTATACAGGATTGATAAAAGATGAACAAAAGTTGCATTAAATATCTGCTGACTGCCCTCATGATGCTGCCGCTTACCGGCTGCAATGACAAGTTGGGCGGCAACGAAGATAATGCCGAGAGCGTGCTGTTCACCACCGCCTTACCCGGTGGGCTGACCACCCGTTCCGCCAGGACCGACTGGCAGGAGCAGATGGGAGCCTACAAGGCTGTGAATGAGGCATACGAATTCACCATAGGCATGTATGAGTCAGGAGGTCCGGTTGCCCAGGGCGTTTACAAACCCAAGGCAGGTGCGACTGACGGAACGCTGGCCTGCAAGAGCGGAACCACACCTCTGTACTGGCCTAATACCACCACAGCCTACGGCTTCAAGGCAGTCGCCGGTACTACCGTGCTGGCCCAGGACCAGACCACGAAAGCCAAGTGGCTGCTTCAGGACCGTCTGGAAGGTTACGGCTACATAAGCAAGTGGGAGGGTGACGATGATACCGGCAATCCGGTCGATGACCTTGACGCACTCAACTACCGTACCGCCAAGCAGTGGAGACAGATGAATATGGCTGCCGGTCTGGTAAGCAATGAGGACGATTACCGCAAGATACCCCTGTATCTGCAGCACAAACGCTCACTCATAACAGTGATCCTGAAGGCAGGCGAGGGTGTAAGCCGCGAGGCCATCGGCTTTGATGTGGCACATCTGGACCTGAACACCAGAATATGCTCCTATACCATAGACGGAGGCTCCAACAAGGTAGTCAAGGAGATAACTCCTCTGGCCAGCGAGGCCTTCATAGACTATGATGCCGATCGTAACGGCCCGGCCCAGAGTCATGTAAGCACCACCCGCTACGACGCCATCGTCGACCCCTATGACTATTCGGCCGATGCACACGAGGATGTGATTGCCAAGATCACCCTTTCCGGTCAGCACTACTCGTTCTACGCATCGAGCGATTTCAAGTTTGACGATCCCGTCCAGGACAACAACGCCAGTTACAACCTGGAACCCGGCAAGCATCTTACCATCACGGTCACACTGAGCCGTGACAGCCGTAAGATACTTATGACCGCATATATTGACGATTGGACCGAAGATGTTACCACAACCATCTGTGACGACTACGGCAATGCCGGCGAGCCCATCCGTATCAAGACCCGTCAGGAGATGATTGATTTCCTGAGCAGCGACAGCAAGAATAAGGCCGGAAACGTAGCTCTTGTAACCAACGATATCAACCTGGGTGACTGGGATTCAAGTTATGACCTGTTCTGCACCCTGAACCTGGGCGGTTGCACGCTCTTGAGCAATGACCGCTTCCTCAACAGGATGGAGGATGTGGCCAGCCTTATCAACGGAACCATCCAGATAGGCAGTACGGTCGATGCCGCCATAGCCAGTGAGAACTACGGCCTGATTGAAGGCGTGAATGTAGAGCCTACCGACAACTCTTCGGCTCTGGCCACCGTTGCCGGAGCGGTCATTGACAACCACGGAACAATAACCCGTTGCAACGCATCGCTCAAGGTATCCGGAACGACAGCCCTGTATGTGGGAGGTATAGCCGCCACATCACTGTCCACCGCCAGCCATTCGGCCATAATTGACGACTGCACCGTTACCAACCGCGTAAGCGGTGGAACATACGGCGGCGGTATAGTAGGACAGGCCAACGGCTATGTAACCGGCAACACCTTCGAGTACGGTATCACCCTGCTGCAGGACAAGACCACCCACAAGAATATAGTAGGTGCAAAGGAGACCAGTCATGAACTCCATGCCGAGAACAACGCATGGCCTACAGTCGATGAAGACCTTGACCTGACCAACCTGACCGAGGTTGAGAACCGTTACTCGGGTATCATCGACAGCGAATCGGAACTTCTGGCATCCACCGGTGTAAGCTATAACCTTAGCAGCAAACGTTACCGTCTGGCCCAGGACATCACCGTAAGCAGTCAGGTGGGTGACGTCGCATATGAACTGGACGGCTATGACAAGCAGATAACTACCACAGTCATGCTGTTCAACGCCGTATCGGGACGTATCCACGATGTGACGGTATTCGTATCGGACAACCTTATAGCAACCCCGATGCCTTCGGCTACCGATGCCATCGCACCTGTGGCCTTCGAGGTTCACGGCGAGCAGGCCGAACTGCGCAACATACGCGTCAAGATGGCCGACGGCAAGTATATCCAGGCCGCCAACCCCGCAGGCGTAGTGGTTTGGGCATGGGAAGGCGCCACAATAGCCGGCTGTGAGGTCAAGGCCGATATCCGTGCATTCATTGAGGAGAACATCACTCAGGGACGTAAGTTCGCAGGCGGTATAGTATCGACCGTCTCAAAGGCAACCGTCACCCAGTGTATATTCCACTCCATAAGCAGCACCCTTACCGGAACCCCGTCGACCATCATCTATTACGGTGGTATCGTGGGCGGTATTGAGAAGAAGAATGAGTCAAGTGACGTGCCGGAACTTATCATAACCGACTGCACCTGCTTTGAGAACATAGCCAATGACGTCTATCACGGCGGTATTCTGGGTAACGCCCTGCTGGGTAACGGACTCAGTGCCACAAACGAGTGCCAGGGTAACTGGTGGCCGATAGACTGCAGCGGCGTGGGCAAGTATACAGGTGATGTGGAGAGTACCATTGGTAAGCGCAACAGCGTCACCCCGACCGAAAAAGCATTCTGAAGATGAAAACTATAAACAGATATCTTATTCCCGTTTGTCTGACTGCCCTCCTCGCGGCATGCACAAAGGCCGATGCCCCCGTACCGGCCGATGATGCCGATATCATCCATGTAGGAACGGTCAGCACCGGGAGACTGATGACCAAGGCCGGGGTCGAGCCTACCGGTCAGGCTGCCGAGACCATACCCTGGCTCAAGGATGTACTGGCCGGCGGTATGGATATGACCTATCTGTACAACGATGTCAGCCGCAAGGCCCGCCTCACGCTGGGGGTTGACGGCGGCGGCAATATCCGCACATCGGAGGGCGGAATCACGCTGTACAGTTTCAAGGCATATGATGCAGGCGACAATCTGACCAACGTACCCGCCAAATGGATGGGTAACGGAGCCCATACGTTCCAGGGCGTCTATATCCCCGAGGGACTGAAGCAGCAGAATCCGGCACAGGATTATACCGACCTGGTCCGTTATACCGCCGTTCCTCCCAAGGCCGAGATACAGGCAACCGTAGGTCTTATCAGCATACCTCTGCAGCACCGTCTGGCCCGTGTAAAGGCATACGTGCTGATTGAGGAGAGCATGAACGCCCAGCTTAAAGGCTATGATCCCCAGAACTATGACGGCGAGGCAACCATGCTGCGATTCTGTAACGTAAAGACACTTGATTACGTATCGGCCCAGGGACATCCCGTTTGGAAGGAGGAGCGTAAGGTCATTCCCCATTATCTGGGTGAGGAGACCATCCGTGTCTATGAGAACAAGTCCAACGGCAGACTGGTGTATCCCACCGACGATGCTTGGGAATCGGCCAATAACGACTTCAATACCAATGGTGACAACAGCAACTATCTGTGCACCGAGTATCTTAACGCTCCCTTCTATGATATCATAGTAAGACCTACGTATACAGTTGCCGACAAGGCCATGTATGACGAGTCGGTCATAACCGAGACCGAGGAGAACCGCATCGTGTTCGAGCTCACGCTTGACAACGACCTGGTATATGAGAAACGTTTCGCCTTTGACCTTGACGCCAATGACGAGACTGTGGTTTACCTGCGTGTGGCTCCCGAGAGAATCGATTACAACAGCACCGGAGCCCGCCTGTGGGTTGAGAGCGCCTTTGATGATGACTATTACGGCGTGAACAACCGCAACGGCAACACCCTTTCAAAAGCCGGAAGCGGATGGCAGCGTGCCTTTACCAACAGCACCCTCGATGTGGACGTTACCGACGGCCACTATTACGATACTGACGCCGAGGATTCACGCGCCCAGTACGTGAGCGACGCCCGTTTCATCGAGATGCTCAGTGAGGCAACTCCGGGAGGCGCCTATCACGGTGACTACT
>Ga0310696_10004206_pt1 | contig 17710 bp, 16 predicted proteins | sample AusTroGonzalo_MG_4_FD_203885 | JGI IMG/M metagenome (GOLD analysis project Ga0310696, IMG submission 203885) | Bovine rumen microbial communities from tropical cattle in Woodstock, Queensland, Australia - Gonzalo_02 (v2) (version 2) | ecosystem: Host-associated > Mammals > Digestive system >...
CACTCTAACCAGTTGAGCTACGCCCCCGCAAATTGCTTGCATGAATTATACTATACACCCTCGGGACGGAAAATGCAAACCCGTTCCTCAAAAAAGTTCGAAAAAAGCCGGGAATGAAGCCGAAAGCGAGGCAGGAAACCCGTTTTGAACCGCGTCACGCCGCTTGGTCGGGGACTCCCGCCGCGCGGTCATGGTTCAGCACGGACAGGACCGAGACCAGCACGGCAAGGAGCCAGACCGCGCTGGCGATCAGCGCCGCCCACGCCGCGCCGTCCGCTCCCCAACGCGAACAGAAGATCCAGTACAGCGCCACGCTCAGCACGCCCAGCCCCGCGGCGATCAGCGCGGCAAAGCGTTCGTGCCGCATCGAGTTCAGGACGTCGGCGTAGAACCGTGCGGCATTCCAGATGAGCGCTCCCTCGATCAGGATCAGCGTGCAGGGGGCGGCGTCGGCGAATTCCGCGCCGAACAGCAGCGTCACGATCCATCTGCCCTGGAATCCGAACACGACGCCCGCGCCGATCATCATCAGCGCCGTGACGCCCAGCATGCTCCATACGGATCGCCTCAGCGCGCGCGTGTCCCGGTCCTGAAACAGCTGGTTCGAGAGCGGGGCGAAGACCTCGGAAATGGCGTACAGCGGGCGGATCATCAGGGCGATCGGCAGGGCGATGTTGAATTTCAGCGTTTCCTCCGGCGTCCCGAGGTAGGACAGCATCACGTTACCGAGTTCCGCAAAGAAATAATACCCGATGCAGGACAGCAGCAGCCAGCCGCCCGCCTTCACGAGGCGTCGTCGTCCCTCCGGGGCGAGCCGGTGAAAGACCGTGAACCCGTGTTTGTGCCAGGCCCACCAGATGGCGCCGAGCCCGGCGCACCACGCGCCGACGGCGTAGACCGCGATCACGGCTGACAATCCCCATTTCGCCTGAAACAGCCAGATGCCGGCGAGGATCGTGACCGTGTTCCACAGCGACAGCAGATTCGACGCCACGAATTCCCTCATCCCGTTGAGGAGCAGCGTCGTGGCGGTGAAGAGGCTGAACGGCAGAGGCAGCAGCAGGAGCAGCGGGAAAATGCGCCGGGAATCGATCCCGTAACGTCCCATGCTGCCCCCGGCCAGAAGGACGGCGGGAAGGCCGACCGCCGTCAGGAACACCCCGACGAGGAGGACCCAGCGCACGCACCAGGCGAACACCCCGCGCGCTTCGTCGTCCTGCCCTGCGTTGCGGGCGTCCGGGATGCGGAAAAACGACGCGTTCGGGATGCCCAGCCAGGTGAAGGCGATCATGATGCTGACGAGCGAATACGTGCTGTAGAAAAAGGCGTATTCGTCTCCGGGAAGCCCGTTCGAAGTCAGCCGCCTCGACAGGTAGGCGCAGAACCCGATGACCAGCGCGCAGGATATGGAAAAAGCCGTATTGCCGAAAAAGTACCGTTTACCGCTGTTCATGATCGTTCTTTGATGCGTCATAAGCTTATGAAAACAGGACGAGGAACGTCGGCGGAGGAACGTCGGACGCGTCCTGACGTGGGGCCGACGTCATGTCCCGATCAGCGCCCATTGTTCTGTTTCGCCAGGGTTTTTCGGATTTGGGCGAGCTGTTCGCCCAGCAGTCCCAGGATGAAGCTCACCGCGCCCAGCATGATCATCATGACGGCGGCCGACGTGATCGTCCTGGACTTGCAGTAGATGAACACGCCCCACGCCAGGCCGAGCAGGACGAACGTCAGGGCGAGCCGACAGAACGTCGTCATCGGGCGAAGCAGGATCGCCAGGTTCAGGATCTCCGCCAGCGTGACCAGCGCGGTTCGCGTGCCGATCGTGCTCTTTCCCGCGAGACGGGGCGCGACTTCGATCTCGGTCCGGGAGACCAGCTTCCGGTCGTTCACCATCAGCAGCAGGATCACGTCGCTGAACGCCATCGTGTCCGGGCAGAGGTCCAGATACGAGAGAGCCTCGCTCATCCGGTAGCATTTCATGCCGGAATTCAGGTCGCGGACCGGCAGGCTCAGCAGCATGGACGCGAACGTGCGGATCACCCATTTGCCGAGCGACCGGTACCCGCCGGATTCGTTGTTGACGCGCTCCCCGACCACCAGGTCGGCGTCGGTCTCCACGATGCGGCGGTAACACTTCTCCACGTCCTCCAGGCGGTGCTGACCGTCCGCGTCGATCGAGATCGCGTATTCCGTCTCCACGGCGCGAAGACCGGTCTTCGACGCCGCGCCGTAGCCGCGGTTGAGCTTGTGGCAGACCACCTCCAGATGGGGCGCGTTTTCCTTCATTTTCAGGAGCAGGGCGCGCGTTTCGTCGCGCGAACCGTCGTCGACCGCGATCACGCGCCAGTTGCGCTCTTTCGCGAACTCCAGCAGCGGAGGAAAGACGACGGGGATGTTCTCCGCCTCGTTGTAGCACGGCACCACGATGGAAAGCGATGGCTCCATACCTCAGTTCACCTCAAGTTTGCGGAACAGCCGGACGGTGCTCTCCGGCGGGAGCGGAATCTCCTGAAGATCGGCGCGCGCCTCCACTTGCGGCAGGATCTGGTCCTCGTCCTTGAGCGCCAGGAGGAAATCGAAATCGGAGAACGTCCGGATATCAGGCTGGGGCGTTTCGATCGGGAGCGCGCGTTTCATCCCGGAATAATACCATTCGATTGCGGCGTACCGGAAGTATACCCGGCCCTCGGGATCCTCCGCCCGCATGATGTCGCCCGCGGTCAGCCCGGAATTGACGGCCACGCGCGTCTTTTTCGAGAAGATTTTGTCGACGCCGTTGTCGATCTGGAGCGCCAGGATCCCCACGACGGCGGCGATCCCGACGCAGAGCAACGGACGCGGAAGCAGTTTGACAGCCCAGCGCCAGAACCACCAGCAGGTCATGAGCGTGAAGACCATGAACATCGGGATGTTCATCAGAAAATACCGGTAGGCATGGAAGTTCGTGATGCGGAAGATCAGGATGTTGAACGCGACGGACAGGATCGGGACGATGAAAAGGGGATCCCACTTCACGAACTCCGGCACGTTGCGGTCCGGCCAGAGAATGCGCCATTTCTCCCCCCGCGCCGCCAGGATCATCAGGATCACGCCCACGACCGCGAAACCGAAATACACCTCGTAGTTTCCGACGATATTCTTCCGAAGCAGTTCGATCCAGAATTCAAGGTTGGTCTCCGCGGGTTCTACCGCATCTGCGATTTCCGCGGCGGCTTCCGCGGCGGCCGGATGCTTCCCCATTAGGCTCAGGAGTTTGTCGTGGATTCGTTCGTCGTAGACCAGCCTCCCGCAGAAATGCCAGTTGACCCAGACGCGTCCGCCCAGCGCCAGAGCCCAGACAGCCGGCGTCGTAAGAATGGGCAGGACCGGCGGAAAGCATTTTTCCCGCCGCAGCGTCCACAACCAGAACAGCGCCGTGCAGCCGAAGAGCACGCAGGCGTTGCCGATCCCCTCGCTCCGGGCCAGCGACAGCCCGCCCAGCGCCAGTCCGAATCCGACCGCCGTCCCGTACGACTTGAAATTCTTCCGGATCAGCCGGCAGGAATAATACAACCCGGCGACCAGGAACAGGATCTTGCCGGAATCGATCATGCCGGTGCAGGAGAAACGGATGATCTTCGGCGCGCAGGCGAACAGCATGGCGCCGAACGCCGCGGGTTCCCCCGGCATGAAGCATTTCAGCAGGAGATACACAAACGGGATCGTCGCGAGATAGAACAGACAGGAAACAGCCGATATCGCCAGGTCCGGCGGCACCCCGAAAACCGTGAAAACACGGGAACAAAGAACGTTCAGCATCGGGATTCCCGGATGAAACGCATCCGCATATTCGCCATTTACGAGGGAGCGCGCCATGGCGGTATACACATTGGCGGAATCCCTGTAATTGATCCCGGGATAAAAGACAAGGTACGCCAGCACGATGCATAACCCCGTCAGGAATGCCGCCAAAAGAAGCAGTCTGGCTCTGTTCTTGTTCTGAAAAACGGACTGGATCATCATAACTTTCCGGTAAAAATGTGGAAATGGGCGCCGCTGCCGGCTCCTGCACGGGGGAAAAGCATTCGCCCGGACACCCGGGATGAACTTCACGCCGCCCCATGCGCGAAAACACGATAGTACCATATACTATAGCATCTTTGAATCACTTTTCAACCCGGGGAACCGAGATCGCTCCGAAAAACATGCGGGACCATCCCGGCACGACGGACATACCGGCCCGATGCGATTCCGCGGCGAGGCGGGACGCCGTTTCCTTTTCGCCAAAGCCGCACTCCGTTGAGATGGATCCGGCCGGGGTCGATCGTCGGATCAAAAAAAGCATGTCCGGCCGTTCGACCGGGCATGCCTGATCTTGATCGTTTGCGGGAAAAGCGTTCCCGAAACGCTTACTGGTTGTCCTCGCGGAGTCTGTCGAGCGTCTTCTGCGCGGCTTCGAGCTTCAGCTTCAGATCGATCACGTCCTGCGCCTTGTTGTCGCGCTTCACGCTCGTGGTATCGACTTCCTTCATGAGCTTGTTCCTGACGGCCGCATTCCGATTGCCGGAGTTCGCGCGGAAGCCCCACGGGGTGTCGACGCTGACCTGATTGTCATTGAGGGTGGAGACGAGCGCGCCGCGGTCCTGGCTGACGGTATTATCCATCGTCTGAAGCTGTTTCTGGGCTTCTTCGAGCTGGAGCTCGAGCTTGCGGACCGTCTGTTCCTGCTGGGCGATCCGCCGTTCCTTGTTGCGCTTGTCCTGTTCGGACTTCTGTTTCTTCTCCTTGGCCTTCTGTTTTTCGGCGGCCTTCTGGTTGGCCTTTTTCTGGTCTTCCAGCTTCTTTTCGTATTGGTCGGCCTCTTCCTTGTTGTAGCCGAATTGCTTCTGGATCTTCTCCGGCATGTCGGCATAACGGACGAAGATGCAGCCGTCCTTGTAGCCGACCGTGACGCCGTTCGGCTTCTTGTCGAGGACGTACGCGTCCTCCAGGACTTTTCCGCTTTTTTGCAGCGTTACGGTGCGCTTTTCCACTTTGTCGCCATCCGCGGCAAACACGGCGGTCGTACCGGCAAACAGAAGAGCCGCCAGAACAGCATAATGTGCGGTGTGGTTCATCATTTGTCTCCTTCCGTGATGCTGAGGATTTCGGGCTTCCGGAATATGGATTCATCGATCTCGACATTCGTTTCGAACGAGACCAGGGACAGCTTGAAGGCTCCCTCGGGCGTGAAACGGAACATCTCCGACGGGATCGTGATGTCGTCGAAGGTGGCGTAGTCGAAATACTGCATCGTGTAGACGCCGTCCTCTCTGGTGATCTCGAACTGGCGGAGCAGGTCGGTGTACTTTCCGATCCAGAGTTTCGCCTTGGTGCTCTTCGCTTTGCGGAAGACCGCCTCGATCACGTCGCATTCCTCGCCGCACGCGTCCTCGGACTCATCCTCGAGCTCGGCGTCGGTGAAGATGTCCTGGAATTCCACCTTGAACGGGATCGTCTGAAGCAGGACGCCGTGCATTTCCTTGATGTCGTCCTTCGTCATGTCGATCACTTCGCCGCCCACAAACATCCAGCCGGAATCGCCGTTCAGGCAGAATACGCCGGAGTTCGCGCCGTCCAGCACGTCGATGCGGACATCCTCCGGCGCCCGGAACCGGACAATGGACGTTTTGCCGTCGCCGAATTCGTACTCGATCCGCGCTGTTGTGATGTTGGCTGCGACCTGGTCGGTCGCAATGGCGTCCTCGGCATCATCGAACACATCGTCCGACGCGTCGCGGAAAAGTCCGCATGCCGACAGATACACGCCTGCGGTCACCGCCGCGACCGCAAGCACGGCGCGGCAAATCTGATGTTTCATGGTCTGCTCCTGGTTTGCTGGTTGTTCCGGGCGGGCCTCCGCGTCGTTCGGCGGACGCCTATGACCGGATGATTCATCTCTACCATACAATAAAGCCTTGATTTGCTTTTGTCAAGGTTGAAAGAAGAGAAAAATGGTTATTTCTTTCTGTTTGTCCTGCTTGAAATCGGCCTGAAAAAAACTATATTAAACGGAATTCGTGATCATCCGCGAACAACGATATATGGCTTGATACCGTGACCGAATCGGAACTCTACAAGGAACTTGGCGCGCTGACCCGGGACCGGACGCGATGGGAAACGGCCATTCCCGATGTCGCGACGCTCCTGACCGGCGACTCTGCCAAAATCACAGCGAAGGCGCTCTGGCTGCTCGGGGAAATGGGCCTGAAGCATCCCGCCCGGATCGGGGAGCACGTCCCCCGGATCGCGTCGTTCCTCGACAGCCCGGAGCCGCTTCTGCGCGAACGCGCCGTCGTCGCGCTCGGCCGGATCGGGCGGGGCGACTGTCGCCTGGTCGAACCGTACTGGTCCGGCTTGTTCCGTTTCGCCCGCGACGAAGCCGCAAGTGTCCGGCTGGGCTTCATCTGGGCGTCGGAAAACATCGCGACCGTCACGCCCGGCCCTTACGGAGAGCACATGCCGGTCTTCGCGGAGCTGCTGGACGATCGCGACGACAGGGTCCGGATGGAGGCGCCGGAGATCTTCCGCGTCCTCGGCAAACGCAGGCCCGAGTTCGTGACGCCTTATCTGGAGACGCTGCGCCGGATTTCGGAGACCGACCCCAATCGCGTCGTCAGGATCCATTGTTCCGGCGCGATCAAGGCGGCGACGGCTCCACGCTGAAGAGCGGCACGCCGCCATGATCATCTCCTGGCTGCCCCTGTGAACGCCGTCGGTCGTTTTTTGCCCGTTTTGCCGGTTTTTGGAAAAAAATCGTTTCCTGCACAATAATGCGCCGGGCGGAGGCGTTATTTGATACGGAAACGGAAATACAACAACCGACATACAGGAGACCTTACCATGAAGAAATCTTACTTTTACCTTGTGTTTTTAATGCCGCTTTTCCTGATCGTTCTCATGAAGCTCTGCCCGGCTCCCACGGCTCCCATTCCCGCGGAAAAGAAGCTGAGCGCGGCCGAAGAACGCGCCCTCGAAGCCGAGGAACGCCGCGCCGAACGCCGCGAAGCCCGCGAAGCCAGAAAGGCCGAGAAGGCGGCCGCGAAAGCCGCTACGGTTCAGCGGACTGCGGCTCCCGCTCCCGATTTCGCCGGCCCCGGCTTCGGCGAATTCCCCCCGGCTTTCGATCCCGGCATGAACTTTGACAACACCATGGCGATGGCTCCCGGCATGGGCGGCTTCGGCGGCGGTTTCGGCGGCCCCGGCATGGGCTTCGGAGGCGGCTTCGGCGGTTTCTGATCCATCCATCCACAACCGATCTTTCGAATGACCGGGTCCTCGCGGATCCGGTCTTTTTTTGTGGTTTTGTTTTCTGCTCGTTTTGAGCTTGAGAAATGAAAGAAAACAGCCTCAAAAAAACGGCTTTTTCAGATTTCTTTCGAAAAAAAACAAAACGTTGTGCAATAATGACAATTCGCTAGGCGTTATTTGATATGAAAGCGCTGACGCAAGATTCAAACAAGCGCTCCGACAAACAGTTGCAAATACAAAACATCAAATAAAACATTCACCAAAACCTGGAGAAAAACAATGAAAAAGATCTCTGCTCTCTTCATCCTCGTCGCGATTGCCGGACTGGTCTCGATCAACGCCTACGCGCATCACAATGATTTCTACGGCTTCGGCGGCTTCGCTCCGTTCGGATACGGCTACGGGTTCGGCGGCTTCGGCTACGGCATGGATTTCGGCGGCTTCACCGCGTTCAATCACGGCATGGAGTTCGGCGGCTTCGGCTACGGGTTCGCCGGTTTCGACGGCTTCAACCACGGTTTCACCGTCCGTACCGCCGTCCCGAATTCCGTCCGCAAGATCGTCCCGATCCCGGCCACCGCGTCCGCGACCAGCGCCATCGAGTACGATGAAAACGATGAAATCCTCGTTCGTCCGTTCGACGATGAAGACCTCTTTGTCGAGGATTGATACAGGCTCAATACGCTCCTGAAAAAGCGTTTGATCTGCGGGACGTCTCCCAGGGGGTGGGCAGACGTCCCCTTTTTTGCACCTTGATGTTACTCGGGGACTTCGAGCTCCGAGACCGTGCATTCCGGGCTGTAGGGCATTTCCTCGTGGACGGACGCGCCCTCGGCGATCCGGTCGACGGCCAGATGGAGATACCGGATGATCCCGTCGGCCAGGAGTTCGCCGTCCGGCGTCAGGATTCGCGCCTCCACGGCGAACAGCCGGGAGCGGTCCTCGATCAGTTTCCCTGTCGCGAGCAGCTCCGTTTCGTACGGCACGGGCTTGCGGTAACGTGTTTCGAGGGAAATGGTGACGCCGAACTCCGTGTCGTCATTTTTCGCCGCCCACAGGCCGCGCAGGCCCATTTCGTCCAGCATGGCGGTGATCATGCCGCCGTGGACCCGTCCGGGGTAGCTCTGATGCCATGCCCGGTAGCGGAACGGCGAAGCGACGCTCCCGTCGGTCATGTTGTAGAACGGAGCCCGGACCCCGAACTGGTTGTCCAGTCCGCAGATCACGCACATCCGGCTGTTTCGCTGTTGTCCGATGACTTTCATGGTTATCTCCAAACGTTGTTTGTTGTATCAAGTCGCCCGCGCGTGCTTCCGCTCATCTCTGCCAGATCACGGACGGGTCGATGTGCTTCAAATCCTTCGAAGCAGTCCGGTACATCATGACTTGCAGCTGCTTTGTCATGGCTTCGAGGACGTCCCGGACTCCGGCCGCGCCTTTTTCCTTGAGCGGGGCCATCAGCGGCCGACCGACCGTCACGGCGTCCGCGCCGAGCGCCAGCGCCTTGAACGCGTCGAATCCGCTCTCCATCCCGCCGTCCGCGATGAGGATCAGCCGGCGCCCCACGGCCTCCCGGATCTTCGGGAGCAGCCTCACCGGCGGCACGGCGCACCGCATGATGCCGTTGTGATGGCTCAGGATCGCGCCGGCGCAGCCGAGCTCCACGCATTTCACTGCGTCGTGCACGCTCAACGCGCCCTTGATGAAAAACGGCAGTTTCGTGGAACGGATGAAGTCGCGCAGTTCGTCGAGCGTGGGCAGCTTCATGGCGGAGCCGAATACATTGTCGGGCGTCGGATCGTCCGCGTGGATGGAGTGTTCGATGTCGATCCCGACGGCGATCGCGCCGTTCGCCTCGGCGAACCGGATCCTGTCGCGGACGTCGTCGCGGTCGGCGTACGGCTTGACGATCTTCATGACCTTCGCGCCGGTATCCAGGACCGATTTCAACGTGTTGTTGTCGCCCATGCCGACCGAAACGGCCGCGCCCGCCTGGACCGCCCCCTCGGCCATGCCCTTCAGGTCGATGTGGCTGAGCGCCGCGGTCATGATGGGGGTGGCGAAGCGTTCGCCCAGGAATTCGAATTCCGAAGACGGCTCTTCCGCCCCGAGCAGACGGCTCTCCACCTGCAGGGAATCCATGTACTCTCGTGCGATCCTGATCGAATCCTCCGACGGATTGTTCATAACATCTTACTCCATTGTCGGTTGGCAGGGGGAACCCGTCCATTTGTTTTTTGACCGGGCGTTCGGTTCTCGACGGCAGAGAATCCGCCGAAACGATTCTTCGTACTCTTTAACTTACGCCGTTTTTCAGGATTTGTCAAGGACGAAACCCGGGAAAAACGGTTGTTTTCCCAATGGCGGAACAAATGAGAAGACGAATTCCCGACAATCGGCACTTTTGCCGCTTTTCGGGAATAGCGAGGGAGAAGGGGGGTAGGAATGAGCTCCAAAGGCCGCGGAACGACTTCCCGCTCGCGATCCGTCTGTCCGGCAGATTCGTCCGCATGAAAGTCCGGACCGTCAGGCGTCAGGAGAAGGACGGCGGGGGAGGGCCGGCGGCGGCCGCCGAACGAACAGCATTTTTTTCTCAACCAAACACTCGCCCCAGGGACCAGCTCCTTTTCCGGGGGTCGTCCGTATTAAGGGGGCTATCATTTATTGTTTAAAAAAACTGTTTTTCCTGCCTCTGAAGGTTTATCCCCTCTCAAGCACTACGATCGACCTACCCTTTTTTTCATTCTTTTAGCTTTTTAATACCGATAATTGTAAAAATCTAACTAATATTTTGTTGATTTTTCTCAAGTGCATGCAATAATTGCACTATGATAAACGTTAAATGATTTAGAATACATTACTATTTTTATCAATCATCATCGGCGGCAATCTCCTTCTCACGGCAGAATGCGGCAACCGACACCCCGCAGCTGGTTCCGTATCTGCCTCACCCCCGCGAAAACGGAGCGAGCGGCCCAAGCCAGATTTATAAGGAGAACTGGAATGAGACACGTCCTGATTATGGTCAACTTGATCCTTGCGACCTTCGTGGGGTTCCACGCATACGAATGGTTGAGCGAACCATCAGTCGAAGCGGAAGTCGTCCCGACCGCCGCACGGGAACGCCGCGAACCTGTGTCGCCGCCGACCCCCGTCGTGCAGAGACAGCAGCCGTGGCAGCAGCCCTGGGGATTCGTCAACAGCCCCATGAATTCGGATACCCAGGTTGCGACCACCGTGGCGCTGAACATCTTCGATCCCGAACGGGCTCCGAAAGCGACCGCGAACAACACCAGAACGGCGGCCATCCCGGTCAATCGCGGCGACATGACGCTCGTCGGCACGTTCACCATCGGAAAAGTCGTGGGGGCGATCATCCTTCAGCGCGGGATGCAGATGATGAACATGTGGCAGCAGCCCGGACGCAACAACAACCGCAATAATGCCAACACCCCCAGCGCCGAGGAGCTTGCGGCGGCACAGGAACAGCAGATGCAGGAGGCGCTGGAGAATCGGGCGGAACTGTCTTCCCTGCTTCAGACCCTGCAAATGAGCCCCGGCGTTACACCACAGCAGACCGAGCTGCTTCGGCAGCGTTTGAACCGTGCCAACGAGCAGATCGCGCTCCTTCAGAACCAGAATCAGCAGCGGGTTTTAGGGCGTGACGGGCTTCCCATAGACGGCATCACGGCTGCGACCGCTTCCAACTCGAACAAACAGTATTTCCGCGTCGGCGAAACGCTCCCGAACGGTTACACGCTTGCGGCTGTGACGCCCTCGACCGCCACGCTTACTCGCAATCAGGAACGGATCGAACTTACGATGCAGGGGTCATCCGGGAATGCGGCCAACGGCGGCTTCGGCATGGGCGGCTTCGGCATGGGCGGCTTCGGCATGGGCGGTTTCGGAGATATGGGCTTCGGCATGGGTGGCTTCGGCGGCATGGACTTCGGCGGTGGCATGGGAGGTTTCGGCGGAGGTTTTGGCGGTTTCGGCGGAGGCATGGACTTCGGCGGCGGCTTTGGCGGTGCCGGCGGCATGGGCGGCTTCGGCGGTGCCGGCGGCATGGGCGGCTTCGGCGGCGGCTTTGGCGGTTTCGGTGGTTTCTGATCTCACGATTTGACAATACATCATTTCAACCTTAACTCCAGCGATACGAGGAGACAAACATGAAAATAACAAAATGGATTCTCACCTGCGTACTTGCGGTCTCCATGACAGCGGCGACGATCTGTGCTCAGAAAGATGCGCCCGAAAACACAGGCAAGCACTCCGAAGAACTGGATATGCTGGTCGATCTTGCGGAAATGGAGTTGCTTGCCGATATGCTCGAATCTCTCCTGCTGGAAGAGGAGAAAGCCGATAGCAATTCCATTGCTGACTCCCAAATACCGGAAAACAGTTTTTGCTGCATCCCCGCAATGGATATGGGCATACCCGGCGGTGGATTCGGCATGGGCGACACGGGTGGTTTCGGGGTGTTCCCGATCATGGTAGGTTTCAATGGTATGGGCGGCTTCGGTACTATGGGCGGTTTCAGCGGTTATCCGATGATGGGTGGATTCGGCGGCATGGGAGGCTTTTGCGGATTCTGAGCTTATGATTGAAATCGTTTTCCAAAGACCATCTCCTTATGGATTTGGTCTTTTTTTATTGGCTTTATTCCCGCATGATTTGAGCCTAAAATCAGAATAAAAAGTGCGGAATAATTCACAAAAAATCAAATTATCGAAAAATGAAATCAAATCATACAATATGAAATGATATCTATTCGTTAAGTGATGTGAAAACACAGCTGTGAATCGTAAACGGACACCGTAGGAACAACTTGCGGACCCCTTGTCCAATATCCTACAACCCATATAAATAAGGAGAACGACTATGAAGAAAATAACTACACTCATCGTCCTCGCAATCACTGGAATCGTGTCCGTCAACACCTACGCACAAGGCTTTGGCGGAGGATTGGGGCTCGGCATAGGCAGTTTCGGCGGTCCCGGCATGGGGCCGGGCGCTGCTCCCGCTCCGGCCGGAATCTTCCATGGACCCGGCATGACGGTGCCAGGCTCTGACTACAGCGGCTTCGGCGGCTTCGGAGCAGGCGCTCCCGCTGCCGGACCTGCACCCGCCGTGGGCTTCGGCTTCGGCGGCTTCGGAGCAGGCGCTCCCGCTGCCGGACCTTCACCCGCCGGTGGCTTCGGCGGCATTGGCGCGGCTCCGGCTCCGACCGGTGGCTTCGGCGATTTCGGAGCTTTCGGTGGCTTCGGGACTGCCCCCGCTGGCAGCTTCGGTGATTTCGGAAGTTTCGGCGGCTTCAGTCCTGCGCCTCAGGGGGACTTCTGGGGATTCGGTGGATTTGGCGGGTTTGGCAATGCTCCTGCTATTGGTCCTGCTCCGACTCCGCAGGTCGTCCCCGCTCCGGCTCCGCAGGCAGGCTTCGGCCCCGCTCCGCAGGTTGGCCCCGCCCCGGCTCCGCAGGGTGGTTTCGGCTTCGGCGGTTCTCCTGCTGGTGGCTTCGGTGGACCCGCTGCCGGCCCCGCTCCGCAGGTTGGCCCCGCCCCGGCTCCGACCGGCTGCTTCGGTGGTGCTCCCGCTGGCGGCTTTGGTGACTTCGGCGGCTTCGCTCCCGCGCCTCAGGGGGAATTCGGCGGTTTCGGTGGGTTCGGTGGATTTGGCGGGTTTGGCAATGCTCCTGCTATTGGTCCTGCTCCGACTCCGCAGGTCGGTCCCGCTCCGGCACCGCAGGCAGGCTTCGGCCCCGCTCCGCAGGTCGGCCCCGTTCAGGCACCGCAGGCAGGCTTCGGCTCTGCTCCGCAGGTCGTCCCCGCTCCGCAGGTCGGCCCCGCTCCGACACCGCAGGCAAGCTTCGGCCCCGCTCCGCAGGTTGGCCCCGTTCCGGCTCCGCAGGCAGGCTTCGGCCCCGCTCCGCAAGCTGGCTTCGGCTCTGCTCCGCAGGTCGGTCCCGCTCCGCAGGTCGGTCCCGCTCCGGCTCCGCAAGCTGGCTTCGGAGGGTTCGGCGGCTTTGGACCGCAGGGAGCCTTCGGCTTCTGAATTCTGAACAACAAATCATATTTCAAGGGCCATCTCCTCAAGGATTTGGCCCTTTCTCTTTGTCAGATTGATACCATTCCTCCCACGAAGTCTGCGATGGTTCCGTGGGGCCGGGGATTTGATATTTTGGGGAAGCGGGTATATATTATGCGCGAACGATACGAAGGAACGTGGCGGGCCGAGCCCGGTGAGGCGAAAACGAAAACAACCCGAGGAAACAGGGGAATGAGCAGGAAAAACAGACAATTCACCCAGATTTCGCTGTTCAGCGTTCTGCTGGGCGGACACTACGACGGGATCGTCAGCGTCGGCGAGGCCAAACGGCTCGGCAATCTGGCGATCGCGACGATGGATCGGCTGGACGGCGAGGTGCAGATGATCGACGGCGTGGTCTATCAGGCGTGCGCCGACGGGAAGATCTATTTGCCCGGCGACGACGAGACGATCCCGTTCGGGACGATCGCCGATTTCAGCGCCGAGGCTGCCGTGAAGCTCGCCGACATCCCGAGTTACGAGCAGTTCGAGACGCGGATGGACGAATGCTGCCCGCGGCACGACTTCCCGCTCGCGATCCGTCTGTCCGGCAGATTCGCCCGCATGAAAGTCCGGACCGTCAGGCGTCAGGAGAAGGACGGCGTGGGGCTGGCGGAGGCGGCGAAAGACGAAGCGGTGTTCGAGTTCGGGGACATTTGCGGCGATCTGGTCGGATTCCGGCTCCCGGGATACGTCGGCGGCATCAACGCTCCGGGCTGGCATCTTCACTTCATGGATGAAAGCCGCAAGCACGGCGGCCATGTGCTCAATTTCTCCCTGCTCGAGGGGGATTTGAGCTTCTGCCATGCCAGCGATTACCATGTCCGCCTGCCGGATTCGCCGGACATTTTCGCGGGACTCGATCTGAACCGGGACTGGAGCCGGGAATTGAAGAAGGCCGAAGCGGAACGGTGAGACGGCTTTATGGGCGATGTCCCCGGAGATGGATTTCGCCAAGCTCGTCAAGTCGGCCGGATTCACGTTCCTTTGCTATGAAGGAGTTGACGAATTCCAGAAGCGATTCGCTGCCGGGCGGAAGCAGGAAGCCCAGCTCGCCGTGCGTGAAAGGCCTGTTCAGAAGAGGTGCGGCCAGCCTCGGATCCCGGCTCACATAATACCCGGCCTCCAGGATCTCCGTGATCATCACGTCCGCTTTGCCTGACGCGACCAGTCCGGGAATCTCCTCGTTCACCGGATGGATCGTCAACGTGGCATGCGGCAGATTCGCCCGTGCAAACTTTTCGTTGAGCCCGCCGGGATTCTCCATGACCCGGACCTCCGGACGATCGATCGCCTCCAAGCTGGTGTATTTGTCCGCATCCACAGCACGGCAGAGGACCGTTTTCCCGTTTCCCAGATAGCCGTCGGACATCAGGGCGAGTTCTTTCCGTGCGGAGGTGATCGTGATGCCGCAGACGGCGAGGTCGAACTTCCCGGCTAGCGTGTCGTCCATCAGCGTCGGCCAGCTGGTCGGCACGAATTCGAGCCGGACGCCGAGCGACGACGCCAGGTCTTCGGCTAATGCGGCATCGAATCCGACATACTCGCCCGTCTCCGGCTCAAGATAGGACATCGGACGATAATCACCGGTCGCTCCGACCAGCAGTACCCCGCGGGCGCGGATCGCCGACAGGGAATCCTGCGATGTGGCGCAGGAGGTAACGGCGAAGACGAGGACGAAGAGCAGGAACAGCCCGCTCAGGAATCGTGCGATTTGTTTTCTGAACATGTTTTCCTCTTTTTTTGCCACCGAAGCCGGGAATTAAGGTCTGTTCCCGATCCTTTGCGGACAGGGGAAGGGCGGATCGCCCGAAGGCGGCGGGAGCGTCGGCGCCGGTTACGAGTTTTGTTCGGTTGAGGTGTCCCCGATGCTCGGGCAAACCGGCTTGTTCATGCTGTTGGAGTGGAATGCTTTCCCCACGACGTCGACGTAGGCATCGACTTTCTGATGGATGTCGCTGTTGCGCTGGAAAACGCGCAACCCGAAACATGGCAGGACCGCCAGCAGATGCTCCGTGATCTCGGACTGGACTTCTTCATAGGGAACCCACTGTACTTCTTTGGAAAAACAGTAGATTTCGAGCGGCACACCGGTATCTTTGGGAGCCAGTTCCCGGACGAACAGCGTCAGATCGGCGCGGATGTCGGGATGCTGCTCCAGATAGCGTTTCGCATAGATGCGGAAGATGCCGAGATTGGTCAGATGACGGGTATTGAATCCCGAGCGACCCGTGTTGTATTCGACGAGTTCGTTTCCCTTGCTCTCGAGATAATCTTTCAGAAGGTCGAACCCCTTCAGGATCTCGACCTCTTCCCTGTTCAAAAAGCGGATGCTGCGCTGATCGATCAGAAGGGCTTTCTTGATGCGGCGGCCGCCGCCTTTTTCCATGGCGGTATAATTGATGAACGGCTTGTTGACCAGATCGCATATCGGCAGGCAGACGAGCGTCCTGTCCCAGTTGCGGACCTTCACGGTATGCAGGGATATCTCCGTGACGATGCCGTCGATTTCCTGCCGGTCAAGGATGCCGCCGAACGTTTCGGACTCCATGACGATCCAGTCGCCGATCTCGACCAGATGGTCGGCATTGATCTCCACACTGGCGACGAAGGAATGGATCGTATGCTGAAGAAGAAGAAGCAGGATCGCCGCGACAGCGCCAAGCCCGGAAAGCAGATAGATCGGGCTCTTTTCGACCAGTATGGCAATGAAAACGATGATCGCTGCCACCCACACGAAGCTGATGGCCAGCCTGAGCAGACCGTCGATGGGGCGCTGCTCGGCATGGCGCTGCTGCTTGTACCACAGTCCGAAACTCTTGATCGCGTACGACAGCGTCAGGGACAGGAGGACGATCACGATCCCCCATAACGGCTTGCAGACCAGGATCGCGACCCATTCGTGTATCCCGTCGCACCACACGCAGTAACCGACGAGCATCACCGGCAGGCATCCCACGAAGGAAACGATCATCCGGCTGATGCAGGACTGGAGCGCCGCGTTCATTTCGCAGTGCCGGCTGTAGAAACGGTTCAGGATGTGCCGCAGCAGCCAGAACAGAATCAGGGCGATCAGCGTCCCGACCGCGAATGAACTCAAAATGATGAGAATGTCGGCGAGGTAGGGATAAGGCGAAAGTTTCTGGATGATGTTTTTGACCCATTCCGCGGTCCAATCGTCTTGAATCAATTTCGAATAATCCATTTTCATAAAACAAATCCTCGACTGTCCGGTAGAAACTGCCGGACTTGATGGTGAATGTCGGCCCCGCGTCGCGGAAAATGCGTCTGAAATCCTTTCATTTGAGCTCACGAGACCCGACTGTGTGCTGCGATACGCACAATTTACACCGTCAGGCATCAAAAATCAAGGGAAAAAAACCATTCCGTCTTGTTTTTTTCCGTGGGTTGTTTTTTTCTATCCGCTGCACAAGATCCCGAAACTCGGGAAATGGATCGCCGGATAGTTTCCGAAAAAGATTCGTTTCCGGCTTGCTTTTTCGCTTGCGCGGGTGTATGTTCTCGTATACAAAGATGTTCATCGGTCTTTTTTCCCTTAACCTCAACAATGGAGTTCTCATGAATCGTTATGTGCAATCGACCGTGATGACCTGCTCGATTCTTGCAGGGGTCATCTTCCTCGCAACTTCACTCTTCGCACAGGCTCCGGCTGGTGGCGCCCCCGCGGGCGGTGCCGCTCCCGGCGGCGCACCCGCAATGGGCGGCTTCGGCGGTGGCATGGGCGGCTTTGGCGGCGGCATGGGCGGCTTCGGTGGCGGCATGGGCGGCTTCGGCGGCGGCGCTCCCGCTGGCGGACCTGGCGCAGGCGCAGCTCCCGGAGGTGCTCCCGCAATGGGCGGCTTCGGCGGCGGTCAGGGCGGAATGCCCGGCGGCATGGGCGGCTTTGGCGGTGGCCAAGGTGGCATGCCCAGAATGGGCGGTCAGGGCGGCTTTGGCGGCGGTCAGGGCGGCATGCCCGGCGGCATGGGCGGCTTCGGCGGCGGCCAGGGCGGAATGCCCCGTATGGGCGGCTTTGGCGGCGGTCAGGGCGGAATGCCCCGCATGGGCGGCATGGGTGGCGGCCAGCCAAGGGAAGTGAAGGCTGAAAAGCGCGAAAAAATGGAATCCCTTGCCTCCACCAGGACTGAGTTCCCGGACAATAAGTTCAAGGATATGCCGCAGGAGTATACCAGACCCAACGAGAAAGCCGGCAAGATCGTGTCCTTCAAGTATAAGACGCGTAATAATCAGACAGCCGGCAGTGCGGAGTTTGAAAAGACCTGTCTGGTCTATCTTCCCTACGGCTACGATGAAAAAGATACCAAAACGCAATACAACATCCTGTATCTGATGC
>Ga0310696_10004207_pt1 | contig 17707 bp, 19 predicted proteins | sample AusTroGonzalo_MG_4_FD_203885 | JGI IMG/M metagenome (GOLD analysis project Ga0310696, IMG submission 203885) | Bovine rumen microbial communities from tropical cattle in Woodstock, Queensland, Australia - Gonzalo_02 (v2) (version 2) | ecosystem: Host-associated > Mammals > Digestive system >...
GAATGGTTCCAACAACTGGATATATCAAAGATTTCAAACTCAACCTTTACGTTCCAGGTATGATTCTTCAAACCCCAAGAGCAGAGTGCAAAGGTGAAATTCCTGAATTTGTTGATGCTCCTACCTACGGTAGAACATTAAAAGAAGCGCATGTCTGGGCTAAGACAGTCAATGCTGAAACAGTTGTTAAAATTAATGAACACATCCACAAAGATGGTGTTATCGATTTCATCCAACTTTGCGAAGCAAGACATAACAGAATGCTCGCTGAACTTGGTGAAAAGATTGAAATGAATGAAGATATTAAAATTATCTGTGTTGCTGGACCTTCAAGTTCTGGTAAAACAACATTCGCCAACAGACTTCGTATTGAACTTATGGCAAGAGGTTTAAAACCAATCAGAATCTCAATGGATGATTATTATCTTACTAAAGATCAAGCTCCAAAAGATGAAGATGGCAAACCAGACTTAGAGTCAATCGAAGCTCTTGATATTGAACTCTTCAACCAAAACATGTTAGACCTCATCAATGGTGAGGAAGTACAACTTCCTAAATTTGATTTCAAGATTGGAAAACGTGTTCCAGGAAGAATTCTTAAAGTTGGTAAAGGCGAACCAATCATCATTGAAGGTATTCACGCCCTCAACGATCGTATGACAGCCTTAATTCCACGTAACCAAAAATTTAAAGTCTTTATTGCTCCACAAGCACAAATCAACCTTGATAACCACTATCCAATCTCAACAGTAGACCTACGTTTACTACGTAGACTTGTTCGTGACTATCAATTCAGAGGTGCATCCGCAGAAGAAACTCTCGGAATGTGGCCAAGCGTCAGACGTGGTGAATTTAGATGGATTTACGAAACTCAAGAAGGTGCAGACTTCGTTTATAACTCAATGCTTCCATACGAACTCTGTGTTATGAAAAAATATGCTCAACCTCTTCTTGAAGCTGTTAAAAACGAATCAGTCTTCTTCCCAATTGCTGAAAGATTACTCCGCATGCTCAAATACTTTGATAACATGCCAGATGAATGGGTCCCATGTAACTCACTTATGAGAGAATTCATTGGTGGTTCATGCTACGCTGATTAATCTAAATAAAACTATAGAAAAAGCAGGAAATCCCTGGGAAATCCTGCTTTTTTTCTATTTTTATCGTTGTTTTAAAGTTTAAATTTTCTAGCGCTTTCCACCGCTTTTTTCCAAGCTTCAGACATCTTATATGCTTCCACCATCGGCATCTTTGGAGAGAAAGTTTTTTGGAAATTATGGCATTCTTTAACGTGATCAATATTTTTAAAGAATCCAGATTTAAGACCAGCGAGATAGCAAACCCCTAAAGCGGTTGTTTCTAAGCAAACTGGTTTTTGAATATCAATGTGAAGAATGTCACTTTGAAATTGCATTAAAATATTTGAATTTGTTGCACCACCATCAACTTGTAAAGAAGTAATATCAATTTGTGATTCATCACTCATGACGTCAAAGACGTCTTTACTTTGGAACGCTATAGCTTGTAGTGTTGCTAAAACAATATGATTTCTAGTTGTGCCACGAGTTATTCCAAATAAAGTTCCGCGAACTTCATCATCCCAATAAGGAGTGCCAAGTCCAACAAAGGCAGGAACAAAATATACCCCACCATTATCTTTAACTTGGGATGCTAATAAATCGCACTCAGGTGCTTCTTTAATTACTTTAATTCCATCTCTTAACCATTGAATTGCAGCGCCACCAATAAAAACTGAACCTTCTAAGGCATACGTTGTTTTCCCATCTAGTGTCCATGCAATTGTTGTTAATAATCCATTGTTAGAAAGGATAGGTTTATCGCCAGTATTCATTAACATGAAACAACCTGTACCATATGTATTCTTGCATTCTCCAGGTTTGAAACAAGTGTGTCCAAAAAGTGATGCTTGTTGGTCGCCTGCGACACCTAAAATATGAATATCTTTTCCAAAATATTCTAATTTTCCATAATCAGCTTTTGACGACATTACCTTTGGTAACATCTTGGATGGAATATTAAATATCTCCAGTAAATCTTTATCCCATTTTAAGTCGAAAATGTTAAATAACATTGTTCTAGAAGCGTTTGTTGTATCAGTAGCGTGGACTTTTCCTTCAGTAAGTTTCCACACTAACCAAGTATCAATTGTGCCAAATAATAATTCGCCTTTTTCAGCCTTCTCTTGTGACCCTTTAACATGATCTAAAATAAATCTAATTTTAGATGCTGAAAAGTATGGATTAATAAGTAAACCAGTCTTATTATGAATAATTGTCTCTTTCTTCGAAAGAGATTCACAAATTCCTAAGGACTGACGGGACTGCCAAACAATTGCGTTATAAATTGGTTTTCCGCTTTTCTTATCCCACACAACTGTCGTCTCACGTTGATTAGTGATCCCGACAGAATCTACTTCAGTCCATTGAGCGTTCGCTTTAATTAAAACATTATTTATAACATCAACTACAGAACTCCAAATCTCAACAGCATCTTGTTCAACATAACCTTCTTTAGGATAAATCAAATTAAGTTCTTTTGAGGCAGAGGCGACAAGCTCTCCTTTTTTATTAAAAAGAATTGCTCTACTAGAAGTTGTGCCTTGATCGATGGAAAGAATGTATTTTTTCATTATCTAGACCTCAGTGTTTTTTCGATATCATCTACTTCTTTTATGATAGAATCAGAAAGTATTTCTGAACCATTTTCGGTAATCAATACATCATCTTCGATTCTGACTCCAATTTTGAGATCTTTAAAATATAAACCAGGTTCACAAGTAACAACATTACCAGGCTCAAGTTTATCATTTTTACTTCCGCAATCATGCGTATCTAAACCCATAAAATGAGAAACTGAATGATAATAAACTTTAGAGATTTCTTCTTTAGAAGAGATTAGTCCTTTTTCTAAGCATTCAGCTGCTAAAAAGTTTTTGGCAAACTCATTAGCCTCATTTAAAGTAATGCCTGGACGCATAAATTTAGCAGTTTGTTTATTACAATTTAAAACAATCTCATATATCTTTCTTTGAAGCTCACTAAATTTACCAAAAACAGGATAAGTTCTAGAAATGTCAGATGCATAATAATCTTTACTAGCACCGACATCAAAAAGAACTAAATCATTAGATTTAACAACATCTTTTTGGCTTGGGTAATGCAAGATAGTTGCATTTTCGCCAGCAGCAACAATTGATGCGAATGCTAATTTGGCGTCTTGATCCTCAAAAACTGCGAATTCAAAAGCATTTCTAAGATTATATTCATATCTGCCGCTTTTAAGTTCAAGTAGGGCATGCTTTAAACCTAAATTTGTGGTTGCGATTGCCTCTTTAATTAATTCTATTTCAGCTTTTGATTTTACTTTTCTAAGTGAACCGACTAGTCCGTTAACATCACACACTTCTACCTGGTGCACGACTTCAAGTTCCTTTTTATATGTTTGCGTTGATTTTCCTTCACCAATTTTGAGCTCAGGTTCTAAGTCTAAATAGAATTTAGAAATTCGCTCTCCGACCGAATTATTAGACTCAAAGAAGGCTAACATTTTGCCATCAAAGGTTGTACGAACTGCAACATTTTCAATACCAGAAATGTCGCGAGCTTCATTTAAAGTTAATTTATAACCGACCCACTTTTCAATTTTTTCGTCTTTTTCGTCAACAAATAGATAGGTTGATTTTTCTCCATCATTTTTAATTATCATTAAAATTGAATTCTCTTGCTCAATACCTGTTAAATAATAAAAGTTTTTATTAGGGACAAAATCGTAGTTTTCATCACCAGATTTTTTTCTTCCTAAACCTGAAAATAAAATGGTAACCGAATTATCATCTAATAAATTAAATAATTTGTTTCGTCTAATCGCGTATTCTTCTTTTGTTATCATTTTGCTACCTTCTATAAACTTTTCTATTTCCAATGAGTTCAATACTTGAATGAGGGAATGCGTTGACTAGTTTTTCACCTGTGTCCTCGTCCCCTAAAATCTCAACACTTATTTTATCCTCATATTTGACGTTTTCAAATGAAAATCCCCACATTTTCCCAATTCTTTTTAGCTCATCAAACTCTTTGTAAGTCATTGTCATTTTGTAGCCATACAAATTTTTTATTTCAACAATGTCAGCTGAATTAATTGCTTGAACACCTGTTTCAAGGTATGTAGACATAAGTCTTGACGCCCCTAGTAAAACGCCACCAAAATAGCGAACAACGATAAGCAATGTCTCATCCATTTCTTTCTTACTGAGAAGCTCGAGTAATGGCCTTCCCGCTGTTCCAGATGGTTCTCCATCATCAGAAGACTTTTTATTTTGGCCAATAACGTAAGCATAACAATAATGCTTTGCTTTTGGATATTCTTTCTTAATATCTAAAAGATATTGTTTAGCTGATTCAACACTTGTGGCGTGAACTAAAACACCTATAAATGAAGATTTGTCTCTAATTAATGTAATCTCGTTTTTTTCCAATACCGTAAACATTAGAAATAATTATACTATTTTTCAAAGAAAATACATATAATATAAAAGCAATGTTGAAGGGTATATAAAAATGTTTTGGAAAAACGAACCAGCTCCATCAAAGTTTGGAAATAAAATGATTCCTGCTGTAAAACAGTTCATCATTTTTTTAGTTGGTTGGGTTGGCTTCCGTGTTTTTGCTGCATCCGTTGAAGTTGTTATAACCGTTTTTGCATCTCTAGAAGGGCTTGACGGCACCGCATTACTTAATACCCCAAATATGGCAATGATTGTTAACTCGGCATGTTATATAGCCCTATTGATTGCCGTTATATTAATAACTAATTTTGATATTGTTAAGTTACTGAAATCATTTAAGCAATACCAATCTTATATCGCTGGCATTATTTGCTTACTTTCTATGTTTGCGTTCAACATTCTATATGGTTTATTTTTAACAGCCGTTGGGCTTAAAACATCCAATAACGCAAATGAATCATCTATTGAAAATATTACCAAGCTTTATGGATTCGCTTCTATTGTTATCTTTGGAATTATTGGCCCAATATGTGAAGAATTCACATACAGAGTCGGATTATTTTCTCTTTTACAAAGAAAATCAAAGTGGTTAGCTTACTTATTAACAATTGTTATTTTTGCCTCAATCCACTTCAACATTTCTTTCAACCCAACAGAATTACTAAATGAGGTATTAAATCTCCCATATTATATGTTTGCAGCGTTTGCGTTCTCTTTCACATATGAGAAATTCGGTCTAGCAGGATCCCTTACGGCTCACATCTTAAATAACCTCATTTCGTTAAGTCTTGTCAGCATCATTCATTAATGGAAACTCAACGCGATTTTAAAATCTTTAGTGGCTTTATCATTAAGGTAATGGCCATTGTTTTTATGACCTTTGATCATGTGGGTTACTTCCTGCAAAAATACAAAAATTTGCAGGATTTAGCGGACATTTTTAGAATTTTAGGCCGTTTAGCATTCCCTCTTTTTATCTTTTTATTAGTCGAAGGAATTATTCATACCAAGAACACTTTAAAGTATTTTGTTCGACTATCGTTGCTTGCATTAGCGTTCTTAATAGGGCAATTATTCTACTATTTTGTCGTGAGCAAAAATTCTGAAATGCTTTCCCCTGCAATTGATTTACTTTTAACTGCATCACTTGTCTATTTCTTAAAACGAAAAGACAAATATTCATTCTTAGCAATTATTCCTTTTGCGTGGTCTCTTGTCACAATGATTGTAAGAAACTATGAGTTAGCAAACTCAACAGAAGTTATTTGGTGGCCATTTTTCATTAGACCTGATTACACAATGTATGGACCACTACTTGGTATTGCCTTTTATTATGCTAACGATTTGTCGATTCTATTTCTCAAATCTAATGAAGGAACGAAAGATTGGATTGGAACTACATACGAAAGAACAACTAAAAATGTAATGTCTGCTGTCTTTTTAATATTATTAACAGTGGCGTTTTCGTTCATGGATAGACAAGGTCTTCATCTTATCTTTTCTATCCCTTGGCAAATATATTCACTATTTGCTTTTATTCCGATTTTGCTTTACTCAGGAAAACGCGGATACAACGCGAAATGGTTTCAATATGGATGCTACATTTATTTTCCAGCGCATCTTGTTTTGATTTTCTTAATATTTTCTTTATTATAAAAATGTGAGGTGAAACGTATGATTAAACATTTAGAAAACTCAAGTGAATTTGAAAAAGAAGTACAAGGTGAAGTTGTTTTAGTAGATTTTTACGCTGATTGGTGCGGACCATGTCAAATGCTTGCACCAGTTCTTGAAGAACTTGACAAAGAAGGAAAAGTAAAAGTTGTAAAGATTGACGTTGATTCTATTCCAGATTTAGCAAGACAGTTTAGAGTCATGTCTATTCCAACAGTTATGCTTTTCAAAAACGGGCAATTTGTGAAAAAACAACTCGGCTATATGCCTCTTGAAGCCCTCAAAGAATTTGTTAAATAAAAAACTCTTTAATAAATTAAATCATTGTGATATTATTTTTCTCGCTGAATAGGATCATTGGTCTATCGGTTTATGATGCCTCCCTGTCACGGAGGCGAGAGGGGTTCGACTCCCCTATGATCCGCCAGATATGCAGATGTAGTTCAGTGGTAGAACTTCAGCCTTCCAAGCTGACTATACGGGTTCGATTCCCGCCATCTGCTCCATTTTACAAAAATCACTGACATAGTCAGTGTTTTTTATTGCAAAAAATATTCTTGAAGAAAAAAGCATTTATATTATTATTTATAGCAATATAAAGTATGGATATTGTTGAGGCACTTAAAAGTTGGACCATGGATAAACCACCATTATTTGGCGTTTTTCATGTTGTATTTTTACTTTTAACTGTTGTTAGCACAATCCTACTAATTCGTTTTTACAGAAACGCAAGCACTAAAGTAATGAAACGTATTGTTTTTCTTACTTGGTTCGTATTCTTATTTTTTGAATTAGGAAAACAACTAATATATGGAGTGTTTACTCCAAATTATAGTTGGAGCGAATTCCCGTTCCAATTCTGCGAAACACCTTTATACGTTTTGCCTGTTGTGCTTTTTGTTAAAAACATAAAGATTAGAAGTGCGATTATAGCTTTCCTATGTTCATATGTTTTCTTTGCGGGATTTGCCTTGACAATCATCCCGCTTACCTTGTTAGGCAATAACACCTTTATGAATGTAAGAACCCTAGTTCAACACGGATCACAATTCATGATCGGACTTTATTTGTTTAGCTGGAACCGCAAGAACTTTACAAAAGATTCATTTGCTTTTGGAATGCTTATTTTCTTAGGATTAACTATTGTTGCATTGGTTTTAAATTTCACAATAGGAAATTATGTTGAAGGCTTCAACATGTTCTGGATTAGTAAGTACAATGTTACCCAATTGTTTATCTTGGATAAATTACAGCCATACATTCCTTATATCATTTTCTTATTATTCTATCTTGCTGGTTTCTCTTTCTGCGCCTTCTGTTCTTATAGCGTGGAGACTTGGGTTTACAAGATGTGGATTAAATATAAACCTGAGCCAGTTGAAGAGCTCGAATGCGAAACTAAAATTGAATAAATAAATATTTAAACTATAATTTATAATTATGAATCCAATATTCTGGGTACTTATATACGCCGTTCTAGCATCACTTGTTGTCTTTTTATCAATCAAACTATCTAACTATGTTGATCTATTAGACAAAAAAACAAAAGTTTCTGGAGCACTATTAGGCGGAATCCTTTTAGCAGGCGTAACATCTCTTCCTGAGTTGTTCACATCATTAACAGGAACATTAATTGTCGGAGACAATCACCTTGTTCTTGGAAACATCATGGGCAGTGATTTCTTTGATATCATGATTTTCGGTGTTGTTTACTTTCTCTTCTTTAAGAAATTCACTCAAGGTAAGGTTGGTAAGCAACATTACTTAACCTGTTTATTTACTGCCTTAATGTTAGTCGCCGTTACAATTGCCGCTTTTGTTTTTAACAAAAATCATTGGCTAATAGGTTGGTTCAACCCAATGTCACTTGTGATTATTGCTATCTATGTTATCTCAATTATTTTCACTCCTAAAACTGAGGAGAAAGAAGAACATGAGGAAGTAAATACAAAATTAACCGTCAAACAAATTTGGATTCTTTTAGCGATCTTTTCAGTTGTTTTAATTGGTGCATCTATTTCTGTTACATTAGTAACAGAACAAATTGTTGAAGGATTTAAAATTGACGGCACTTTTGGAGGTTCTTTATTCCTTGGTGTTGCAACCTCTCTTCCTGAGGTAACGGCCACCATTTCACTTTGTAAGAAAAAGAATTTTGATGCAGCGTATGGTGACATACTTGGAAGCTGTGTCTTTAATATTATTATTCTTGGAATCGCAGACGCACTTTCCTTCCGCGCTGGACCACTATATACGGTAACATCTGAGTCTTTAATGCTCATTATTGGAACTGCCTTTACACTTCTTGTTGTGTTCTGCTCAATATTATTTATCAAATCCAAATACTTCAAAAATAATATAAAGTCACGCATATTTTTATATGCGCTTGGAGCTTTATTAGTTTCTTCATATATCGTCTATTTAGTGCTTTCAACGGTAGGAGTTAATTTAATTTAATATGTTTGATTTACTTGTCGCATCTAACAACCAACACAAAATTAAAGAATATCAAGAAATGTTTTCAGGATATGAAGTTAAGGTTCATTCACCTAAAGAATTAGGAATTGATGTTAACCCAGATGAAAACGGCACCACTTACGAAGAAAACTCATTAATCAAAGCTAAAGCATTAGCGGAATTTACCAAAATGCCAGTTATTGCGGACGACTCTGGACTTAATGTTGTAGCCCTTGATAACTTCCCTGGAATTCACTCTTCTAGGTTCGCCGATTCGTGGGGTGGAAATAAAGTCGCAAACCTCAAATTAATTGAAAAATTGGCGGGATTTCCTGATAAATCTGCATTTTTTACCTGTGTTATCACTCTATTAAATGTTGAAGAAAAACCTATCGTATTTAAAGGAATTTGCCCTGGTAAAATCTTAGATAAACCTGAAGGAGAAGGTGGATTTGGTTATGATCCTATCTTCTACTCAAATGAAGCAAAACAATGCTTTGGTACAGCGAAAGAAGAAATAAAAAATAAATATTCTCATAGAGCCAAAGCAATGGAACAACTAATCGAATATTTAAAATCTAAAAAATTAATTTAACGATACATTAGGGTTAATACAAAACCCGCAACAATCAAAACTTCAGCTAAAAGGTACGTCAACATAATATAAAAGTCGTACCTTTTAAATTTGTGACCAAAATGAGTAATGACAAGTATTGAATCAGAAATAATAAAGACGATACTACCAATTAAAGATAAAAACATGTACGATCCTACTTTAGCAACAGCAAACGAGAACACTGGTATGTATACTGCTAAAATAGCGAAGTAAAATGATTGAGCAATGTTATTTAACATTGTATGGTTGTGAGCGTACTTCTTACAAATTGCAAACATCACTAATGCAACCACTATATAAGTCATTATGAAGATACCGTGGTTAAACCATCTAATATTGGTCTCTCCAACAATCATAAATAAACATTCAAAAATATAAGCAAGATGTCCTAAGAAGAATGCTACAACGCCAAGATTAAATGTTTTCTTTCTAAGAACACACCAATCGCCAAGCATTCCTAAGAATGCGCCTATATAAATTAGAGGATGATTTGGAAATGCAAAAACAGCAGCCAATCCAAGCATCATCATGCATAAAACTTTCTCTTTCCTTCTAAGTTTTTGATTTTCAATGAATGCGAAAGCAAGTTGAAGAATCGAAGCTACAATAAACAATCCTAAGAATATATAAACTGCTATCGGATATTTCATTAAATTCATTATAGTCATGTTTATGCTTTATTAAAATAAAAATAATGTTATAATACTTTTCGCTGGAGCAGTACCCAAGAGGCTCAAGGGGACGGTTTGCTAAACCGTTAGGTCGGGTAACTGGCGCGCGGGTTCGAACCCCGCCTGCTCCGCCAGGTTGTTCGCATCACGCGACGCCTTTTTATTAAAAATATGCGGAAAATCCCTACAATTTTACTAATTTCTTTCCTTTTATACGGTTGCAATAAAAAGGAAGAACCTAAAGAAGAAACTCCAATTTCTTATGACGATTATGGAGCTTTTTTGGGTCGTGTTATTGATGACTACGATGGCTTTATTAAATATAAATACGTTGCAGTTGAATTAGACGAATATGCAGACACCACAATCTCGAGATTGACCAAAAGAGGAGTAAACTTTTTAGCATACCTTAATGTTGGCTCCCTAGAGAATTATCGGGACTATTATGATGACTATGAAAGTTTTACTTTCAAAGATTATGATAATTGGCCAAATGAACGCTGGATGAATGTTACAAATTCTTCATGGCAAGATTTTATGGTTAAACTCGCGGCAGACTTTAAAGACAGAGGAGCTTTTGGTGTCTATCTTGATAATGTTGATGTCTATTCTATAGCTAAAGAAGACAACATGGACTATGTAGCGTATGGAAAAGCTCTCAAAACCATAATTTCACGGATCAGTGAAGCGGGAGTTAAAGTTATGGTTAACGGAGGAGCAGAATATTTTGATGATATGAACGATCAAGCTGATAACGTCTTTGATTCTATCTGGGCATATCACCAAGAAGAAGTATTTTCTCTTATTGACGACTACGAAGAAAATACATTTGTGACTCAAGAGGAAGAAGACAAAGCATACTATCAAGAAATCGCCTCAATGATGAAAAGCAAAGGTAAAGAAGTATTCTTTTTAGAATACACCACTGATAATACGTTAAAGGAAACTATTAAAACTTTCTGCAAAGAAAAACAATATCATTACTACATTGCTGACGATATAGAACTGAAATAGAACATAAATTTAATCAAAATTAAAAAAATTTTTTCTATAATCCAACATGCCCGTGTATAATTAGAGCATATTTTTCAAAAAAGGAGGAAAACATGGATAAGATTAAATGTAAAGATCTATTCGAACCTAGTGGTAGCGAAATTGTCGATTCACTAGTCTTTTCCAAGGAAGATCCTTGGTTAGTATTAAAGGCAATCCAGTCATATGTTGTCTCCTTAATTGAAAAAGGAATCGAAGGTTATACTCTCCTAGACAAAGATGTCTTAGTGGGCCAAAACGTAAAGATTGCAAAAACTGCAACAATCATTGGTCCAACAATTATTTGTGATAATGTCGAGATTAGACCAGGAGCATACATTAGAGGTTCTGTCATTGTCGGACCTGAATGTGTAGTTGGTAACTCATCAGAGTTAAAAAATGCTGTCCTTATGAGACATGCTCAAGTCCCGCACTATAATTATGTAGGCGATTCCATTGTTGGTAACTACGCTCATATGGGCGCTGGTTCCATTCTCTCTAACCTTAAAAGCGATGGCAAAAACATCGTTCTACATGGCGAAGAGGAACACGAAACAGGACTTAGAAAAATTGGCGGATTCTTAGGTGATCACGCAGACATCGGTTGTGGATCAGTCCTTAATCCAGGCACTATTATCGGAAAAAATACTCAAGTATATCCGCTTAGTATGCTTAGAGGCATCTTCAAAGAAGGATGTATTGTAAAATCACAAAATAATGTTGTTAAGAAAGAAGTTAGATAAAAATGAAGATTGTTGTTAATAAAGACGAAGTCATCTCAAAGATGATTGCAGAAGAATTCATCAAAGTGGTTCTTCAAAAACCAAATGCAGTCTTAGGACTTGCTACTGGCACATCACCACTTGGCGTTTACGCCAACATGGCAAAAGCTTATAAAGAAGGAAGAGTTTCCTTCGCAAAGTGTACTTCATTTAACTTAGACGAATACGTCGGACTTGAAGGTACACATAACCAATCATATCGTTACTTCATGAACGAAAACCTATTCAATCATATCGATATCGATAAAAATAACACAAACGTTCTTCTCGGTGTTGGTGATTATAAGAAATTCATGTCTGAATACGACGGCATGATTGCAAAAGCAGGCGGAATTGATATTCAAATTCTTGGTATTGGTAGCGATGGACACATCGCATTTAATGAACCAGGTACACCATTTGATTCATTAACTCACGAAACAGAACTTACTGAACAAACTATCAAAGATAATTCAAGATTATTCAACGATATCAGCGAAGTTCCTACACGCGCTGTTACAATGGGACTTAAGTCCATTATGAACGCTAAAAAGATTGTTCTTATCGCAACCGGCAAGAACAAAGCAAAAGCAGTCTATGGCTTAATCAAAGGTCCTATCACAGAAGATATGCCGTGTTCAATTCTTCAAAAACATAATGACGTCACCGTCTATGTTGATGAAGATGCATATTCACTTTGTAAATAAGTATTATTTAAGAAGTTTGGGGCAGATTAAACTGCCCCTTTTATTTTATTTAAATAAGAATATAATAGAGTATGAAAAGTAGGAAAAGTAGGAAATGAAAAATATCACAAAAGATCGATTCATTGTCTCCGTAAAAGTTGGCGAAAAAGGCCAAATTATTGTTCCTAAAGAAGCTAGGGAAATGTTCAACATTTCTCCTGGTGATACTTTAATGTTTTTAGGAGACAAAAATAGAGGTATCGCCCTTATGAAAAGCGATGATGTTTATGAACTTATGGAGAAAGGAGCAATAGGTAAATGAGTATCTTAGAAGTTAAAAATATAACTAAAGAATATCCTTCATTTAAGCTCGATAATGTCTCCTTCAATATTGAGGAAGGCTCGATTTGTGGTTTTATTGGTCGTAATGGCGCAGGTAAAACCACCACTTTAAAAGGTATTATGGGGCTTATCCACCTTAATTCAGGTGAAATTAAAGTATTTGGTAGAGACATTAATGAGCACGAAGCGGAAAATAGACAAGAAATGGGGTTCACTTTAGCCGAAACAATGTTCTACCCAGATGCTAAAATTGGTGCTTTAACTAAAGTTACAAGCAAGTTTTATCCAAACTGGAATCAGGATACATATGAGAAGCTTTGCAAAAGATTTTCATTAGATCAAAATAAGAAGATTAAAGAACTATCAAGCGGCATGAAGGTTAAATATAACCTTGCTGTTGCTTTATCTCATGGCGCAAAACTTCTTATCTTAGATGAACCTACTTCAGGAATTGACCCTGTAAGTAGAGATGAAATCTTAGACATATTTAAAATGATTGTTAAAGAAGGTAAAAGAAGTATTCTTTTCTCAACTCATATTACTTCTGACCTAGACAAATGTGCTGATCATATTGTCTATATCAAAAAAGGAAAAATCATTTCCTCTAAAACAAAAGAAGACTTCATTAATGACTATAAATACATAACTGGTCCTATGTCTGAATTTGAATCAATAAAAGATAAAATTGTCTCTCATAAAGAGGATAAAGGAGAGTTCACCGCACTCATCCCAAGTGAAAAATGTATGGGAATTCCTGCAAAAATTAAACAATCAACACCAGATTTAGACACTATTATGGTATATGAAGAAAGAAAGGACGATTTAGAAGATGAAACATTTGTTATATAAAGAATTCAAACTCTCAGTACCGCCTCTAGCATATTTGTTAATTACGCTTATGGCAATGTCTGCTCTTTCACCTGCCTTCCCTTCTTTTGTTCCTCTAATTTATATGGGGGCAACATATACTTTCCTATTTATAGGATTAAATAAAACCACTACCACAAATGACTTATATTACACATGCACACTTCCAATAAGAAGAGAAGATGTAATTAAAGCACGAGTTGCAACTGTTACAATTATTCAACTTATCGAAATAGTTTTAATATTCATATTTATGTCAGTTGCCACATTTGTTTTTAATGCCAATTCATTACAAACATCATTGAATATGCGTCAACCTATCGCTTTACTTGCAGCATATTTAATTTCATTCTGTGTATATGATCTTATTTACTTACCGTGGTTCTATAAGAATGGTAAAACCATTATTGCAAACATGTTAGTTGGACTTCTTGCCACCACAGTAATTTCAGCTATTTTAACTATGGTTCCATACTTTACTATAGTAAATAAGCTTACAATTGGTCATCCAGAGGCTAATTATGTATTACAATTCGGCTTACTACTAGTGGCAATAGGAATTTATATCTGCGTCAAAATTCTTGTAGTTAAACTCTCTACCAAAAACTTAAAGAAGTTGGATTTCTAATATGATACAAAACGGAATCAATAAAGAATTTATTAAAAACGATAAATCGCACAACCAAAAAATAACCAAACTCACCATTATGTGTATGGTCTATAAAAAAGATGGTTCTTTCTTAGTAGAGAACCGTCTTAAAAAAGACTGGCCAGGTCTCACATTTCCGGGTGGACATGTTGAAGATAACGAACTTATCATAGACGCTGTTATTAGAGAAATGAAAGAAGAAACCGGATTAGAAGTATCTAATCTTGAACCAAAAGGCTACATTGAGTGGAATGAATTTGGAGATAACGTTAGACATCTTGCAATGTTATTTAAGACTATGTCTTATAAAGGAGAACTAAAGCCATCGAAAGAAGGAGAAATCTTCTTTATTAAAGAAAAGGATATTGAAAAGTATCCTCTCTCAAATGACTTTCTTGAAATATATAAGAAGTTAAAATAAAAAGAAGGATTAAATCCTTCTTTTTTGTTTTCATTTCTTTTTATTGCTCTGAGACAACTTTATTGCCGCGTTTTTTAACAAACAAAATGACAATTGAGTATAAACCATAGATAGCAATCAAAATACCAATTACAATCCAGAAGATATCTCTGAACTTAGGAACTGCTAAATATAGAATTGCAAATGTAAGTGTTGCGACACCAAAGGTTAATACAGCCACAGATGAGAAATTGATCTTCTTACCTAGAAGGTAAATGCCATAGAGCACTAAGCCACCCCCGGCACCTAAAATAGCAAAGATAATCAAGTCAATTAATACTTGTGTTGAGATTTTCTCAATAAGAAAACCAATACCAATTGATACAAGTGCAGCGCCCGCAATAAATGCAACAGCAGGAACACTCATCTTTTTGGATAGCAAAAATACACCATAGATGACGTAAGCACCACCAACTGCGCAACAAGCAATACCGAAATAAAGATTTAATACTTGTGCTGGTCCGAAAATTGCCACTAGAACACCTAGCGTAATGATTCCTAATCCAATTAGGATTTTTAAGAGCATGTCTTTTTTCATATTATTCTCCTTCTAATTTTGTTTATTTTTATGCAAGATTAACGTCATTTTCGCGAAAATTTACAGGAAATCCCATATATTTTCAATTAATACGCTCTTGCAAAGAAAACTACTTTCTCCGCTTTCTTACCACAAACTAAACATTTGTGTTCAAACGGAATTTGATTGAATGGAAGACATCTTGCTGTAGCTTGATAAAGCTCTTTAATCTTATCTTCACATTCTCTTTCGCCGCACCACATAACTTTTGCGTATCCACCACGATCAAGAATTTTTCCTAATTCCTCGATTGAGTGAGCTTCTGTAGTGTGTTCAAGTAAATACTTGAATGCCTTTTTATACATTTCTTCATGTATAACGTCTAATAGACGTTTTGCTTCACTCACAACATCCTTGTCTTGGACTGTGATTTTTGAGCCATCATTACGTTTTGCTAAAACCGCAACGCCTTGTCCAACGTCTCTTGGTCCAATTTCCACTCTAAGTGGAATGCCTTTCATTTCATGTTCCGCAAACTTCCACCCTGGAGATTTGTCAGAATCATCTAGTTTAACTCTAATACCAGCTTTTTCTAACGCACTTAAGTACTCTTGAGCCTTCTTCATGACGTCAGGATTCTTTTGCATTATTGGAACAATAACTACTTGAACAGGTGCGACTCTTGGAGGGAGCACTAAACCATTATCATCGCCATGAACCATAATGATTGAACCTAAAAGTCTAGTTGAAACACCCCAAGAGGTTTGATGTGGAGTTGCAAGTTTTTGATCCTTGCTTTGATATGAAATACCAAATGCCTTAGCAAAGCCATCACCGAAGTAGTGAGTAGTTCCGCTTTGTAGTGCTTTTCCGTCTGGCATTAAAGCTTCAATAGAATATGTTTCTTTTGCACCTGCAAATTTCTCTTTGTCGGTTTTAATACCTTTAACAAATGGAACTGCTAAAAGCTCTCTACCCATTTCATCATAAATTTCAAGCATTCTTAAAGCATCTTTTCTTGCTTCTTCCTCATTTTCATACATAGTATGACCTTCTTGCCAAAGAAATTCAGAACCTCTTAAAAATGGTCTAGTTGTCTTTTCCCAACGAACAACACTGCACCATTGGTTATAGCGTTTTGGAAGGTCTCTATAAGATGAAATAATGTTCTTATAATGTTCGCAGAATAAGACCTCTGATGTTGGACGAATAATAAGTTCATCATCTAATGTTGCTTGTCCACCTTTAGTGGCTACTAATGTTTCTGGAGCAAAGCCTGAAATATGGTCTTTTTCTTTTTGAAAAAGACTTGATGGAATAACTAAAGGCATGTAGACATTTTCTACGCCCACCTTTTTAAATTTCTCATCCAAATATTTTTGAATTTGTTCCCAAATGGCATAGCCATAAGGACGATAAATAATAAAACCTTTAACGGACGAATAATCCATTAATTCCGCTTTCTTACATACGTCTGTGTACCACTGAGCGAAATCGACTTCTTGTGTGGTAATTGCATTATTCTTAATATCCATAAACATCTCCTTTATGATTTAAGATTTTTAATCTTAGTAATAATTTTTCTTTGTAGAGGCATAATATTTTCAGCTGGCTGAGCAATTGCGTCAGAGCATATATTTGAAACACCTAATCTATAAACGAGTTCGACAATATCCCAGCTTTGAATATCTAAGGCTATAATTGGAGTTTCATAATGAAGTAATTTTTCAATTAAGCCTTGGAATGAAGGCAAGTTTCTGCCAGCATTCTTTTTTGAAATATGAGTAGCAACACTTAAATTGAAGTAATCAAACGAACTATAAAGCTTAGGGGATAATGTAAGAATGTCATCATCAATTTCAAGTGCTACAGCGTATCCTTTAGACTTAAATGACCTAATTGAGTTTACTAACGCTTCTTCTTCATATTCATCAGGAAGGTTAGAAAGTTCCCTTTCTTTTAAGACGATTACGATGTTACAATCACTCACTCCTCTAGTGTGACCGAGTGATTTATTAACAAAGTTAATTTCATTAAACGAAACGGGGAAGAAGAGCAAGAAGTTATTATCATTTTTCTCCTGCACAAATCTTGAAATAACATTTTTTGTTATAATAGAGAACAACTCTTTATCATCTTCAGTACGCATAGCGTAATTCTTTAAAGTGTCGATCTCGTGGAAATAAGAATCATATGGAACAATCGAAGACTTGTAGCCAATAACTCTACCACGATCAACGTTATAAATTGGTTGGAAATAATAATGTAGTTTGTTATCTTCGATAACTTCTTGAACGTCTGTTCTAAACTGTTTGCCTTGATCGTCAATTAAAATTGTTTTGATGTCATTAAAGAATGCAATTTGATTTTCGCTATCTTTTGTTAAGTCAGAAACCATGAGTGCATTCTTAATAAGCGTCTTTGCATCTCTAAAGTTTTCGCTATTTTCA
>Ga0310696_10004209_pt1 | contig 17706 bp, 11 predicted proteins | sample AusTroGonzalo_MG_4_FD_203885 | JGI IMG/M metagenome (GOLD analysis project Ga0310696, IMG submission 203885) | Bovine rumen microbial communities from tropical cattle in Woodstock, Queensland, Australia - Gonzalo_02 (v2) (version 2) | ecosystem: Host-associated > Mammals > Digestive system >...
CTACAACGCGATTCTCGGCGCCGTCTGGAAGCCGGAAGGGAGCGGCGATCGCCCGTGGAGCGACTGTACGTTTTCGGACATCGCCGTCCTTGTGCCGGACATGGCGACCTACCGTCCGGTGATCGAGGCGGTCTTTGATGCGCGCGGACAGATCCCCTACGGACTGATCGACACCTCGGCTTCGGATTCCAGCGTGTACCTCTCCGGGTTCAATGCGCTCATGACGCTTGCCCGAGAAGGACTTTCGCGCGAGACGGTATTCGGCGTTCTGGGCAATGCCTGCGTACAGAACGCACTTAAGTTCACGCCGAAGGACGTGAGCGATTGGCGGAGATATGCAAAGGAAATTGGTGCGTTTGACGGATTCGACGGCAAGGTCCACCATCAGAACGTCTCGTGGAATCGCGCTTTGGAGCGGCTTCGGTTGGGGATGGTGGCAAATGATAGGGACAACCTGCCCGTATGGCAGGGAGGCGATGATTCTGCGCTGAAGTTCTCTGAAATCGTCGAGACGCTGTATCGCGAGCTTACGCCTCTTGCGGCAATGGAACTGTACTGTACGTCGTCAACAGTGCCAGAGAGTGTGACGGATAAGCGGAACTGGGCTGATAGCCTTCGCCGTATCGCCGGGGAATTTCTTGCCGTCGGACGTGACGAGCCGCTGGAGGAGACAGTTCGCCGCCAGCTGTTTCAGACTCTCTACGCGCTTGACAAGGTTGAGGGGCGGCAGCAGCTGGATTTCGTGGTCGAGGCCGTGGAGGAGTTCGTGGGCGGCATCAAGTGCCAGAAGGGTGGCTACCTTACGCACGGCGTGACGATCGCCGGACTTCAGCCGATGCGCCCCGTGCCGTTCAAGCAGGTGTTCGTGCTGGGAATGGGCGAGGGACTTTTCCCCGGGCACGACAGCGATACGACGTTGGAGATCCGCGGTGCGCGGAGAAGACTGGGCGACACAAAACCATCCGAAGTGAAGAAGTATCTCTTCCTGGAAACGTTGATGGCGACCAGGGAAAGGCTCGTCGTGTCATATCCCTGCCACGACATTGTCAAGGATGCGGAGCTGTTTCCGTCTGGCATGGTCTGCGAACTCAAGTCATTTGTCGAGGCGAACGTCCTTCCCAAAGATCGGCCAAATCAGGACGAAAAGTTCAAGGAGGTGAAGCTGCCGCTTTTGGAGCGAGGCGAACCGGGCAAGGCTTTTGAAGAGAGTCCCGTTGCGCCGATCAAGTGGCGCAAGGAGTGGTTCGCCGGAATTCTTCCAACATATTCGAATGCTGAGCGTGGAATTGCGAAGCAGGTTGCTACGCGAAACGAGATAGTGAAGGATGCCAATGAATGGGATCCGGCAAAGGAGAGCGCCACCGACAATGCGACATCGAATGTCGGCAATAATGGCGAGACGCCACGTCAGGCGGTTACGGCTAAAGAACTTGCCGAATTTCTTGAGTCGCCGCTACGGGCCGTCTTGCGGCGCCATTATGGAATAAGCGTTGAAGGGTACCGTGACGAGTCGATAGATGCCGACGCGCCGCTCGAGATTGCATCCGGCCCAATGGAGTGGAAATTTCAACGGGCGATTCTCGATGCCGTTCCTGACGCCCCCTCCGCAACCGACATAAAGGGAGTTTACAAGAGCTTCTCGGACAAGGGATGGGTTCCTGAATCAGATGGCTTGCTGGGCGATTATGCGTTGAAGAAAGCAAGGAACGAGATGATGGGCGATGCCACGCAGCGTGAGAAACTCTGTGCGCTCAAGAGTTTTACCAAGGAGTTCTTTCCTGATGGAGGGAGCAAGCCGGATCCTGTTCGGACACTCTCGCCAGAGGGTGGCAAGCGCGGCGAGATGCTTTATACGGGGCAGACTTTGGGTTGGGTTCAGTCGTCTGACGGAAAGACGTGCCATGCGCTCGTGTTCAGCAAGTGTGGAGACACCTGGCCGTCCAAGAATAGCACAAAGCCCAATTTGACCAAGTTCCCGCCAAAGGTCGTGCTGGAGCCGCTTGTGACATGGCTGATGATGGTGGCGGGAATGAAGGACGAAAAGAGCTATTCATTACGGGTAGGAATTGCCGACATGCAGGAGTTGTTGTACAACGCGTGGAACTGGAGCACGACGCCGGAAAAAGCAAAAAAGTACATTGACGCTCTGGTGGACGAGTATCTTGCGTTCCTTGGTACGTCAGATGGCGATGGGCGCTATCTCGATTACGGGTACTCCGATCTTGCAAAAGCAATCGTCAATGCAAAGGGCAAGAACAAGATCCAAGGAGACTTCCCGGCTTCTGATGAAGAATGGGATGCCTTGGAGTTTTCCACGGATGATTATTCTTACCACAGAGACAGCGACTTTAACAACGATCTTGTCATTGGCGAGACGATGAAGGCATGGAGCCGTATGCCGGACGAAAGTGATGTCGATATGATCAAACGGCGGTTCGAGACAATGCACAGGATCCCGATGATAGGGACAAGAGACAATTCGACTGCCAATGACAATCCGGCGCATAACGTGGAGGGCTCGTAAAATGGCAGACGACAGGTTGACAAATCCGCAGTACGTGTGGAATCAGCTCGATTACGAGCATGACGCCTTGATCGAAGCGTCTGCCGGCACGGGCAAGACGTATGCGCTTGAAAGCATCGTGCTGAAGCTTGTGGAGGAAAAGGGATACGATGCCACGAGCATCCTTTTGGTCACCTTTACCGAAAAGGCGGCTGGCGAGTTGAAGGATCGCATTCGCAAGGCTTTGGAGAATGCTAAAGCGCTCCCCGACAACTTCGACGAGATGACGATCGGCACGATCCACTCCTTCTGCCGACAGCTGTTGTCTGAATACGCCTTTGAAAACGGCGTTCCGATAAAAAGCGAGATCGGCGGGGACAGTGATGCCCTGGTACACAAGGCCGTGCTGGAGGTCTTGCTGGACAAGGAGTTTTGTGACGAGTATCAGGGCAAGCTGTTTGAAGTCCTAGAGGATGTCAAGATCAAGTCAGTTGCCGAATTAATCGAAGAAGTGCAGGGCATTGTCAGCAACACGAGTTGTGCAAAGTTGTGCGCGTCAATGGAGAGTGCCATAGTTGCGAGGAAGACGAAGAAAGGTACTAAAGACATCAGACGGAAAGAGCTGCTCCTAAAATTGGTGAAGCGCGCTTGTGCGAGATTCGAGGAACTGAAAAATCAGGCCGCGCTGTTGACTTTCGACGACATGGTGGTGCGTGCGGCTGAGGTTGTGACGAGAGTGCCGTTGGACGAAGGTGAGAAGTCGATGCAACGGCGCTTCTTCGACTCGATTCGCGAGCGGTACCGCGTGGCGCTGGTGGATGAGTTCCAGGACACGGATGCACACCAGTGGGACATCTTCCGCACATTGTTCTCAAGTTCGGGAAACAAAGTGGAAGGGAGAAATCTCAAGCCCGGTTTCCTTTTGGTCGTTGGCGATCCCAAGCAGGCCATCTATTCCTTCCGCGGTGCCGATGTAAAGGTGTATTGTGCAGCGCGTGATAAACTTGCGGGGCAGAAGAAGTCGCTTGACGAGACGTTCCGGTCCAAGAAAACGCTTATTGACGCGTTCAATGTCTTCTTTAGGGATGCTGATGACCAAGATTCCGGTTCGGATTGGTTCAAAAATGGCGTGGCGGGAGCAGGAATCGATTACAAGGATGTTTTCTATCCGAGAAGAGGCAACAGGAAATTCGACAATCTCCGCGCCCCGATGGGGGAGGATGATGCCGTTCTGCTTCTCGAGTCGATGCCAACGAGGATTTCTCCGTCGGCATACGGTGGTGGCTGTTTCGGCAATAAAGCTTCATGCCTTCCGGAGTTCATGGAACACGCAGTTCGGGAAATGATTCATCTAAAGGGACTGAATCCGGCCTATTGGACCAGGGAAGAGGGCGCTGAAGAGAGAATGCACACATTCTCATACGGGGATATGTGCGTGCTGGTTGAGACAAATAACGATGCCGCGGTGGTGCGTAGTGTCCTTGCAAAGTACGGGATCCCGTATGGGCAGTATAAGCAGCAGGGCCTTTACGAATCGGCCGAGGCAGAGGGTGTTCTTGCATTGCTGGACTATCTGGCGCGTCCCAATGGGAGCGGGAACCGGCCAGCACTGCTGATTTCGCCGATTATCGGTGTCCATCCGTCAAAGTTGTCGAAGATTCCTCGGACGGATGCCTCCGCATTCGACAAGTTCATCGAAGGGTTGCAAAAACTTGCGGCAGACAAAGAGTGGAACAAGCTGTTCGAGCGCGTAATGTCAGATCCTTGCACCGCACTCGTTCGTCCTGCAGGTGATCTTAGCGCGTTCAACCGCACGCGCGCGGCAGTACGCCAGATTTTCGACGCGTTGCTGGCGGAGGTCGGTGGAATTGCCGACAGCGTATCGGAATTCGCGGCTGTCCTTCGCGAATGGCGCAAGAACGACAAGGCCGCCGGCGAGGACGGGCCCCTTTTCAAGAAAGAGAGCGAGGCGGATCGCGTGCAGATCATGACGATGCATGCATCGAAGGGATTGCAGTTCCCGATCGTGTTCATCGCCTATGGTTTCTCGAATCAGATAAAGAAAGGCACTCCCAAAGAAGAAGAACCTGCGGCCTTGGAGGAGCGTCGCCGGCTCCTTTACGTTGCCCTGACGCGTGCAGAATATCGGCTGTATCTGCCGTGGTCGAAACGGGCTTGGAAGTGGATCGTCGAAAAAACGGAAAACACGAAAGGCGAAAACGGCAAGGTGGTCAAGGATGCCAACGGTAATAATGTAACGACGGTTCGTCAAGTGCCTTGTTCGGGCATTGGCAGCGTCGGTTCCGCATTGTTGGTCGGAGACGATCCTGTGCAAACGAGAGGGTTTCTTGGGCGGGCGATCCAGGTCTATTTCGAGGGGAAGGAGAATTCCGCATTTGCGCCAGATCGCCACTTGCCTGGAAAGCAGACGGAATTGACAGCCCCCCACTTGGTGAATGGGGCCTTGTCGCGGCCACCTTTTGACGGGATTTCCATTCCCGGACTCAAAAGCCGACGCGTCCAATGGGATTCTTTCTCGTCCATTCCGCAGGGCGGGACGACAGGCGCTTCGGACTCGCAAAAGACCATTGCGTCCAGCGGTGACCCCCAGCAGTTGCCGGAACCGCACGATCCGACGGTAAAGGCGAAGACGTCGCTTCCGCGCAGCAACGTGTCGGGCAACGTGTTCCATGAAATCATGGAGACTTTGTGCAAAAATGACGCAGACGAAGGCGATGTGGACTTCACGACAGCATGTGACGAGGCGATGCAGGGCGAGAATTCCCCGTTGAGGGAACTGATTCGCAAGGCAATGAACAAGAATCAGTTGGTGAATCGCGAAGTAGGCGGAACAACGACGGAGGCGGTACTTCTTCGCATGGTTCAGAATGTCTTGTCCACGCCTATAAGAATCGGCGAGACGGAAATCGTGCTGAAGGACATCGAGAAGAAAAACCGTCTTGCGGAGGTGGAGTTCGTCGCATCCGAACAGCAACTGCTGTCCAATCTGCCCGAGGATCGGGAAGGCGCGATGAACGGAAAGATCGATCTGTTGGTCAGGGTTGGCGACAAGGTGTTCGTCTTGGATTGGAAGACGAATTCGCTTTCAGGCTACGAGGAGGTTTCTACTCGCAAAGCGATGGACGAGGCCGGATATCATCTCCAGTACAAGATCTATTCACTTGCCGCATCGGAATGGGTAAAGCCGTATGGCCTGACGATCGGCGGCGTGGCCTACCTCTTTGTACGAGGAGGGGAAGTAAGCAACAGATGCGGCGTATTTGCGAGGGTGTTCGCTGCGGCGGACATTGCGGACTTCAGGGAGGAGATCTCGAATATGGGATACTTTGCCGGCAAGAAGGAGGACGCATGATGGAAGTCAACGAAGCAGAAGAGAGGCTGAAGCGTTTTGAGATCCCCGTGGAGGATGACGATGCGGCCAAGAATGTGCGTTCTGTGCTGGCGTGGTTGCTCGTTTCGCGCGTATTGTCGCTGGGCGAGCTCCAAACGGCGCGCGACATCGTCGGACGAAGTCCGAAGTCGGGTGCATACGCCTACCTGTTTCTTGCGGGGATGTTTGTCTCGCTCCATGAGGGCAACGCGGCGTTCAGCCCTTTGCGGGAAGAATACAAGAACGGAAAATTGTTGTCTGATGCCTGTCGGCGCAATGCGGACGACGAGAGCAGGGCGGACATTGAAACACTTGAGAGTCGCATCAACGGAATGTGGTCAGCGGCCCTTGCTGCGGCGGAAGTGTTGAAGGGTGATATCATAGATCAAGACAAGAACGGGTTATGGTATTTCGTCAGATACGGCGAAGCCGTCTCGCGGGTTTCAAAAATGATCAAGGACAAATTGAAGCCTAGTGGGGAGACGCTGACCGAAGAAGAACTCCAGTCCGTCATTCGCTACAAGAAAGGCGGCGGGGGCGGAACGTATGAGCTTGGGGCTGAACAGCAGACAGCGGTCCGAGCGGCCGTGGAACACAATCTAACCGTCATCACGGGAGGACCTGGCACGGGCAAGACGACCATCGTCTGCTCCATTCTGCGCGCGCTTCTCAAGAAAAATGGCCTAAAGGTTGCGGACATTGCGTTGGCTGCGCCGACTGGACGCGCCGGGCAGCGTATGGGTGAAGCGCTCAAGAAACAGTGTGAAGCGTTCGCGGGCAATGACCGCGATGTATGCGAGGAGATCGCCACGCTTTCGGGTACGACGGTGCATTCGCTTCTGGGAGGATATGCTCCGAACTGGAAATACAATGCGGAGAACCCGCTCCCGCACCGGCTGGTCGTGGTGGACGAATGTTCGATGGTTGACCTTCTGCTGATGGAATCGTTGCTGGTCGCCTTGCGCAAGGACTGCCGATTGGTGCTGCTGGGGGACAAAAACCAGTTGCCGTCCGTGGAGGCGGGGGCCGTCCTTGGCGATCTGATGCTTCTGGGGCAGAAAGACGCGGATAAACAATCGGCGTTTCCCGAGCTTACGGAATCCCACCGGTTCACGGGGAAGCTGAAGGCATGCGCAGAGGCGTTCAACGAAGGGCGGGCGGATGTCATCATGGCGGCGGAGTCTCGGCTCCCGGTTGCTAGCGAACAGTGGACGAACACGATTGTCAAGCCGGAAACGGAGAATAGCTGCTTCTGGTATGAAGTGGCGGGAGAGGGCCTTCCGAATAAAGTAGACAAGCTCCTTCTCGAATGGGCGAAGGTGCATGGCCTGGCCAACGGCGGCGCTCTGGTGGAGGCGGCGCGTGAAATCAAGGATGGCGACGAGGCGTTCAATGGTAAATGCTCCGATGCCGCGCGCGTACTTTTCGATGTTCTGGATGCATCAAGGATCCTTACTGTCGTGCGCAAGGGACCGTTTGGCGTCCAACATGTGAATGAACTGCTTCTGAAGGAACGGGTGGGGCGAAACCCCGTCCAACCGCTCGTGGACTGTGGAATACCGGTCATTGTGACGATGAACACGCGCTCGCTCAACCTCTACAACGGCGACGTCGGCGTAACAGTCAAGACGCCCAAACATGGAGTTTGCGTGCTCTTCCCCCGCGGCGAGGACGTTGTCTGCTGCACGGTTTCGCAGTTGCCCGAACACGAACTTGCATACGCGATGACGGTACACAAAAGCCAAGGATCGGAGTTCGGAAATGTGCTTGTGGTTTTGCCCAACGACGAGAAACATCCGCTCCTCAACCGTCAGATCGTCTACACAGGCATCACCCGAGCAAAGAAACGCGCTGTCGTGGTTGGAACGAAAGATGTGCTCGAGACCTCGCTGAGTAGAAGGCTCGTTCGTGATACGGGATTGTCCCTGGAGAAAATTTAATTCAGATCGCAAGTGCCTTCCATCAATTTCTGTCCGGCAAATGCCAAGCTGGCGACTGGACGCCCGTTGCCGCCGGCCATGCCAAGGACTACAACTTCTTCAAGGTGACGGTCGAGATGAAGTAGATGTGGAGCACACCCCTGGTGGGGCCATCTTTAATTTGGCGTAGGAAACGTGCTTGATTCCAACAACTCCACCATCTGCGAAGGTGTCACCACAATTGGCGACGCGCAAGCACTTCGCGGTACTCACTTATGATTTCGGGCGACTTCAACGCTGTTATGCGACCGTCTAAAACAGCCTCAACAACCTTTGCCGTGGCGGAGTCACGGTGTTTTGTGAGCAGGGCAGAAACGAACACATTAGTGTCAATCACGGCAAATATCATGCATTCGCTCCCGCCGAAAGACGATTCCGCCGTTCTGACCGTGCAGCGCTGATCTCGGCGTTGATTTCATCAAGCGTCCATTCACGTTCGTTCCTTGCTATGCGGTCGGCGCGAATCTCTTCCAACGCACGAAGCGCATCGCGCCGACGCATGGCTCGTTGTGACTCTCGGTTGTATGGCGCGATTTCATCCGCACAGCTGATTTCAAAGGGAATGCCCCTTGTGCGAACAACTTGCTTTAGAAATACCGTAATGGCGGATGTCATGTTGATGCCAAGCCGGTCAAACACATCATCACAATCCCGCTTCAAGGCATCATCTATACGCAAAGTTGTTGTCATAAGAAGTCTCCTGTATTTCTTTTGAATTCAGAACGGCTTACATTATATCATAAATTGTCCTAAGGACTCTGTGAAACTGCCACAATATCTGCATTTAGTGCTCATGTGGTTTCCTTTGACGGTTGAATTGTACCGAAAATCCGTTCGTGTGGGGGGCTGATGCGTTGATTGTATCATATTTGAATGGACTGAGCGCGGCATGATGTAATAGAATATGCGCGAAACAAGCAAAGCAAGGAACGTCTATGGGAAATCTGCCTATTCAGAGTCGAGCGCGTGTGCGCATGAACCTAGTCGCACTGTGTGCCATCACTGCGCTATGCATGGTGGCGGAGGGCGCATCGGCTTCCGATCCGCTCGCCAGGTTCTGGCAGGAGAACGGCGGCAAGACGGTTCGCCGCCTGCCGGTGGATGTTGTGCCGGAGAACGTGTTCTGGGGTTTTGGCACGCGCGACTTTCCGGATGGCCTGAAGGCCTTCAACAGGATGATCGACGAGAGCGTGGTCAAAAGCACCTACAACTGCGTGACGCTCACGTTGCGCTGCAACCCGGAACTTGGCGACCCTGAGACGATGGCCGCCGCCAAGGCGATCAACGAAAAGGCCCATGCCGCCGGCATCAAGGTGTACATGGACACGGATCCGCGCATCGCGCGCCGCGAGTTCCTCTCGCGCTGGCCGAAGGACATGCAGGGCATCGCGACCGTCGTCACCGCCGTGCCCACGAATGGCATTGCCGCCTTCACGCACACGTTCACGGACGCGACCGACCACATGACGGGCGGCGCGCGGAACTCGTATCGTCCGGTCTCTGCGCGCGTTGCCGCCGCGTTTGCCGTGGTGCGGCGCGCTGACGGGACGCTCGACCTCTCGAAGCGCCGCTCCGTGGATGTCGCGGCAGATGTTTTGGTGCAGAACCGGCGCGACCAGAGCGGCGGCGGATACATGGACCGCGCCGACGCCATCGTGAAAGGAACGGCGACAGGTCTCGCCGCCGACGAGACGCTGGTGGTCACGCTCGAGGCCGACTACTTCTCCATTGACGTGTTCTCTCCGCACATCATCACGTTTGCGCGAGAGCTGATGGCTCGCTACAAGGAACTCGGGGCAGACGGCGGCATGCGCGACGAGTGGGGCTTCATCCCGGACCACGCCCCTAGCCTGCGCAAGTTCTGGTGGTCGCCTAACTTCGAGGCTGCATACCGCGCCGCTTGCGGACGGAGCTTGATGGACGACTTTCCGCTCATGGCTCTCGGCGCGAAGGGCGATGCCGCCCGTTCTGCGGCGATCGGTACGTTCATGAAGCTCGTCCTTGCCCGAAACGTAGAGATCGAGCGGGATTTCTACGAAACAGACAAGCGCCTCTTCGGCGCGGACGTGTATGTGGCGAAGCACCCCACCTGGCACAGCAACGTCTGTCCGCAGGAGTACTTCCACAACGGCCTTGACTGGTGGCAGGCTCCGCGCGACTGGGCGCAGGGCGACGAGAACGCGCCCATCTACGCGCTGAACGCGATGGCGAAGAAGTTCGGAGGGCCGGTCTGGCTAAACGAGGGTTACACCGCGACGCCCGAGCGTAACGTATTCCGCGTGTGGACGTACGCGATGTGCGGCGGCCGTCAGGTGTATCACGGACTCTACAGCGGCAACCCACGTAAGGAGATGGCGAAGTACGAGCAAATGTCTTGGGACGAGCGTCGCGTGCGCACGGCGACCGACCTCCTCGCGCGGGGCAACGTCACGGCGCAGACGCGCGTGCGCCTGCCTAACCTCATTTCCCGCGCGCAGGTGGATTCGCCTGTCGCCTACGTCTTCGGGCACGAGCGGCTCGTGGACTGGAGTGGCGACGGCTGGAACGACCACGGCCAGTGGAAAATCCTGAAGCTGATGTCGCAGGGCTGGTGGTGCGACGCATGCCCGGCCAGCGAATGCGGGCTCGGGACGTTCACGGTCGATGCCGACGGCTACTTGCGTGTCGGCCAGCAGCGTTATCTGGCCGTAATGCTCCATAACCTGAGCAAGGGCGAGAAGAGTGCCTTCGATGCGATCGTGAAGGGACAGACCCTTAAGACGCGCATCTTCGGCGGTGACGAGGACAAGGCCGTTGCCGACTATCTGCAGCAGGCCGGCGCCGTGCGCCAGCCGCTCGTGAAGGGTGGGACGAAGGCCGGCCACATCTATCCCGAGCCGGATGGAACCTTGCGTCTCATCGACGGGACCGCTATTCGCATCAGAGCAGACTGGGAGCATCCGTGCGGCTTGCCCATCGCGGAAACGGTGGAGTCGAACGGCGTGAAGGTGGAGGTTGAGGCGGAAGGGCTGGCAACGGTCCGCGCCGAGAACGGACAGGTGGTGGCACTTGCCGCCGGTGGCCTTAGGCGCGTAGTGGGGACAGGGCTCACCTTGGCGCTCGACCGTCCAGAGGATGTCGTGCTTCTGAAGATCGGCGGTGAATGGCACGGCATATGGCAGACGACCGACGCGAACGGTCCTGTCCCCGCGCCGCTTGCCGCGATCACTACGCATTGGATGCGGCTCATCCTGCCGCCGCATCTCGCCCGCTGATGGCTGGGGGCATTGCGCTTGGGACTGCCGGGATTGCGCCTGGGAGATAGGCGACGGGCCGGTGGCCGGGGTAGGCACTGGGCCGCTTCGCGGGACTTGAGCCTGCTACCGGGACCGCCGGGACCACCGAGACCGCCGGGATTGCGCCTGGGTGTTGCGAAGCACTGGGGATTGGCAACACTGGGACAACGCGCATCTTGCGCGTTGCATTGGCGGGCCATTGGCAGTCCATGCAACGGGCGGGACGCCCGTTGTCCCAGTGCCTTCGGTCAAGCCAATGGCCTAGCGCGGTAGCACGGCCAAAGCCAATTTATGTTATAATCTTCGGCGTGTTGAAGCCTGAAGAGAAATCCGGTCCTGCGGTGGCATCGGGACGCACTGGCGGCATCTGGCGCCGGTTGCGCCTGGGCGGCAAGCTGTGCCTTGTCGTCATCGCGGCGTATTTCGCGCTCGCGATGTACGGCGAGGTACAGTACCGCGTGGCGAAGATGCGCGACGTGACACCGTCGTACAACGTCGTCCACGAGGAGCTGCGCTACCAGCCGCCTTCGTGGGCGCATCCGATGGGAACGGACAACCTGGGGCGCGACGTGGCGCAGCGGCTCGTGCAGGGCGCGCGCATATCTTTCCAGGTGGGCATCATCACCTCGCTCATCGCCATCCCCATCGGCGTGCTGCTGGGTCTCCTGGGCGGCTACTTCGGCGGCAAGACGGACTCCGTGGTGGTGTGGCTCTGCGCGACCGTGGCGTCGATGCCTGGCCTCCTCTTCATCCTCGCGATCTCGCTTGTCGTGGGGCAGGGCCTCTTGGGCATATGGCTCGGCATAGGCCTAACGACGTGGGTGGGCGTTTGCCGAACGATCCGCGCCGAGGTCATCAAGCACCGCGACCGCGCCTACGTGCAGGCCGCGCGAGTCCTCGGTTACTCGCACGCGCGCATCATGTTCAGGCACATTCTCCCGAACGTGGCGCACATCATCCTCATCCAGTTCTCCGTGCGCTTCCCCGGCGCCGTCTCGACGGAAGTGTTCATATCCTTCCTCGGCATCGGCGTGCAGGGCGAGCCGAGCTGGGGCGTGATGATCAACAACGCGCGCCTTCGCCTGTGGCAGGGCGTGTGGTGGGAGATGACGTTCGTGACGCTCGCCATATTTGCGCTTGTGCTTGTGTTCAACCATCTTGCCGACGAGCTCCGCGACATCCTCGACCCCGCGTTGAGGAATGAGGGTTAGGTGGTTTGGTAGTTTGGTGGTTTGGTGGTTAGGTGGTTAGGTAGTTGGACTTTTCAATTAGGATGAGAGTGAGCGGGATTGACAAGCCATGATGGATGACACGATCAACGATAACAAGGCGATACATGATTCTTATCGGGCGTTATCACAGTTGAGTCATGGCAGAACATGCATGAAAATGTGGTATAATGCAATCAAGTTAAGGAAAGGAGCACATTAAATGAACAAGTTACTAGGACTGCTGATTCTGATGGTAATAGCGGGGTGTATGACTAATCATTATGAGGAATACTATGTTAACAAGGACAACTCCTATTTTGAGGCGCTCAATGCGATTGAGAGCTCTGATCAGTCGATAGTATTGAAGGTTGCCACTTCGGAAGAGGATGTTGTTGATATCATCGAAGACGGATATTTACCTATCGGCGTTAGTTCATTTCTGTCGGAATATAATGGGATGACTTGTGCTGTTGATACTGCCGAGAAGCATGGAGCCCAATTAATCCTCTTCGATATCAAGTTTAAGAAAACCAAGAACTATACTTCTGTTCTTTTTCTGCCGACCACATCCACTTCGTATACTTATGGCACGGTAAATGCTACAGCTTATGGCAATGGAGGTCTTGTGCACGGTACGGGGAATTACTCTGGTACAACCACTACAACCACAATGAATGTAGTCCCCGTTCAACGCAGTGTTGATCTCTATAACCACAACGCACTATTTTTCAAGAAGGTTGACCCTAAAGCATTTTATGGTATTGTCCCATTTATCCCGAAGCGACTCCCAACAGAATCTGCTGATGCCGTTGTGCCCGTGACGATTCTTGGTGTTGTTCACGGTAGTCGGGCAGAAGCCGATGGATTTAAGCGAGGTCAAAAGATAACGACAATAAATGGCATGCCAATCGGTAACCGCAAGAGTATCGCTCCTTTCTCAAACTCAATAACAACAATCAAGTCCGTGGAGGTCGCGAAATGAAGAAGTTTATTCTAGCATCTTTGCTCCTGCCGTTTCTGTCAGGATGTTTCCTATATGATTGTGGTTACACTCGTAATGACGATACTGCTATCTACAAGACTGACGTATCAAACAAGATGCCGATATCGTATTCGCTCAAGTTTGATACTTCGTTGCCTTATGATTCTCTTGGCTCTCCAACAGACAAATCAGTCAGAACTAAGATTGAAGAGGTCTTAAAGGAGACTGGGTTATTCTCTGAGGTATATTATGGCGATAAAAAAGAAAAAGGATACCATATTGATTTCACATATAATGATTCTGGCTACAAGAAAGAAGAAGCAGGTGCTAGAGCGTTTCTATATGTGTATACCCTTTTTTTGATTCCAATTCCTGAACACGTTTCATGTGATTTGTCTGCGGTTTTGTATCTTGAAGGTAAGCCCGTATGGTCGATTGCGCATACCGAAAAGTGTCGTTGCATCGTATGGATTGGGGCATTGCCAGCAGGATTAGTGCTGAACTATTGGTCGGTTTGGCGCTCAGTTGAGTACAACATCGTTCGCTCCACTATAAATGACCTGACAAAGGAACATATACGGCGTTATCTCGATCCGTCATCTGTGGAATTAACAACCCTATTAAACCTGGATGAAAAGGTATCCGATATTCCCCGCAAAGAGTAGAGTGTTAATGGACAGTACCATTCTTCAGAACTATTGTGAATCAGCGAGAACTAAAGAGCTGGGAACCTTGGGATTGTGGGTTTTGGGGGTTTTGGGGGCGGCCTGTCGGTTTGCGAAACGAAAGGATGGTATAATATGCCTGTGAACTTGAAAGACGGAGAACATCATGGATAAGGGATTAGTAAAATGCTAGGTTTGTCATTATCGTCTACAGTAAGAAAATTGCGCAATGAAATTGCAGTAGAGCGTGAACGTTATACTGCTGAGATGTCTGCCAAGGATCAGGCATTGGAGTCGTTGTCAAAATTGTCCGATGTTCGCCTTGGTCAAGTCAATAGCTTACGAGGGCAATTAGATACGTCGCTGCATGATATTTCTGAACGTGACGGTACGATACGAGCAATGGAATGTGAAATCTCATTGGCAGCAAAGAAATGCAAACAACTTGCCTCAAAGTGTAATGCGCTTGACTGCGAGGTTCGTAATCTTCGCAATCGGTCATATATTACTTTCGAGTACATTGAATGTCTTTCGGCCATTTTCTCGGACGACAAGCGGCCTGTTTTCATTAGCGGGCCAGCAGGAACAGGAAAAAGCTCGCTGATTCGGTATGCAAGGGATATGTTTGTACATGCCCATCCTTCAAGAGCGTTTCAAGTTGTCGCGCCAACTGGTATTGCTGCCGAGAATATTGGAGGCCGCACGATTCATTCGTTCTTCAGGTTCCCACCGGCATATCTGCCGCAAACCGGTTATGATGCGAACGATAAAACCGTCGAACAAGACGTGGCGATTATTCGCAAAACGGACATTCTTGTAATAGACGAAGCATCGATGGTTGCACCAGACATGGTGGATGCTATTGACAAGGCGTTGCGATATCTTAATGGCAAGGATGATTCCTTGTTTGGCGGAGTAAAGGTTGTATTTGTTGGCGATCTTGGACAGTTGCCGCCAGTTAATGCAAACAATACAGCATCTAATGTGGAGAGATATGGTAAGAGAGCACCGTATTTTTTCGATGCTAAATCGCTTGACGGCGGTCTAATGTTGGATGGACGCATTTACCGTTTGACCACAATATTTAGACAAAGCGAGGAGCATTTTATCAATGCGCTTCTTGAGGTCCGCAAAGGTTCTGACTTCGTGTCCGCGAACAGTGCTGCATTGCTCGCGTCAAGATATACGAAAGAGCCTCCTCCACCGCAAATGAGAACGACACTGTGTGCCACGAACGCGCAAGCAGATGCGCTTAATGATGAAGGACTTGCAGCACTTCCCGGACAGCAATATGATTATGATATGATTGTTCAGGGACGAGTAAGTCGTACACAAATGGCTCAGTCAAGATTCGTTGAAAAGCTATCGCTGAAACCTGGCGCAAAGGTGATTTTCTTAGTTAACAATTTACCGGTATACTGTAATGGAACTATTGGTGAAGTTACAGCTTTGGATGACAATATCGTAAATGTCAGACTTGATTCTGGCAAGGTGGTGTCGGTGGGACGGGCGACAATTGAATTAAAGCACAACGTGCTTGGTACGGATGATAATATTGTCTCTGAAACTATAGGAACGATAATGCAATTCCCTGTAAAACTTGCATGGGGTCTGACAATTCACAAGGGACAAGGGCAGACGCTTGATGATGTCTATGTGGATTTGTCTAGGGGGTTCGCAACAGGACAGACTTATACCGCTCTCAGTCGCGTTCGAAACATTTCTGGATTACATCTTTTGTGTCCGTTTGATGTCGGGCAGATACTTTCTGATCCAGATGTAGCAGATTGGCTATAGTATGAACATCAATGAATACAACAGTTGGCTAGGCGAGACATCCAAGCGATACCGTCAAAGCCAGATAAAGGCGGCGGTTGCAGTCAACACCGAAATGTTGAAGTTCTATTTCGGTCTTGGGCATGATATCGCCCGTATGGAGAAAGACCAGCCGTGGGGTAGCGGATTCCTCAGGCGGCTTAGCATTGATCTCAAAATGCAGATGCCGGATGCGGAGTGCTTTTCGCCTACTAATCTGGCATATATGCGTAGATTTTTCAAAATTTATGAAAAAGTGATTTGCCCCCAAGTTGGGGGCGAATTGGTTGCGCCGAGTGATTCTGAAACAGAGACGGCAATTTACCCCCAACTTGGGGGTAAATTAGAGATTGCCCCCGAGGTACCAATATTTCATGTCCCCTGGGGGCATCACAAATACCTAATTGACAAGTTGTACGCGCATCCCGAAAAGGCCATGTTCTATGTCCGTGAGATTGTCAAGAACGGTTGGAGTCGAACGGTGCTGATGCACTTTATGGACACGAGCCTCTACGAGCGGCAGGGCAAGGCGGTGACGAACTTTGCTGTCGCTTTGCCAGAACCGGACTGCGATCTTGTCCAGGAAATGACGAAAGATCCTTACTGTTTTGACTTTATCGCGCTCACGTCCAAGTATCGCGAAAAGGAATTGAAGGATGCAATGATGGCGCATATCGAAAAGTTCCTTTTGGAATTGGGACAGGGTTTCATGCTCGTTGGCCGCGAATACCATCTGCAGGTTGGAACAAAAGAGGTGATAGCCGACTTGCTCTTCTTTAACATGAACCTCAACAGATATGTCGTGGTGGAGGTCAAGGCCGGAGAGTTTGAGGCGGATCATCTTGGGCAGCTTGGGCTTTATGTCTCGGCGGTCAACCATATTCTAAAGAAGCCGACGCACGAACCGACCATTGGACTTCTCGTCTGCAAGACGAAGGACAACACGATGGTCAAGTGGGCGCTTGAGTCGTCGCAGCAGCCCATTGGCGTTTCTGAATACCGCATCAGCGAGATTCTGCCAAAGGAAATCGCAAGTGACCTTCCGAGCATTGCCGACATCGAATCCGCAGTAAGTAGTGTAAGATGAACGAACCATGAACACGGATAGTCGAGAAACCCAAGCATCTTTTGGGCTTCGTCCTGTCTGTACGCGAAACGAAAGAATGGTATAATATGCCTACGAGCTTGAAAGGAAAACGACAATGAGAAACGACCTGGGAAAGTTGAAGGCGCTGGGGAACAGCGTGAAGGGGACTGGAGACTACGACGCGTCGATACTCGAGGCGTTCGCGAACAAGCATCCTGAAAGAGACTACTGGGTGACGTTCACTTGCCCGGAGTTCACGACGCTTTGCCCGAAGACCGGACAGCCGGACTTCGCGACGCTCACCATCCGCTACATCCCTTCGAAGCTGCTGGTCGAGTCGAAGTCGCTCAAGCTCTACCTGTTCGGCTTCCGCAACCACGGTGACTTCCACGAGGACGTGGTGAACGTCATCTACGATGACCTAGTAAAACTCCTCAAGCCGAAGTACATGGAGGTGATCGGCAAGTTCGCCGCGCGCGGCGGCATTTCGATCGATCCGTTCGTGAACGGCGGCACGGGGGCGAAGTACAAGGCGCTCGCCGCCGCCCGCTTCGCGTCTTGGAACGGAGTGAGGGATTAGGCATGGACGAAGCGATCCTCAAGGAGTATTTCGAGCTTTTGCGTTTCCCGACCGTCGGTACGGAGCCGAGGCGTCTGCGCGACTGCGTGGACTGCGCGATGTGGATAAAGAAATGGCTGGCGCAGCTCGGCTTCAAGGGCGAGCTCATGCAGGCGCCAGGGATGCTCGGCACGCCGCCAATCCTCTTCGCGGAGCGCAAGGGCGGCGAGCACGCGCCG
>Ga0310696_10004211_pt1 | contig 17703 bp, 19 predicted proteins | sample AusTroGonzalo_MG_4_FD_203885 | JGI IMG/M metagenome (GOLD analysis project Ga0310696, IMG submission 203885) | Bovine rumen microbial communities from tropical cattle in Woodstock, Queensland, Australia - Gonzalo_02 (v2) (version 2) | ecosystem: Host-associated > Mammals > Digestive system >...
GTTCAAGGCTCTCATCGAGAAGCACGCTACTCTGCAGAGTGTTGACGAGTGGGGCAAGCGCAAGCTCGCTTATCTCATCAACAAGGAGTCGGAGGGCTACTATGTTCTGATGAACTTTGAGGCTGAGGCTGATTTCCCCTCAGAGCTGGATCGTATCTATAAGATCACCGACGGCATTATGCGTTCATTGATTATCCGTAAGCCCGATGGCGCTCCCGTCGTTATCGCGAAGGAAGAGCCTGTGGCTGAGGAGGCTCCTGCTGAGGAAGCTCCCGTAGAGGAAGCTCCTGTTGAGGAAGAGCCCGTAGCCGAGGAGGCTCCCGTAGAGGAAGCTCCTGCTGAAGAGGCCGCTGAAGAAGCAGCCGAGTAATTATCGAATAAAGTATTTTTACGGTCTTTGACCGGAACGAAAGGATTTTATTATGTTAAACAGAGTAGTACTCATGGGCCGCCTCGTGGCCGACCCTGAGCTTAAGACGACCAACACAGGCATTTCGGTTACCTCTTTCCGCATCGCTGTAGATCGCAGCTATGTCAAGGCAGGCGCCGAGCGTCAGGCAGATTTCTTTGATATCGTAGCATGGCGCAGCTCCGCCGAGTTCGTTTGTCGCAATTTCTCCAAGGGCTCTTTGATAGCAGTTGACGGTCAGCTCCAGTCGCGTCAGTACACGACCAAGGACGGACAGAATCGCACAGCTATAGAAGTAGTAGCCGATAACGTCAGCTTCACCGGCGAGCGCAGGGACAGCGCCTCTGCATACGGCAGCTATGCCCAGCCTGCTCGAGGCAACGACTACGGATCACAGGTAGCTCCGGCTCCTCAGCCCGCGGCTTATTCATCAGGCTCTGCCGATGACTTTCAGGTGATGCCGCTCGACGACGATCTGCCGTTCTGATAACAGCATATCACCGGGCGACCGCCTAATAACTTAACGATAACCGATAAATGGTTCTATAACACAGAAAGGAGAACCCACCATGGCTGAAAGACCTATGGGTAACAGACGCCGCCGTAAGGTTTGCGGCTTTTGTGTAGACAAGGTCGAGAATATCGACTACAAGGATATCGCCAGACTTCGCCGCTATATGTCCGAGCGCGCTAAGATCCTGCCTCGCCGTGTTACCGGTACCTGCGCAGCTCATCAGCGCGAGCTCACCGTAGCTATCAAGCGTGCGCGTCATCTGGCTCTCTTACCCTACACATCCGACTGATAACAGCGCTTTAGCGTAATATTGAGTCAGCATTTGCCTCCCTGTCCTCGGGGAGGCTTTTTGTATGTTTATTTTGCAAAAAGTAGTTACAGTTTCGTAACAACTCTATTGTATAATATCGGGCGTGATGATAGAATGATATACAGAAAAGTACAGGAGGAGATAATATGGTAATGTCTATGACCGGTTTCGGTCGGGCGGAGCTCTCAGTGGGCACACGTGATATCATCGTCGAGATCAAGAGCGTCAATCACCGTTACTATGAGTTCAGCTGCCGCACCGGACGGGGATACAGCTTTTTGGAGGATAAGCTCAAGAAATACGTTGGCGAACGCGTCAGCCGCGGTAAGGTGGATATGTATGTTTCTATCACCGAGAACGACGATACTGCCGTTGAGGTAGATCTCAACATACCTCTGGCGTCAGGATATGTACGCGCTATGCGCAGTCTGGCTGAAGAATACGATATCACCGACGATACATCCGTATCGACTCTATCTAGGTTTTCGGATGTTTTTCAGATACACAGACCTCCCACAGATGAGGACGCTGTGTTCAATGATGTTAAGGTAGCCGTAGACGCGGCTATGGATCACTTCATAGCCATGCGCTCAGCCGAGGGCGAAAAACTGAGGGATGATATACTCTCGCGCGCCGATACCATACTCTCCATAGTCGGTGAGATCGAGGAGCGTTCACCTGTGACCGTCAAGGAGTACAGAGACAGACTGTATCAGAAGCTGTCTGAGATCCTCGCTTCCAACGATATTGACGAGCAGCGTATCCTTACCGAGGCTGCTATCTTCGCCGACAAGGTCGCTGTGGACGAAGAGACCGTACGCCTGCGCTCTCATTTCAGCCAGATGAAGACTTTCTTTGAGAGCGATCAGCCGATTGGTCGTAAGCTCGACTTCATCGTTCAGGAGATGAACCGTGAGGCTAATACCATCGGCTCAAAGGTCACCGACTCTCAGCTCGCTCATAAGGTAGTGGATATCAAGGGCGAGATAGAGAAGATACGCGAACAGGTCCAGAATATCGAATAAGGAGTATGCTATGCGTTTTGTGAATATAGGTTTCGGCAACGTGGTGAATATCAGCAAGATAGTCACGGTCGTCAGTCCAGAGTCTGCACCTATCAAAAGAGTGGTACAGATGAGCAAGGCGGCTTCTACGCTGATCGACGCTACCTTCGGTCGCAAGTGTAAGGCTGTGCTGATAACCGACAGCGATTATATCATACTCTCGGCTCTGACTACCGAGACCATCGCAGCGCGTATGGAGGAGGCCAAGGATGAGTAAGGGACTGTTGGTAGTATTCGCCGGCGCCTCAGGCGTGGGTAAGGGTACTATAATGAAGAAGCTGCTTTCAAGCAACCCCAACATCCGCCTGTCGATCTCCGCCACCACTCGCGCTCCGCGCGAGGGCGAGCTCGACGGCAGAGAATACTATTTTGTTACTCGCGAGCGTTTTAATGAGCTGATAGCTGATGACGGGTTTCTGGAGTATGCCGAATATGTCGGCAACTGCTACGGCACCCCAAAGGCTCCGGTGTTCAGTATGCTCGATGAGGGTCTGGACGTCTTTTTGGAGATAGAGCTCAAGGGTTTTTTGCAGATCAAGAGAGCATACCCCGAGTGCGTCAGTATTTTTATCGTTCCTCCGTCATTTGAGGAACTCGAGGCGCGTTTGAAGGGTCGTGGGACCGAGAGCGATGACGTGATCGCTGAACGCCTCAAGACCGCCGAACAGGAGATAAACAGCAAGAGCCTGTTCGATTATGTAGTTATAAATGATGATGCCGACCGCGCTGCAAATGAAGTGCTGTCCATCATTTCTGATATCAAGAAAGTAAAGGAGAAATTAACATGAAAAGAGCATCGCTGGATGATATGTTGACCGGCAAGGAGAGCCGTTACGCTCTCGTAATAGGCGTAGCTAAGCGCGCCAGAGAGATCGCCGATGAGTTCAAGGAAGAGGGCGTTATCACTGATGAAAAGCCCGTTCTGTTGGCTATAGATGACTTTAAGAACCACAAGTATAACATCTTAGAAGAGGACTGATATGTTCAGAGTCGCTCGCGTTGCTGTTGAAAAAGCGGTTTTTCACTTTGACCGTGAGTTCAGCTATATCATCCCGGAATCTATTGATCATGTAGATCCGGGGTGCAGGGTAGTTGTGCCCTTCGGTAAGGGCAACGCGCGCCGACAGGGTATAGTGCTGTCTGTCGATCGTTCTGATGACAAGGGCGAGCTGAAAGAGATATCATGCGTTCTGGACAGCAAACCGGTGCTGACCGATGAGATGGTTAAGATGTGCGGCTTTATGAAGAGGCACTTCTTCTGCACCTATTATGAAGCGGTAAAAGCGATGCTTCCTGCAGGAATAAGCTATAGCCTATCGGTATGCTACTCGGTCGCCCCGGAGCTTGGAGATCGCTTTTATGACCTGAGCGACGAATGGCGCATGATCGTCAGTATAATTCGTTCAAAGAATAATAGTGCGTCTAAAGAAACGCTGATAAGCGAGATGGGATACGTTGACGACAGAGTATTTGAAGATATGACCGCTCAGGGAGTTCTTATAAAAAATGACTCTGCTATGCGGCGTATCGGGGATAAAACGGTCAAGATGATCCGTCTCAGCGAGGACTGTGAGGCTCTGTCCGCCGGCATGAAGCTGAGTGCGAAGCAGCAGAGCGTTTTTGAACTGCTGCAGAGCGTGGGCGCTGCGTCCACTCGCGAGGTGTGTTACTATACCGGCGTAACGTCATCGGTAACGGATACCTTGGTTCGTAAGGGACTGGCTGAATACTATGACGATGAGGTATTCAGAGTTCCTGCCACTTCAGCTGTTAAGAAAAAGGATGTAGTCCTCACAGATGAACAGCAAAAGGCTTATGATGAGCTGTGTGAGCTTTATGAAAGCGATTCAGCTCAGGTGTCGCTGCTGTACGGTATCACCGGCTCAGGCAAGACCTCAGTGTTCTTCAAGCTCATCGAGAGAGCCGTATCAGACGGCAAGAGTGTCATAGTTATGGTGCCTGAGATAGCGCTGACACCTCAGCTTTTGTCGGTGTTCAAAGCGCATTTCAACGACAAGGTAGCAGTGTTCCACAGCGCACTTTCGCTGGGCGAGCGCTTGGATGAGTATAAGCGCGTCAAGCGTGGGATAGCCAAAATAGCTGTAGGTACACGATCGGCTGTATTCGCTCCCATGGATGACCTCGGACTCATAATCATGGACGAGGAGCAGGAGCATACTTATAAATCAGAGTCAAGGCCTCGTTTCAACGCGCGCGAGCTGGCTAAGTTCAGAGTCGACTATAATAAGGCTCTGCTGGTGCTGTCGTCGGCTACTCCTAGCCTAGAGACATACTATCATGCCTCACGCGGAGATTATCATAAGCAGGAACTGAAGCATCGCTATGGCTGTGCTACTCTGCCCGATGTTATCGTAGCGGATATGAACGATGAGCTTGCTGTCGGCAACACTAGTTCATTCTCGAATATCCTGCTGCAGAGTATAGAGGAGAACCTCGATGCCGGCAGACAGTCGATATTACTGCTCAACCGCCGCGGATACAATTCTTTTGTCACCTGCAACAGCTGTCGTGAGCCGCTGACCTGCCCTAACTGCTCAATATCCCTGACATACCACAGCGCTAATAACCGTCTGATGTGTCACTACTGCGGTTATTCGGTATCGTATAGATCCGAGTGCCCTACCTGTCACAGCCACAGTCTCAGACTGTCCGGCACAGGAACGCAGCGAGCCGAGGTGGAGCTTGCGGAGATATTCCCACACGCGCGCATACTGCGTATGGATACGGACACCACTATGACCAAGTCCTCGCATGAGCGCAAGCTGACCGCTTTTGCTAACGGTGAATATGATATTCTTGTCGGCACACAGATGGTAGCTAAAGGACTGGACTTCCCGAACGTAACGCTGGTCGGGGTGCTAAACGCCGATCGTATGTTGTATCTTGACGACTACCGCAGTTATGAAAACACCTTCTCTCTGCTCACTCAGGTAGTGGGCAGATCTGGACGCGGACAGGTCAAAGGCAGAGCGATCATACAGACGTTCACGCCCGAGAATCCTATAATACACCTCGCTGCCGCACAGGACTACGACGCATTCTATAACACAGAGATCGAGCTGCGCAGGTCTATGCTGTATCCGCCTTTCGTAACTATGTGTATGGTGGGATTCGTCAGCGAGAATGCCGGCAGTGTTTCATGCGCGGCTATGAGCTTCACCAATAAGATGACAGAATTGCTCAAAGCCGAATATCCCGATATTCCTCTGAGGATACTCGGACCATCGCCTGCGGCTGTGTTCAAGGTGAACAATAAATACAGATATAAGATGATACTGAAATGTCGCAACGATTCTCGTTTCCGCGAGATGCTGGCGCGTATGCTGACAGCTTTCTCCGCCGAAAGAGAATTCCCCGACGTTACGGTATATGCGGACATGGAACCGCTCAGTATGTAATTGATACGAAAATAACAGGAGTGATCATAATGGCTCTAAGAAATATAGTTAAAGAGGGAGATCCCATACTCAACAAGAAGTGCCGACCTGTCGAAAAGTTCGACAAAAAGCTGTGGGATCTGCTGGATGATCTTATCGAGACACTGGACGAATCCGGAGGAGTAGGTCTCGCCGCGCCTCAGGTGGGCATCATGCGCCGTGTGTGTGTGATAGACGTAGGCGAAGGCCCTGTTGAGTTCATCAATCCCGAGATAATAGAGACCGAAGGCGAGCAGGAGGTGCAAGAGGGCTGTCTGAGCTGCCCCGAGCAGTTCGGCATAATCCGCCGCCCCAAGCACGTCAAGTCGCGTTACTTTGACCGCAACGGTAATGAGCGCATTATCGAGGGCGATGATCTCTTCGCTCAGGCTATGTGCCACGAGTTCGATCATCTTGACGGAATACTCTTCAAGTCCAAGGTCCTACGTATGCTGACTGAGGAAGAACTCAGAGAAATGAGAGAAGAGTAATATGCGGATAGTCTTTATGGGTACGCCGGACTTCGCCGTTCCGTGTCTTGACAGTCTTGTCAAGGCAGGTCATGAGATAGCCGGAGTTTTTACCCAGCCGGATAAGCCTCGCGGACGCAAGCAGGAGTTGATGCCGCCCGAGGTCAAGGTGTATGCAGTTGATCACGGGCTGGATGTGTATCAGCCGGCAACGTTGCGAAGCGCAGAGGCTCAGGATATCATCCGATCACTTGCACCCGATGTTATAGTGGTCGCCGCATACGGTAAGATTCTGCCCAAAGAGGTATTGGATATGCCGCCTTATGGCTGTATCAACGTCCACGGATCACTGTTGCCCAAGTATCGCGGAGCAGCTCCGATACAGTGGTCGGTCATCAACGGCGACAGCCATACCGGAGTGACCATCATGCAGATGGGCGAGGGACTGGATACGGGAGATATCCTGTATACAAAGGAGCTCCCCATAGGTATCGACGACACCGCCGAGTCGATGTTCGATAAGCTCAGCGAGCTGGGAGCCCGGATGATAACCGAGGCTCTGGATATGTTGGTCAAAGGAGAGCTGACTCCCGTCAAGCAGGATGAAGAGCTCGCCACATACGCGCCGATGCTCAACAAAGAGATATCGGTGATAGATTGGACAAAGACCGCCGATCGGGTGCATGACCTCGTCAGAGGCTTATACAGCTGGCCGATAGCGCACACATATCTGAACGGTAAAAAGCTCAAGATATTCTGCACGACGGTATGTGAGCGTAGCGGCACACCGGGTACGGTGATCTCTGTCGACCCACTGACGGTCGCCTGCGGCGAAGGATCGGTGATCATCCGTGAACTGCAGCTCGAAGGTAAAAAGCGAATGGATTCCAAGAGCTTTATGATAGGTCATAAGCTCGAGATAGATTCAGTATTAGGAGAATAACAATGGCAAATGTACGCAGGATCGCTTACGATATCATCTATCGTGTCCTCTGTGAGGATGCGTATTCTGCTATTGCCCTCAATAACTCGATAAAAGAGAATCAGCTCTCATCGCTCGACTCGGGATTCTTGTCCGCGCTGGTATACGGCGTTCTCGAGCGCAAGCTGACCTTGGAATATATTATAAGACAGTATTCATCTATCCGCATACGCAAGATCGAACAAAAGACCCTGATCATCCTGTATCTGGGCATGTATCAGCTTTTGTATATGGATAAGGTGCCGGACAGCGCCGCTGTAAATGAGAGCGTAAAGCTCAGTAAGCAGCTCGGGCTGTCTAAGAGCGCCGGGTTCGTCAACGCGGTTCTGCGAAGCTTCATCCGTGCGGAAAAGGCGTATGATATGCCTGATATATCCGACAGAGTCAAGTATCTTTCGGTCGTGTATTCATGCCCCGAAGATATCGTGTCTGTATGGCATGAGCGATTCGGTGATGAATTGTGTGAGAAGATGCTCGGCGGTATCATCGGCAGACCGCCGCTGACTGTCAGAGTTAATACGCTGAAAACTTCAACAGATGATCTGATCCGATCTTTATCGGAACGCGGTATAACTGCTGAACGCATCAGCTTCTTACCCGATGCGCTGAATCTCAGCGGTACAGGATCGTTAGAAGCTCTGCCGGAATTTGACGACGGACTGTTTTATGTTGAGGACGCAGCCTCACAGCTGTGTGCCGAGATGTTCGGAGCCGAACAGGGAGAAGTCGTATGCGACGTATGCGCCGCTCCCGGCGGCAAGTCCTTCTACTCTGCTATACGCATGAACAACAGGGGAGAGGTGAACTCGTATGATCTGCATGAGCATAAACTCAGGCTGATCGACTACGGCGCAGAGCGTTTGGGTATAAATATCATAAAAACTTCTGTTAGGAATGCTGCTAAAAGAGATTCGATTCTGTCCGAATGTGACCGGGTATTGTGCGATGTACCGTGTTCAGGCCTCGGAATTCTGCGCCGAAAGCCTGAAATTCGTTACAAAAAAGACACAAATATTGACATATTGGCCGAGTTGCAATACAGTATATTGTGTGTGGGTGCGGATTCGCTCCCTAATGGTGGTGTGCTGATGTATTCCACCTGCACTCTGAACGACTCCGAGAATATTGATATCATCAACCGGTTCTTGTCTGAACACAGCGAGTTTATACCTGAGCCGCTGAGTCTGCCGCAGGGGATAAATCATGTAATAGATGAGCCTGACTGCTGCCTGACTCTGGTACCGGGGATGTATGATACCGACGGATTCTTTATGTGCAAGCTCAGGAAGGCAGGTCGCCATGATTGATATCAAGTCGATGTACCCATCCGAGCTGACAGCATATCTTACTGATAACGGTTTTGAACGCTTCCGCTCCAAACAGGTTTTAGACTGGCTCAAAATGGGCGTCGGCTCATTTGACGATATGCGCAACATACCATCTAAACTGAGAGATTTTTTGAGCGAGAACGCATATCTGGCTGAGGCTGAGATAGTACGCTCGCAGACATCCGCTATAGACGGGACGGTAAAACTCCTGTTCAAGCTCTATGACGGCGAGTATGTCGAGGGCGTTTTGATGAGTTATCATCATGGCAGGAGCATATGTATATCCACTCAAGTGGGCTGCAAGATGGGATGCAACTTCTGTGCTACAGGCAAGAGTGGGTTTTCACGATCGCTGACGGCATCTGAGATGATCGCTCAGATATCGTCCGCCCAGCAGTATTGCGGCGAGAGGATATCCAACGTTGTGCTCATGGGCATGGGCGAACCGTTCGATAACTATGATAATGTTGTAAGATTCCTCAAGCTGGTATCTTCAGCAGGCAGCTTGAATATAGGTATGAGGCATATCACGATATCCACATGCGGCATAGTTCCTAAGATATATGATTTTGCAGATCTTCAGCTGCAGTGCGGTCTTTCGATATCTTTGCATGCGCCCTCTGATGATATGCGCAGTGCGACTATGCCGATCAACCGCAGATATCCTATAGCAGATCTGATGAAAGCGTGCCGATACTATGTGGATAAGACACATAGACGGATATCGTTCGAGTACGCGCTGATAGACGGAGTCAACGACCGCGACGAGGACGCGCGTATGCTGGCAGGACTGCTCAAAGGTATGTTGTGCCATGTCAACCTGATACCGATCAACAATGTTACCGGAGCAGGATATAAAAAGAGCACTTTACAAAGGCAGAGAGCCTTTGTCGATATACTCTCCGGATACGGAGTGAACGCGACCGTACGTCGAACACTGGGTTCAGATATAGACGCTTCGTGCGGTCAGCTGAAGAGAAATTCTATGAAAGGGGATGTTTGATATGGAGATATTTTCCAAGACTGATATCGGTCTGGTCCGTAAAGAGAACCAGGACAGCTCAGCCTTCTCCGTGATGTCCTCAAATTGCGTTTGGGCGGTTGTGTGCGACGGTATGGGAGGCGCCTGCGGAGGCAAAAAGGCCTCTTCTACCGCGGTCGAACACATCACTGAGACGATCAACAAATACTATCGGGACGATATGAGCAGCGAAGAGATCGGTGACCTGCTGGTCAAGGCGGTCGAAGAATCCAACTCGCTCATATATCAGGAAGCTATGGAGGATCCCGAACTTGCCGGCATGGGAACTACCTGTGATCTGGCGTTCATCAGCGGATCCAGTGTGCATATCGTTCATGTGGGGGACAGCCGTACATATTCGATCAGAGGCGGCAAGATACTCCAGCTCACCGAGGATCATTCGGTCGTGCAGGAGATGGTCAACCGCGGAGAGCTCACTCCCGACGAGGCTATGATGCATCCCAACAAGAACCTGATAACCCGAGCCATAGGTGTTAATCACGAGGTGCATATAGATTATATCGAGGCGGAGTTCAACTACGGCGACGTTATCCTGCTGTGTTCCGACGGACTGTCCAACTTTGTATCCAAAGCCGATATGGTCAAGACCGTGCACGAGAACAGAGGCGTTATGCTTGTAGATACCCTTGTGGAACTTGCTAAACGCAACGGAGGTCACGATAACATCACCGTGACCGTGATTTACTGATTGACTGCTTAAGGAGTGACCCGTTATGGATAAATATACCGGTAAGAAGCTCGACGGCCGCTATGAGATACGCGAGCTGATAGGCGTAGGCGGCATGGCTAATGTCTACCACTGCTATGATACCATCGACGCGCGTGAAGTAGCGATAAAGATCCTCAAGGATGAGTTCCTGGATAACGAGGATTTTATCCGCCGCTTCAAGAATGAGAGCAAGGCTATCGCCGTGCTCAATCATCCTAATATCGTGCGTGTATATGATGTCAGCTTCGGAGATATGATCCAGTATATCGTCATGGAATACATCGACGGTATCACGCTCAAAGAGTATATCGATATGCAGGGCGTGCTGGACTGGAAAGAGACCGTTCATCTGACCACTCAGATACTCAGAGCTCTGCAGCATGCTCATGAGAACGGAATCGTTCACCGCGATATCAAGCCTCACAATATCATGCTCCTGCAGGACGGCACCATCAAGGTGACGGACTTCGGTATCGCGCGCTTTTCTTCAAACGCTACACGCACCATGACCGAGCAGGCTATCGGTTCTGTGCATTACATAGCTCCCGAGCAGGCTCGCGGAGAGAAGACCGACGGCAAGACCGATATATACTCTGTCGGCGTAATGATGTATGAGATGCTCACCGGCAAGCTGCCTTTCGACGGCGATTCTGCCGTATCTGTCGCGCTCATGCAGCTGCAGGCTAAGGCTAAGCGCCCCCGTGAGGTCAATCCCGATATCCCTGAGGGACTGGAAGAGATCACCGTCAAGGCTATGCAGAAGAATCCCGACGACCGCTATCATTCGGCTCTCGAGATGCTCTCGGATATCGAACGATTCAGACTCAATCCGTCCATAAGATTTGAGTATCAGTACTTTGACGATAAGCCCAAGTACGCAGAAGCTGTTAAAAAGCATAAGCCGGTCAAGAACAATGTTCCCGAAGAGGATGAGAGCGTACCGTATTATGATGACGATGCTCCCGTGCGCAGCCCTGTGCTCTCAGCGATAAAAGGCGTAATCGCAGCGGCTGTTATAGCTCTTATAGTATTTGTCGGTATAGCTGCGTATACCGGATATATGGCGTCGCGTCCCAAAGAAGTTGACGTTCCTAACTTTGTCGGAATGTCTTTGCGACAGGCCAGTGAGAAAAATGCAGGTACTTTCGAATTCACCTATGTCAGCCGATACAGCGACGATATAGAGGTGGATACCATTATCGAGCAGAATCCCGCTCCCGGCTCCAAGAAGATCAAAGAAGGCTCCAGCATCGAGCTGATAGTCAACTCGTCCGATACCGATGTCATCGTACCGTATATCAACTCTTCTATCGGTACCGAAGAGATAGTTTCTCGTATAGAGGCTGTCAACCTTATGCCGGTAGTGCTGTATGTTCAGAGTGAACAGACGGCTATGAAGGTAGATTCTGTATATCCTCCGGTAGGCACATCGCTAAAGATCGGATCACCCGTATATGTCTTCATATCCAAAGGCGTTACCAAGCCGGTAGTAACGATGCCGCAGATCAAGGGCTATACAGCTGAAGAAGCTAAGAAAATGCTTGAAGAAGCCGGATTCACTAACTTTGAGGTCGAGTATGACGAGCATATCGAAGCCGGAAAAGATGAGGTAGTCCGTCAAAATCCCCTGCAGGGCAGCCCGATAACTACCGATCACAAAATAACTATTATTTGTTCCAAGGGCGAGAACAAGGATAAGACCCAGACTATATATATCGACCTGCCCAAGAACGTTACCGAGAGCGTCGACATGACCGTACTGGTAGACGGAGCGATTGATCAGGAGAACTCCAAGAAGGTCATACCTGCGTACAGCCCCACATATACGCTCAAGCTTAAGACTAAGGATAACGTAACTGTTCTCATCCTTCTCAATGATGAGAAGTATCGCGAGTATACAGTGGACTATCAGACCGGCGCTGTTGAGATGGTCAACGCGTATCCGTTCTCGATAGCCGCTACCGAGGCTCCTACCGAGCCGCCTACCGTTGCTGAGGCTACCGACGCACCGACTACGGCAGATGATTCATACTACGATGACTCGGACGGAGATTACGGTGACGATTCAGACGAATACACCGGTGACGACACCGATGAGTTCACCGAGTGATATGTCTATGACCGGTATTATTACTAAGATCACCGGCGGTTTCTATTATGTAGAGACCGCCGGAGCTGTTTATGAATGCAAGGCAAGAGGAGTATTCCGTAAGCGAGGAACATCGCCGCTTGTCGGAGATACTGTGGACATCACTGTCCCTGACGATGGATACTGTTCTATCGACTCGATACATGAGCGTAAGAATCATCTTGTGCGTCCTGCTGTAGCTAATCTCGATCAGCTGATCATCGTCAGCTCGGTCAGGGAGCCTCAGGTCAATCTTTACCTGATAGATAAGATGACCGCCGCCGCTGTGCACAAAGGCATCGAGCCGGTGGTGGTGTTCACTAAGTGCGATCTTGCCCCTGCAGATGAATATGTGGATATATATCGCAGTATCTGCATGAAGTGTTTTTCTTTCTCGTGTTTAGATAACAGCGGAGCGGATGAGATAAAAGAGATACTCAAAGATAAGATATCCGCTTTTTGCGGTAACTCCGGCGTGGGAAAGAGCACCCTTATGAACACGCTGTTCCCGGATCTTGAACTTGCCACAGGCGAGATCAGTGATAAGCTCGGCAGAGGCAGACACACTACACGTACAGTGGAGCTGTTCCGCCGTTACGGAGGATATATAGCTGATACTCCTGGGTTTTCAACAGTAGATATAGAGCGCTTTGAGCTGATACGCAAGGATGAGCTGAAGTTCGCTTTTCCGGAGTTCGAGAGCTATTTCGGCACCTGTCAGTTCAACTCGTGCAACCATCTGTGTGAGAAGGGGTGTAAGGTGATCGAGGCGGTAGAGAACGGTGTAATACCAAAGTCAAGACATGACAGCTATGTGCGTATGTATGACGAGGTCAAGGATATCAAAGAATGGGAGCTTGACCGTTACAGCTGATCCTGACATCTGTTGAACCGATCAAATATTCTTCAACTTTTTTAGATTTTTGCTTGCATTATTAGTTAACTTATGTTAATATAATAACTGCTCTGGGGGCGTAGCTCAGCTGGGAGAGCGCTTGAATGGCATTCAAGAGGTCAACGGTTCGATCCCGTCCGTCTCCACCATAGAAATGCAGGAGATACCATTTGGTATCTCCTGTTTTCTATTATTCAGTGGAGACGGATGGGATCGAAGGCGATCGTGCGGAGGATTAAGCGCAAAGTCGCTTGAAATCTGAAAACAGACAGAATGTAGAACAACCTGGGAGAATAGTTCTCTCAGGTTGTTTTTTATACCAAAATGAGGTGGCGTTTTGTCAAGAAAAAATGAAGATTCATTGTTTTTGCCGCAAGTATATTTGAGTGATCATTGCCGCTTTGGGATGAATACGGTTACGGTAGTACCGCCGCTGTCGCGCGCAGCGATCGTCAATGTACCCTTACACATCATCACGAGACGCTGGCGAATATTGTTCAGCGCGATCCTGCACAACGACAGCATGTCACAATATCAGAAGGATCTCGCAAGATCTACCTACTGGTACAACCAGAAGGCTAACACCTTATTTGACACCCCGAATGCCAATACGGGCGCATAACGAAAAGGAGAGTACGGATAATGAACAAAGAAACTTATGAGCGTACAATGCTGATCGTTACCGAATTCGACACAGAGGATATTATAGTAACTTCCGGCGAGTCTCCCGATCCAGGCCCCGGCCCCGATCCCGGTACCAATCCGCCTGCTTTCGTTGCAGGAGAATATGAGATGCCGGTCGGATTCTGATCTATCTGATCCGGAACGATAAAAGCAGATTGATCTGCGCAGAATAACCAATTACCGTGCCGTCGTTTTGAGCGTTGCGCTTGAAGCGACGGCACCTTTTAAAAAGTATTGCATATCAGTCGAAAGGTTCATCTTTAGATACATATAGATTATGAGCGATAAGAACTGCCTTTCACCCTGAACGTATAAGTTAAAGTCAGATAATACGGATACATATTTCCGATAAGCAAGAACGCGAGGGACATATCCTCGAGTTTTCTTGTTTATATCTTACGCACGTATTATTCAAATTTCGAATAAAGCACTAACAGAGCACGAGTAAGATTCTATCTTACATGAACAATGCGTGATCATCACTACATTCAATGATCGGTAGTATGTTAAGATTTACAGCCATATTTTACAAAACTGTAATATCATATTTCTGTTATCGTATTGATATTAAGCGCAGCTTTGTGCTATAATATCTTGGTAATATGAGAAATTGCGACTTTTAGGAGGATCACTATGCCTTTATGTATGGGTTGCTTAAATGAAATACCTGCCGCCGGTTCTCTGTGCACGATCTGCGGTTTTGATAACGCTAAGCCTCAGTCGGCTCCGTATCTTCCGTATGGAACTGTTCTCAACGGTAAGTATGTAGTTGCCAGAAATCTTGAGACAAACGGTGAGAGTACTCGCTATCTGGGCTATGATAAGACCAACGGCATGATAGTTTCTATCCGCGAGTTTTTGCCTATAGGACTGTTCGACCGAGGAGCAGGAGAGACCAAGCTCTTTGTCACCCCTCAGGACAAGTCCAGGTTCATCCAGGCTATGGAGGATTTTCAGCATTACTTTGAAATCCTTTCATCCCAGGGTGATACATCCTCAATGATAGCTGTTATCGAGGCGTTTGCGGCTAACAATACATATTATGTAATTGAAGAGAATGACGATATGATCTCGTTCACCGAGTATATCGATCACAACAGCGGTCATATCGAGTGGGATTTTGCACGTCCGCTGTTCATGCCCCTGATAACTCTTCTCGAAAATCTGCATAAGTCAGGCATCGGCCACTACGCCGTATCGCCGTCTAACTTATATGTAACCGCCGCAGGAAAGCTCAAGCTCGGAGGCTTCGCTACCGAAAATGAGCGCAAGCGCGGCACTATGCTCAAATCTCAGCTCTACAGCGGCTGTGCCGCTCCCGAGCAGTATGTTGAGTCAGGTAGTCTGGATGTTTCTACCGACGTATACGGACTGACCGCCACATTGTTCTACGCTCTGACAGGTAAGCTGCCGGCAAGCGCAAAAGAGCGCGAAAAGGACGCTCGCCTGCTGATCAGCACCAATACAGTCAAGAGACTGCCGCCTCATGTAGTCAGCGCTCTGGCTAACGGCCTGCAGATGAAGCGCGAGACGCGTATAGCGGACTTTGATAACCTCAGAGCTCAATTGTCGGTTTCTTCAACTGTGCAGGCTATACAGGATCAGATATCTCGTACAGCCAGCATGACTCCTATAAAGAAAGAATCTAAGCCTAAGTCAAAGGTCAATCCTACGTTGGTTGGTCTTGTAGCCGCGATATTCGCACTGCTGATATTCTCTGCGGCAGGTCTTATCTGGCTGTCCACAGCTCCTGACGGCGGTCCTCTCGCGGGACTGTTCAACAGTGATTCTACAGTCGTATCACAGCTCCCGACCGAGCCCGAAGAATGGACAGGACCTGTGCTGGCTGACTTTAAGGGCAAGACTCTGGATGAAGTCAAGGCTGCTTATAAAGGCACTATAAAGCTATCTGCTGACGGTGAATTTTCTGACGATGTGCCCAAAGACTGCGTTGTCTCTCAGCAGCCTGCGGCCGGTACCGCTCTCACGGATTCTAAGTCGATCCTTTATCTGGTGATCAGCAAAGGACCTCGCCTTATCGCTCTGCCCGATGTGGTAGGCAAGTCGTATATAGCCGCTGCTGAAGAGATCACCGATCAGGGATTCATTGTGACTCAGGAGGTTGAGTTCAATACCAATTATGCCGAGGGTAAGGTTATCGAGTATGTTGGTCACAAGGCCGGCGATAAGATCGAATCCGGCTCAGAGGTAGTTATCAAAGTATCCAGAGGCGCTCCTCCTGCCGACAACTCTATCGAGTGATAATCATCAAATAACAGGTGGGTTATATACCCACCTGTACTTTTATTAGCTATTACTTTTTGATCCTGTTGAGCTGACCTTCTACCTGCTGGATCACATTGAATATCGCTGCGGCTCCGTCCTGATACTGATTTGCCAGTTCTCCCGGAGCGATGTACAGATCATCCAGCGTGTTTACATAATCCTTTGATGTCTTAGTGCTCATGCTGATGATATCGGCAAAGAGCTTTTCTTGCATAGAAGATCCGTAGCCCTTATACAGCTCATCGCTTATCGAAAAGACGTCACGAGAATTCTCGGGATTTGCGCTGTACAGCTGCCTTAACAGCTTGTATATCCCTGTCATCAGATACAGTGTGGACGCTCGTGTAAGACGGCGATTGTTTATCATGCCGAGCTTGTCATATACTACTCCGGCAGAAGCTGTCAGCAGTTTTCGGTTTATTTCACTGTAGGTGCTGTGACTGTGCGATGACTGACCGGAGGTTTCGGAAATATCTAGGGTTCGTTCGGATGTTTTGCCCAGCAGATAATCACAGCTCACATCATAGTAGTCTGATACCTTCACCACAAAGTCCAGACTGCATTCGCGGATGCCTTTTTCATAGTGCGATAGCAGCGCCTGTGAGATGCCCAGCTCTGCGGCTGCCTGCTTTTGTGTCAGATTCTTTTCTTTTCTTAACAGTGTTATTATATGGGGGAAGTTATGATTCAAACTATCATCTCCTATAGATTATACTTATAGTATACTGTATATATTACGATTTGTAAAGTATCGGAGGATGTTATGAAGTCATATTATGTACATTTTATCCGTCACGGAGCCATCAGTTCTACGCTGAAAGGCAGATATATCGGTACCACAGACGTGCCGCTTTCACAAGAAGGAAGGGCTGAATTACAGCGTATGGATTCCGAGCTTGACTATCCGTACGCAAAGGTAGTTTTTTCCAGCCCACTCAAACGCTGTACACAGACAGCAAGGGTGTTATATCCCGATCTTGAGCCTTTGGTAATCGAACATCTCTCTGAATGCAATTTCGGAGAATGGGAGAACAAGTCTGCCGATGAGCTTCGTGATAACGATGACTTTAAGAAGTGGCTCGCCGGCGACAATTCAGTCAAGCCTCCCAGAGGAGAGAGTAACTCTGACTTTCTGCGCCGCATCTGCCTTATATTTGAGAACATTGTTGATGGACTGATGAAGACCGGCACCACTGATGCTGTCATAATTACTCACGGTGGTGTTATGTCATCTCTTCTGTCGGTATACGGACTGCCTCAGGCTAAGCCCTTTGACTGGGCGTGCGATAACGGCTACGGTTATTCGCTCCGCATAACTCCGATGCTGTGGCAGAGGGACAAGGTAGCAGAGGTCTATGATCGTATACCTCGCGAGCGCGATGAAGATTGATTTTGCAGCCTGTTATTGATTTGCTTCAAATTTGCGCTGTTTATCGGCAGTTTCT
>Ga0310696_10004212_pt1 | contig 17702 bp, 15 predicted proteins | sample AusTroGonzalo_MG_4_FD_203885 | JGI IMG/M metagenome (GOLD analysis project Ga0310696, IMG submission 203885) | Bovine rumen microbial communities from tropical cattle in Woodstock, Queensland, Australia - Gonzalo_02 (v2) (version 2) | ecosystem: Host-associated > Mammals > Digestive system >...
GGACTCCCAGGAGCGACGCCGCCCTGGGGACGTCGCCTACGGGAAGAAGCTGGAGGTGGCGAATCGTGCCGGCGTCGAGAACCATCCCATCATCGGATTCCACGATGCGCAGCCTGCGGACGTGTCCAAGCGAATGGCGGAGCGTCGTTCCGACGTAGTACAGGAGCGCGCCCGCGGCTGAGACCATCTCCATTTTGCCGGCAAGCCCGAACCCGTCGAGCGAAAGCACCTTGAAGTGGCGCGTCAGGCAGTCGTACGCCGCGTCGGCGGAAAACGTCCAGGCCTCCGCCTTCGTCGCCCGCGGGAAACCTTCGTCGCAGCCCTCGCGGTCGGAGACGAGCAGTTCCGAAGGCGCATATCGGTCGATCGCCTCGTCGAGCTTGCCCCTGGACGCAAACTCCTCCACGCCGAACTCGCCTGTCGAAAGGTCCAACTTGGCAAGCGCAAGCCCTGAGACGGCGGCGACGTAGTTGTTGGCCGTCTCGTCGAGGAGCCCGTCCTCCGTCACCGTGCCAGGCGTGACTATGCGGGTTATCTCGCGGCGGACCAGCCCCTTCGCGAGCTTGGGGTCCTCGACCTGGTCGCACAGGGCGGCGGTCTTCCCCGCCCGGATCAGCTTCGCGAGATACGACGAAAGCGCATGGTACGGCACTCCGCACATCGGCTGGTCGCCGCGGTGGGTGAGCGTGGCGCCAAGGATGGGAGAGGCGACGACCGCGTCCTCGCCGAACATCTCGTAGAAGTCGCCGAGGCGGAACATCAGAATCGCGCCCTGCGGTATCTCGCGCTTCAGCGCAAGATACTGCCGCATCATTGGAGTTAGTTCACTTGCCATTTGCACATTCACCGAACAATATGATGCATATTATACCATATTTTCGCCTCTGAAGACCGCAAATACGATGTCGGGCATCCAAAGCATAGCCCAAATGCCGCTAGCTGCCGGCTGCAAGCTTGATCTCTATGGGCACGAACGTCTCCGGGTCAGCGGCTCGCTTCATTATCTTGTCCGCGTATTCGTCGCTGTACCAGCGGTCCGTGTCTGTCCTGTCGCGCCGTCCGTTGTAGCGCTGAAGCGCCCTGGGCCATCCGTCAAAGAATCCCTTCGGACGCTCTGCCGCCGGGCGCGCCGACGCGCCGAAACCCTTGCGGGAAAGATACATTATCGCGGCGCGGACGTTCCCCTCGGCCGTGCCCTCGTTGCGCTTCGTCGGCTGCGAGAGGCCCACGAGCTCTTTCTCGCGCCCCCAGTCTCCGGGGACGTTGACCTGGAGAGGGTCCACCGCCCACGCCGCCTTCGATCTCGGGCCGTTTCCGCCGGACTCCTCGATCATGTGCGACTTCACCTGGGCGGGCGTCAGGTCAGCGATCTTCTCCGCCTGGCTTACGCTGCCTCCGCACCACTTGGCCTTGTCCGCATTGAACTCCGCGACCATCCTCGCTATCAGCGCGTCGTGTTCCTGATAGCGGGCGTCCTCGAATCCGCGGAAAACCGGGAGCCCAGCGCCGCCGGCGCTTTCCCTAGGCTTCTTTCGCCCCGCCGCCACCGCCGGCGCAAGCGGCTTGGCGCCCTTGGGCTGCGGCTTCGCTGCGGTGGGGACGACGCCCGCCTGTTGCATTGGACCCAAGACGTGCTTCCACACGAACGCTTCGATCTTCCGCACGGTCTTCATCTCCTCGTCCGTGACGAACCTGCGGTCTATGTACAGCTCTCCCCAGTCGTCGAACAGCATGTCCCCCAGTCCGTGCGTGTCGAGCGAATACTTTAGCGCAGACTTGGACATCGGCACTTCTGCTATGCCCTTCGCGGCAAGCTCAGCGTTGTGCTTCGCCTCGCGCGCAGCCGCACGCTGCATGATCTTGATCCCCTCCATTGCAAGCGGAATCCCCTCGATCATCGCCGCAGGGTCGAACTCCAGGTCGGCGAGAGCAGCGCAGGCTTCCCGCCGACACAAGGCGAACGGAAGCACACAGGCCAAGAGCCCCTTCACTGCACACCTGCGGAAACTATGCATCCGCAAACTCCTTCTTCACGAAATCGGCTAACGCGTCCTGCCATTTCGGCGTCCTGTAGCCGAGGAGGTTTAGGACGCTCTTCTTGAGCGCGGAGTTCCTCGGACGCGGAGCGGGACGGGGGAATTCCTCCGTAGAGCAAGGCACGACCTCGCGCCGGAGCCCCAGAAGCCTGAACAGCTCCTTCGTCAGCCCGTACCACGTGCACTGGTCCTCGCATGTGGCGTGGACGATTCCGCTCACGGACGGCTTGTCCAGCAGAAACTCGACGACGTCCGCCACGACCGCAGTCGAGGTAGGGTTCCCCCTCTGGTCGTCAACGACCTTCAGCGGTCCGCCCTCCTGCGCGCCTAGCTTCGCCATCGTATGCACGAAGCTGGGGCCGCCAGGCCCGTACAGCCATGCGATGCGGACAATCACGGCGTCTGGCAGGATCATCTGGATCATCTGCTCGCCCGCGAACTTGGAGGCGCCGTACACCGTGCGCGGACGAGGGATGTCCGTCTCGCTCCACGCCCACGGCTCGTGCGGCGGATCGCCGGAGAACACGTAGTCCGTCGAAATTGCCACCAGTCGCGCCCCGGCCGCCTTGCAGGCCAGCGCGACGTTGCGAGACCCCTCTTCGTTGAGCCTGAACGCCAAATCGCGCCGCGACTCGCAGTCGTCCACCTTCGTCATGGCCGCGCAGTGGATCACTACGTCCGGCGACTTCTCTAGGACGAACTCCGTGAACGAATCCGAGTCAGTTATGTCGCATTCGGGTAGGTCTGCGACAACGACCTCGCGGTCGGCGAACTTCCGGACGAGCGTCCGGCCGAGCATCCCCTTCCCGCCTGTTATCAGGATCTTCATGTTGCCTTTCAATGTTTCACCTTACGTTTTCATTCGTCCGCGCGTTTGTAGCGGAACTTCGGTTTCCCGGCGGTTCGCCCCCCGGCGCCCTGCGGCATGGTCCCTAGCACCTCCGTTGGGCTGCCCCTAACCCCGCCGGCGTGACCTTTCGGCAGCTCCTGGGCGTTGATCACCTCGGCGCGGCGCTCGTGCACCAACATTGTGCGGCGGTATCCGGCCTTGCCGAGGTAGTTGTGCTGGAAGACCCACATCGCACGGTCGTTTACATAGTCATAGTCCGGGTCGACGAGAATGTATATGACGGACTCCTTAGGGACTCGGTGCTTCTCCAGAAGCTCCACGGCCTTCTTTGCGGACACGAACTCGCCTCGGAACTGGAGCCCGAGGTTCGAGAACCTGATCAGCGGATGCGCCCTGTCGTAGGAGAGCTCCTCCGGAGCCGTCTGGCATCCGCAAGAAACAAGGCACATGTAGAGCGCAGTCCCCGCGATGATGCTGGCGAGGGGGTTCTTCTTCCAGACATGCAGCCCGACCGTGAGAGCCCCGGCGAGGTACGGCCAAGCGGTCCGCCATTGGAGCCCCGAATAGGAATACACGACAAGACATGCTATGATGACGGGCGATATGAGGTTCCCGAACCGCTCGACTGCCGGCGGCAGGGCTTTCTCGCCCCGGCCGGCGAACAGGACGAACGGCAGCGCCCTCATCGCGTAGGTGACGGCCCAGCCGACGGCGACGACCGCGGACATGTAGAGGAATTCATTTTCCATGTCTTAGCAACTCCCTTATTTGATCTGTGAATATCACAAGGAACAGCGCAACCATCGCAAACTCCATTCCGTCCGTGTGGCTGCGTATGACGTCCGGGTCCAGCGCGCCCTCAAGGACTGCAACAGCGACGGCACCCGCCGTAGTGCCGAGAATCCAGTAAGATATGTTCATCGCAGACAACGCCAGGCAGTACAGGAGGTTCGCTCCGGGGTTCTTGTACCGGCATGCGGCCTCCAGCGCGTAGTTCTCGTCGGCAAGCGTATGTATGAGGAAGAGCTTCTGCAGAAGAGGGACGCCGCGCCACCTGGCGAGCATCGTGAAGCCGTAGAACGCGTATCGGAAGTTTATCCCAAGGACCAGCAGCGCCACCGACCAGATCGACACACGCTCCGCCACCGGCTGCACTATGGCAAAGTTGAATGTCCCCGAGACGCACGCCGCGCTCGTAAGGAAGGCCCATACCGGCGCGTGGTGAAGCCCCGCCTTCGCCGCGAGCAGGACGCCGGCGACGAAGCCCATCGTCGTGTAGCCCATCAGCACCGGCAGGGAGTCTATGAACGCGCGCCGCAACACGGCGCGGCGCTCACGAAGCGCGGCTGGCGAGAATCTTCGCGACACGTTCCGCGTCCTCCGGCGTGTCGACGCCGACGCCTTCGTCCTCCGTCTTCACAACGGCGATCCTAGCGCCCATCCACAGGGCGCGCAGCTGCTCAAGCTTCTCGGCCTTCTCGAGGTCGCACGGCGGCTCGGCTATGTAGCGCTTGAGAAACGCTCCGCGGTAGGCGTAAATGCCGAGATGCCTGACGAAAAGCCCGGACGAGAGGTCTGGCGCGCCGTCACGGACGCACGGAATCTGCGAACGGGAGAAGTAGAGCGCCCCGTCGTCGCGGTCCAGCACGACCTTGACCACGGATTTCGCCGCAAGGTCCTCCGCCGACTTGATCGGTGTAACGGCGGTAGCCATGTCCCAGCGGTCGTCCGCCTTGAGTTTCGTCGCGAGCGCGTCCACGAGTGCCGGATCGATCAGCGGTTCGTCGCCCTGCACGTTGACCAGTATGTCGTCGTCGTCGAAGTCCGCCTTCCCTGCGCCGCCCTCCGCGCAGCGCAGGCGTGCGGCGCAGGCTATGCGGTCCGTTCCGCTCGGCAGCGCGGAAGGCGTCATCACCGCGACGCCGCCGCACCGGCGCACGGCCTCGGCTATGCGCTCGTCGTCCGTCGCCACCAGCACCTCGTCAAGCGACGACGCTCTTTTGACGGCCTCGACGACCCACGCGACGAGCGGCTTGCCGGCAAGGACCGCAAGCGGCTTGCCGGGGAACCTGCTGGAACCGAACCTGCTAGGGATTATTCCGTATGTCTTCATTTTCCTCTATTTCGACTTTCTGGTAGAACATCCTCTTTATGATGCCGAGTCGGCGCTCCTGGCGCTCAAGCGACCACATGGCGAATCGCCACTTCTTCTCGAATCCGTAGGAAGCAGGGAGAGACGGCATGAAGGCCTCGAACCTGTCGCGCATCACGGAAAGCTGCCACTCCATCGACCTTGTGCGGTACTCGAATCCGTCCATGAAGCGCTCCGCAACCTCCTGCATCGTGACGTTGTGGTGCTTCTGGTAGCCCTTGAGCGCGTGGGCGAAGTGCGCTAGATAGAAGTTAAAGCACGCCTTCAGGTTCTCGTCCGTGTAGTCGAGACAGGGCCACCCGAAGCTTCCGCGCACGGAACAAGTCGAGACCTTCTTCGGGACGACGCGGGCGGCGACGATGTCGTACTCGAACTCGTAAATCTCCTTGCCGACGCCGTAGAGCGGAGTCTTCGTCTTGGGGTCGAACTTCTTCATGGCCATATTCTGCGCCGCCGCGTCGCCCATCAGCGTCGCGAGCGCAAGCACGACCTCCTTCTCCTCCACGGACGCATCGTCGGCGTTCCTGAAGTAGTTCTCCGGTATCGCGTCCATCGGCTCGCCCTCGCAGCGGCGGCGGATGTAGACGTCCACGAGGCGCTTCTTCACCTGGGCGCGGCGGCGCAGTATGCGGTACTCGCTGAGCGATATGCCCAGGGCCTTAAACGCCTGGATGCGGGCCAGCATGTAGCTGGAGTAGCCCTTCTTGGCCCGCGATAGCAGTTTCTCGACCATGCTCTGCTCCAGCGGACCGCGGTTTGTCTTGTAGACGACTTCGCGCGTGCGCCCTTTGCCGAGCGGCACGGTCTCGTCTTCGGTCCTGAGCTCGTACACGTTGGCGTACTCTATGATCTCGTCCTTCGACATCAGCCCGCGTATGTTGGAGAGCAGCACCTCGCTGCGGTCGTCCACTCCGGGATGGAACACGGGGCGGCCGTTTATGAACGTCGCGCCCGGAAGGGCCGTGCGGTGGTCGTCGAACGCCGGTGTGGAGCCCTCGCCGACGACAGAGTATATCTCGCCGGTTATGTGCATGTACAAGGTTTCGACGAAAAGCTCGCTGGTCTCGTCGGCAAGCGCCGGCTTGTTCAGGATCGAAAGGAACAGCGCGACCATCTCGTCCGCCTTCTGCACCACGCCGAGGCGCCCGATTCGGCCGAGCGCGATCGCCTCCATGAGCTTCTCCAGCTCCGGGACGAGCCTCTCTATGGCGACGCCGCGCCTCACGCCAAAGAACTCTATCTCGTGGTGGCCGCGGTGCTTCGGCATTCGGGTGAAGGAGTACTGGTTGCCCTCGTACACGCTGACGAGCTCCCTGAGCCCGCGCACGAACTCGTCCGGCTCGGTGCCGGCGAGCTCCGCGAAGCGCTTGAATTCAGAAAACGGCAAGAAGTGCACGCCCCTTGTGGAATGGTAGTAGCAGAGCTTGGTCGAGATGTGCTTCCTCGCCGCGGCTAGCGCGACCTTCATGTCATTATCCGTCCACGCGAGGGGTTTCACGCGCCATTCCTGTCCGAACATGCGGTAGTGCTCGATCGTCGCGTCGTTGCGCTCGCCCATGACGATGTCCTGCATCGAGAAGCCCGCCGAGCCGAGCAACCACCTGTCCGCGGCGAACAGCGTCTTCGCGGGCACGTCGCGCTGGGATATCTCAACAGTCCCGTTCACGACGTTCGCGCACAGCACGGCATGCATCAGCGCCTCGCCGCGCCTGGCCGCCGGCAGCGCAGACAGCTTCCAGAACCTTCCGTCGAGGAGCGGAAACGCCGCGACGGAGTGGTTGCCCGTCGTCATCGTCATGACGCGCCCCTTCGCCCTGCGCCTCAGTGCATCCTTGGACACCACGAGCACGCTCGGACGCTCGTCGAGATGGCCTCCGATCCCGTCCTCGAAAATGTAGGTGTCGTCGCCGACATCCCATGCCGAGAACGTGCGTTCGCGCCCCATCGCGACCGTCTTCACGACGCCAAGACGCCTTGTGCCGACCTTCCTGACGCGGCCCAGAAACGCGCGGATTGCATTCATGACGCGCCCCCGTGTTCGTGTCCGCATCCACAGTGCCCGCCACGGCCCTGCTCGCGCGCGATCAGTTCCTCCGCCAGCGCCCCTGTCGCATCCAGCCCGGCTTCGTCGGCGGCAGCAAGCAGGTTCTCGAGCGCAGGCAGGACGAAGCGTCCGAACTGCGGCTGGCCGACGGACGCAAGGCGGCCGAACGCCCCAAGCGACTGAATAAGCCGCTCGACCGCCGCGAACGGCAGAACCTCGGCCACGTCGCCGCGGCCGGACGTCTTGCCGTACAGCGCCGCGAGCGCCGTCCTCGCCTTCTCGGACAGCTTGACGTACGGATCGTAGAGCAACGACGCGAGGTCATAGAGCGCAGGCCCCTTCCTCATTCCCTGGAAATCGATGATGCGAAAGTCCGAGTCGCGCCAGAGGACGTTAGTGGACTGGAAATCGCGGTGGACGAGCGCCTCAGGCTCGCGGCACAGCCTGCCGGCGACGGCCTCGAGTTCCTTCTCCACGGCGTCCGGACAAGCCATCGCATAGCGCGTCCCAAGACAGTGCTCCTTGAAAAGCTCCCTCTCCCAGCGCCAGAGCGACTCGCCGAACGACGGCTCCAGTTCGAGGCCGGACGCGTCAAGCGCGTTGAATTTGGCGAGGGCCTCCACGACACGGGCATATTCGTCCACGGACATCTTGCGTTCGCTTCCGGCCCATTCCATGACAAGCGTCTTCATCTCCGGAACGTCCGCCAGCACTTCCGGTACAGGCACGCCCATTCCCTTCAGCCACCTCGCGTGCGAGGCGTACCTGGCGTTCTCGCCGCGCTTCTCGTCGTCGTACACCACCACGACCGCGTCGTCCGCCTTGAAGAAGCAGCGGTCGCTGCCGCGCGCGCCGAGGAACTCCACGGTCTGCGCAGGGCGCCCGATGCGGGCGAATGCCTCCTTGAGCTGCGGTAAGTCGGCGAATGCGTTGTCGTCTCCGTCGCGGTTCAGGTCTATGTAGGACTGCACTGTGCCAGCGTCGGTCCAAAGCATTCCGCCGGGCATCACGCCGCGCATGAAGCGCCCGTCCATCATCGCTCGCTCGTACGCCTGGACAATAGTCGAGAAGCCCTCCGGCTCGACGTACTTGAGTATCTCCGCCCTGAGCAGGGCGACGCCGCAGTAAGTGTACGTCCCGGGATACCCCGCGTCGGGGCTCTTCCAGCAAGTGACGAGGAGCCCGTCGGGCTCGGCCTCTATCGTGCGCGGCCCCTCCTCGCAGACCAGGCACTCGCCTATCGTCTGCAAATCGTCTAGGCCGGAGAACGGACGCCCCTCCAGGCCTTCCACGACGATATCTCCGTTAACGAGGTAGAAGTCGTCGTCGCCGATCCATCCGCGCAGGGGGTTGAGCACGCCTCCCGTCCCGAGTATCTCCGGCTCGTAGGCAGCACGGCATCCGTTCTTCGCGCACCATGCCTCGACCTGTTCGTGCATGTAGTGGCAGTTGACCACAATGTCGTCAACGCCCCAGGATCGCAGCATGGCGACGACGCGGGCAAGCATCGGCTCGCCCCAAACCGGCAGAAGCGGCTTTGGCGCAACGCAGGTAAGAGGCCTGAGACGCGTCCCAAGCCCTGCTGCAAGCACTATAGCCTTCCTCGCCGCCATTCCGTCACCTAAACGCCGGGCGCTGGCGCGACGCCCTTATCCGCGGCTCCTCCAAGTGAAGAGCGTACCACTGGTCTCCTATGCCGGAATTGCTGAAATGCGCGACGCGGTTGTTCATGAGCGCCTCGTGGTTGCGCTTCAGGGTGTCGTTGTCGCTGTTCTTGAGCGCCTCGGTCAAAGCCTTGAACGCCTCGTCGACCTTTTCGCGCTTGACGAGTATCCACGTGTAGCATGCGGCCAACAGGACGTTCTGGTTGTAACGGAGGCGTCTGGAGCCCTTCTCGTACACCTTCGTGATCTCCTCGAGCGGAGCGTCGAGCATCTGCAACCGCGCCATCTTCATCGCCGCGAGAGTGGGGTCTGCCATGATGACCTTCGGCATGAGCTCGTCAACCTTCTTGAAGTCCTTGATCATCCAGTTGAGCTGGACCTGCGCCGTGGCCATCTGGCGGTCGATCATCGGGACCCAGAGCCGGTACTTACCCAAGGTCTCAGTCTGGTCAAGGGCCGCCTTGACGAACGCACGCGTATCGGCCTCCACCTCCTTCTGCGCAGCCTGGATGGATCCCGGTGGCCTCACCTGCCAGCGCTGCATCTTCGCCTGCAGCCTCTTCTGCCCCTCGACGAGGATGTCCTGCACGCGAGCCATGTCAGCCGTGAGGCGCTTCTTCATGAAATACCCGAAGAGGAACTGAAACACGACAAAGGCGAACAAGCCGGTGCCAATGCTCCAGCCAACGCCCCATCCGGCGGCGAAGTGCGCCGCCGAAAACGCCCCGCATGCGAGGCCCATCGCTACAATCATCGTAATCATACTTTACATTATACCATATTTCCGATGCACGCGGGCGAAAATATATACGCGGAAATATAGACCGTCAAGACTGGACGTCAACCCCAACCCGCTGACGCCCTATGGCTTACTCGCACGTCCTTGAACACACCGTTTTCTCGGTTCCAACGCTAGGTGCGTCGGCACCCGGGAAACCACCCCAGAGCAAATCAAGCAAGTGCCCTTCTCCGCGAGCCGCGTCGAACGCCTGCCGCGTGACGTTACCGCAGCGATAGCCTCCGATCAGCCAGCATCTCCATGCCATCGATCCGCGCTTCTCGTCGTTCGCGAATTGCTCCAGATAGCGCTCGGCAACGCCAATGTCGCCGACATCCTTCGCCCAAAGCTCGACTTTGCCGCCATAACCAGCCATGCCGTCAAGCACCATCCGCGCGATTTCGGCGTCGTTCGTCCGCCTTTCGGAGAATGTCTTGCGCCGCACCACTCCATAACTCGGACTATCGTCCACATATCCTATTGCGTCGGCCGGCCTCCCGCCTCCATGCCCTACAAACCATCCGTAATCATATTGCGTGACCAGCCCCGCACCGTCTCTCGTCACCAATGCCGCATGGCCGACATTCGGATGCCATCCCCAGATTGACAAAACTAGCCTATTCTCCGGAAAACTCATGAAGTAAATCCGCCCAGGCCTTGTCTTCGCACCCTCTGGCAGCGCACGAGCCGTCTCCGCGCGCTTTGAATACCCGTAGTGCGACCATGCAAGACATCCAAGACAGCCAACCGCCACCAGGCATCCAATCGAAATCATCAGCTTCTTCATAGCTGGAGTCCTCGCAATTCTCTTTCTCGTGATTTACACCTTTAAATTTGATGATTTAGTATACCATTTCCTAGACATCCTTTGCAACGGCCATGCCAACCATGCCTGCAAACCTTCACTTACTTGGGTCACACCCAGCCCTCTCCGCCCGAGTTTGGGGCGCATTTATTCCGTTCCATTTATGTTGCTTGCGACATGGTTGACTCTTGTGCATAGCCCTCGCGCCTATGCGCACTTCTGACGCGCCAGTGCGCGTTTTGGACGCGGCGATGCGCGAGTGGCGAGACGGGGTGGAGCAAGCGGAATCACGGCTGAAAGACACAATGCATGCTTCTCTCCAACGATTATTCACAACAATCCGCAAAAAAGGCAGATATTCCGCAGAAATACAGCATCATCACTGGGAATCCTCCCCAAACTGCTGAGTTTTGCTGCGCAGCAAAGCAAGTTTTGGTGCGCAGCAGAGCGTGCTTTGGTGCGCAGCAGAGCAGGCTTTGGTGCGCAGCAGAGCAGGCTTTGGTGCGCACCAAAAGTGAAAACGGTGCGCATCATCCTTCGATTTCTTCATACACCATGAAGCGCCGTTAGCAAAACCAGGGTATCTCCCCAGGAAAACCGGACGTGCCAATGGCGACGTCGCCGTCATGGAGCATTCTATTGCCGATCACCTAAGCCAGGTTGGCGGCGGTCGGAGCGCCTACGGGGCGCAGCAATGCCGTAGTCCACTCTCCGTATGCCTTTCGGGACACTTCGGCGAACCCCTTTGCCTTAAATGCAGCGAGCACTTCGGGATAAATATCAGAGAGAATCCCGGAAACGACCAAGGACCGCTTCACGTATCCCGAGATTTCGCCAGCAAAGGCAATGAGAAGCGGGCCGAGTATGTTGGCGACGACGAGGTCGGCGGGCGCGAACGGCGCAACATCGGTGCGCGGCGCCGCATTCTGGAGCGCAAGGTCGGGATATACGCCCTTCGCCGCTTCGATCGACGAATCAAGCGTCACCGTCCCACCGCCTAGGGCGAAAGCCCTGTAGTCGACATCAACGCCATTCGCCTCGGCGTTCTCGCGCGAAGCCGCGACTGCATCCTCATCTATGTCAAACCCGGCGACAGGCCGGTATCCGAGCTTCGCCGCGGCGATGGACAGTATGCCTGAGCCGCAACCCATGTCCAGAAAGGAACCGCCGGACGACGAAAGTTCGTCCACGTACTCGAGACACGCCCTGGTGGTCTCGTGCTTGCCAGTCCCGAAAGCAAGCCCGGGGTCGAGCACGACGGTCTCGCGCTCCGCGTCCCCTTCTTCCTTATCAAGGGAATCCGCCTCCCACGCAGGAACGACAATAAGCCGCCTTCCTATGCGCTCGGTCTTGAAGTGGCGGCGGTAGCTGAAGCGCCAGTCCTCGTCCTGGACATCTGCGGACTCTATCCCCACCTCCGATGCGCCCACGAGGTCGAGCGCGGCGCGCAGACGGGTCTTCGCCTCGGCAATGCGGTCCGCCTCCGGAAAGAACAGCTGAATTTCAGTTCCGGGCCGCTCCACATCGCGGTACGAAGACAAAACGAAATCCCCTCCGTCGAAGACCTCGAAGAGGGGATCCGCCTGTTCGTCTTCTACTTGGCAGAAGACCTTTGTCACGCCTTCTTGCTCTTGGCGACGAGCTTCTTGACGACAGTGGGACGCTGAACAAGCACGCGGACGTCCTCGTCGCCCATGAGCTTGACGTCCTCTTCCTTCATGCCGAACTTTACGAGACGTGCACGCTGCGCCTTGCTCTTGCGAGCCTTGCCGGCGGGCGTCTTGCACGGACGAACGTGCGATTCCTTGCGGAGTGTGCGACCTGTACCCATTTTTCTACCTCTTTCTTTCTTCCTTGACGGAAAATTATTGGCGCGTATTATACCGAAATCGGCGCAGAAAGGCAACCGCAAATTGCAATTTGAAGCAGTCCCCGTCTATGAAGAATCATAGTTTCAAACCCACACCCGGCATTCCGACATTGGCCACAAACCATTCCGCCGCATGTTTTTAACGCATGCTAGACGTCGATCTCGAGAAACGGCTACCGACGTTGCAAGGCAAAAGCATTGTCCGCAAAGTCGAGCATCCAGAGCCAGTCATAGCCTGAAAGCCCATGCTGCCCGCCGCGTCGAACATAGCCGAAAGAGGAGCCTATATGCGATAGGTCGTAGTTTTCAGGGAAGTCGCCTTTAGGCAGTCCCTCTTTCCCGAGGAACTCCCAGACCGGAGAGGCGGCACGGCAGGAGAGCCATTCGCCCTTTGCGTCGAACCACCCTTGGTTGAAGCCCTCGACAAGCAGCGCGCGCGGCGCAATCGTCGCGACGAGAAGATGCTGGTCGAACTTCATCGCCTGCTCGTTGTCGATGTACTTCGCATACGCCTTGCAGTACCAGTGAGGGAAGCTCTTCATCTCCGTAGAGACGTACTCGCCGAAGTCGCGCTTCGCGAGCGGGACTCCGCCGCCACCCGTCTGGTTCGGCACACACACCGCGAAACGCTCGTCGCGCGCAGAGGCGAGAAGCGCCGCCTTGCCGAGCCGCGACGAACCAGTCGCCACACACCTCTTGGCGTCAATCTCGGGAATCGTCTCGGCGAGGTCGAGTCCGCGCGAAAGCGCCCACGCCCACGCGCCGAGCGCCGTCGTGTTGTCGGTACGCGATTCGTCGCGCTTCCCCCACAGTTCGAAGACGTGCGTGTACGCAAGCGCTTCTGGATCGCCCTTCTTCACCTCGACGTCAGGCGAGACCTGTGCGTAACATGCGGTGAGAAACGCATATCCGCGCGACACGATGAATTCCGCCGGGACGGTCGTGCGCGACTGAGAACGCCTGAGGACCGCGCGATTTGATTCCTTCGGCCCGTGGTCGCCAGAATCGCCGTCTGCACGGAACCATCCGCCCTCCGTAAGCGGAACCTCGGCATCGTCCAACACCGCATGGTTACCGGGGAAGTTCAGCATGAGAACGACAGGAACCTTTGCACGGTTCTCGCAGACGATGCGTCCACCGGTGGTCTTCGTCTTCTCTCCCTGTATCCTGTTCGGCAGAACGAGAAGCCAGTCGATGAAAGGCCCAGACTTGTCGGCATTGAACCACATCCTGTACTGACGGCGTATCGCAAGTCCGGCAAGCGTCGTGCCCTCTTCGCGAAGCTCCGTGACTACAGCCTCTGGCGCAGGCGGCTCTACGCCGTACATCTCGCGGGCGAAGATGTCTAGTATCTCCTTACGGCGCGCCGGCCATTCGGAGGCGTCCTTCAACTTGCGCCCGTCCACGAACGTGAGCGGATCCTCAAGCGTGTATGGCGCAACCTTCGCCTCGTCGTAGTTCGGCCCCCGCGCATCGGCGACCGCCGCAAGCAAAACTACGGCAACAACTGCTAGTCTCATTTTCATGGGACTCATTATACCACATTCGCAGACATTGCGACGCGACTTTTCTGCACAGGCATTCTATTTAGGAATATGCGAATCAAGAAGAAATACCGCAGCATGAGTCCCAGGAGAAAATCTCACCATAATCTTTGAACGTCTCGGAGCCTCCTCGCGCACCAAGGCCACATCCCCCGCCCTTTCACCCGGACTAATCTAATCCCGAAACCCGACTGGCTCGCGGCTTCACGGGGTGCACTATCCGACACTATCCGACAGACAAAAGATATGCAGCACCTGCCGCCCGATATGTGGTATAATATGCCGCGACATATGGACAAGACTGTATATCTGGACAACAACGCGACGACGAGAGTCGCGCCCGAGGTCGTCGAGGCGATGGCGCCCTTCTTCGGCGAGCTCTACGGCAATCCGAGCTCGATGCACGCCTTCGGCGGACAGGTCGCGCGCCATGTGGCCCGCGCCCGCGAAGAGGTCGCGGCGTTTCTGAACTGCTCTCCTGACGAGGTGACGTTCACCTCATGCGCGACCGAGTCCGACAACTCCGCCATCCGCGGCGCGGCGGAAAGCATCGGCCCATCTGCGAAGATCGTAACAACCGCCGTGGAGCATCCCGCCGTCCTACAACCCTGCCGCCGTCTCAAGGCGATGGGACACAAAGTCGTGGAGCTGCCCGTGGACTCCGTCGGGCAGATAGACCTCAATCGCCTCCGCGACGAGCTCAAGGGGACCAAGGACGCGATCGTGTCCGTGATGTGGGCGAACAACGAGACGGGGACTGTGTTCCCCATAGCCGAAGTCGCCGCGATATGCCGCGAATACGGGGCGGTCTTCCACACGGACGCCGTGCAGGTCGCGGGCAAGTTGCCAGTGGACGTCTCGAAGGTCCCGGTCGACATGCTCTCGATGTCCGGACACAAGTTCCACGCGCCCAAGGGGATAGGCATATTCTACGTCAGGAGGGGCACTCGCATAAGGCCGTTCATGCTCGGCGGACATCAGGAATCAGGTCGGCGGGCCGGGACGGAGAACGTTCCGTACATAGTCGGGCTGGCCAAGGCATGCGAGCTCGCGAGGCTCGGAATGGACGCCGAGAACGAGAGGATAGCGCGGTTACGCGACAGGCTTGAGGCGGGCATCCTCGCCAAGTGTCCCAACGTCCGCGTGAACGGAGACCGTGCGCACCGCCTCTCCAACACCCTCAATGTCAGCTTCGAGTACATAGAGGGAGAGGCCATCGCATACCACCTCTCGGACTTGGGCATATGCATATCCACCGGATCCGCGTGCGCGTCCGGTTCGCTCGACCCAAGCCACGTCATCCGCGCGATGGGCGTCCCCTTCATCGCAGTGCACGGGTCGGTGCGATTTTCGCTCTCACGCTACAACACGGACGCCGACGTCGACTACGTCCTGGACAAGCTTCCGCCGGTCATAAAGAAGCTCCGCGACCTTTCGCCGTTCGGGCCGGACTCCGACCCGACAACCTTCAAATGAGGTGAAGAAATGAGACCATACGCAATCGCCGTCGCAGTCATGGCGCTCCTCGCCGCAGGATGCCGCCGCGAGGACTTCCGCGAATACACCTTCGAGATTCCCGGAATGACAGCCGAAAACAAGGCTGTCATCAAGAAGGCAGTGACGTTCTACGACGGCGTCAATGAGGAGTCGCTGGTCTTCGACCTCGAGAAGAAGACTTTGAAAATGCGGTTTGACTCAATGAAAGTCGCGCAGACCAACATCCGCATGGCGATAGAGGAAAAGGGAATCGCCGTCAAGTATCCCGAGAAGAAGGAAGCGGAGGCTGGCTACCTAAACGCGCGCGCCGAAGAAGTCAAGGCTGACTGAAGCGCACCGTGACGGCGGCGGCCGAAAGGCCTGCGCCGAACCCCGCCAGCAAGTAACGCCCCGGACGCGCCCGCGTCGCGAGCGTGAGAGGTATCGAACAGGAGCCGGGATTGGCGAACTCCTCTCCGCTCGTCAGCAGGATGTCCGACATTCCGAGCGAACTCGCCAGCCGGCGCACCATGTACATGTTCGCCTGGTGCGGCACGAAGCCGTCGAACGGAGGTTCGCCGGCATCCTTCACGAACTCGGCCAGGAAAGGCGCGACTTCCGTGGCGACGAACGAGAACACGCCGAAGCCGTCCATCTTCACCGGACCCGAGGCCGGACACGAGAGCACGTCGGAATGACGCGAGAGCGCTGCGAAATGGCTTATTCCCGAACCTGACGAACGGACGAGCGTGGCCGTGGCGGCGTCGGAGAAGAGCGGCGCCGTGACGGCGTCAGACGGATCCGCGAGCGGAGACTGGAGGTCTCCGTTGACAATCAGCACACGCCTGCCTGTGTCCGCCGACATACGTGCCGCGAGATAAACGGCGTAAGGATAGGCGCTGCAGGCCATCTGAAGGTCAAACGCCGGAGTCGACGGAGGAAGCCCGAGGGCTGACGCGACGCGCACCGCAAGCGCGGGGAACCGCATCTCATGGGAGAATGTCGCGGCAACGACGCCTCCCACTTCCGCAAGCTCTTCCGCCGGGATCTGGCGCGCCGCGCGCATCGCGAGGTCGAAGAGTGATTCGCCCGCCGCGGCAACGCGACGTCTGGCGAAGCCCGTCGCCTCCACTACATTCGCGGGGAGAAAGGCCGTGTTGTCGGCCTCCGTTTCGCCGACGGCGGCGCACACACGCTCCAGAACCGTCTCCGGGAAGGCGATCATACCAGAAGGCTCTCGCCGATGTCCGGCAGCTTCGCCGACATCCATTCGCGGCAGGCGAAGAACACATCCTGCGCCGTGCTGCCGGGCGGCATGGAGTCCGGTATCTTCGCGTATTCGTCCAGGTCCGCCCTTGTCAGCTCCGAGAGCACCTTGGAAAGGACGGGTATGTACGTCGCGCTCATAGAAAGTTCGCCTACACCGAGCGCCGCCCAGTAGATGCCGACAACAGGATCCGCCGCGGACTCGCCGCAGACGCTGACCGGTATGCCGGCCTTCTTGGCGGCGGAGATCGTCATCTTCACGAGCTTCACAACAGCCGGATTGAGCGGCTGATAAAGATGCGCAACAGCCTCGTTGCCGCGGTCTGCGGCCATCGTATACTGTACGAGGTCGTTGGTTCCGATGGAGAAGAACTTGACGTAGCGGGTGAACTCGTCGGCGTTGAGCGCGGCGCTCGGCACCTCGATCATCGCGCCGACCGGGACGTTGGCGTCGAACGGAACGCCCTCCGCCGCAAGGTCGCGCTTGACGCCTTCCAGCTCGGTCGCGGCCTCCTGCAGCTCCTCTACGCAGGAGACCATCGGATACATTATGCGGAGCTTTCCGTAGGCAGAGGCGCGCAGCACCGCGCGAAACTGCGTGCGCAGCACGGAGCGGTGCGAAAGCAGATATCGTATCGAGCGGTTGCCGAGGAAGGGATTCGACTCCTTGCTGGATATGCCCCGCACTAGCTTGTCTCCGCCTATGTCGAGCAGGCGTATGGTCGCAGACGCCCCGCTGAAGAGCCTCGACGCGAACTGTACGGCGCTGCGGTACGCCTCGAACTGCTCGTCCTCCGAGGGCTCCATCTCACGGTTCAGCCAAAGATATTCGCTGCGGTAGAGTCCGATGCCCCTCGCTCCGTACTCCCTGGCGCTTGCCACCGGGACTCCTGGATGGACGTTCGCGCATATCAAGACCTCGCCGCCATCCTTCATGGTTCCTGCGGGCGCGCCCGTAGCTACGGACTCCGCAAGCTCGCGCTGCCGCCTGACCAGCGCCTCGAACTGAGTCTTGGTCTCCTCGTCAGGATTGAGCGTGACAGCGCCGTTGGTTCCGTCCAAAAGCACCGTCTCGCCCGGAGACACCCTGGATGTTATATTGCCAAGGCCGCATACGGCGGGCAGAGCCAACGCCCTCGCGAGAAGCGCGACATGGCTCGTCGTGGAGCCGCCGTCCATCGCGAACCCGAGGACGTATTCGCGCGGAAGCTGCACCG
>Ga0310696_10004213_pt1 | contig 17692 bp, 6 predicted proteins | sample AusTroGonzalo_MG_4_FD_203885 | JGI IMG/M metagenome (GOLD analysis project Ga0310696, IMG submission 203885) | Bovine rumen microbial communities from tropical cattle in Woodstock, Queensland, Australia - Gonzalo_02 (v2) (version 2) | ecosystem: Host-associated > Mammals > Digestive system >...
TGTTCGATTATTCTTCTGGAAGCCACACCTGTCTGCCCGTGTTGGTGTTTGCATACGGCCCAGGTGCCGAGCAGTTCACTGGCTGGATGCAGAACAGGGACTTGAAAGCCAAGATATTGAATGCCTGCGGTTTGGAGAATATTGGCGACGGCCTTGAGGAGAGCGATGGCCCCCATATCAAGGCAGTCAAGGTCAATTACGACTCACATCTTTCCCCAAAATGATCCATTAACGCATGAAGCTGTCTGTCGTCATCGTCAACTACAACGTCGAGTACTTCCTCGAGCAGTGCCTGCATTCGGTGCGTCGCGCTATGCAAGGCATTGAGGGTGAGGTGTTTGTCGTGGACAACAACTCCGTTGACGGTTCGTTGAAGATGCTGGCACAGAAGTTTCCTGAGGTGAAGGTCATCGCCAACAAGGACAATGTGGGCTTTGCGAAGGCCAACAATCAGGCGATTAGGATTTCGACGGGCGAGTATGTGCTGCTCCTCAACCCTGACACGGTGGTGGAGGACGACACCTTCTCGAAGTGCCTCGCTTTCATGGACAGCCACCCCGACACGGGCGGCCTCGGCGTGAAGATGGTGGACGGCAAGGGACAGTTTCTGCCTGAGTCGAAGCGCGGCCTGCCCACGGCCAGGACCGCCTTCTACAAGATGTGTGGCCTGTGCAAGATTTTCCCCCACAGCAAGCGTTTTGCCCGCTATTACATGGGCCATCTCCCCGACGACGAGACCAACGAGGTTGAGATTTTGGCCGGAGCTTATATGTTGATGCGGCGCGAAACCTTAGACAAGGTTGGCTTGCTCGACGAGACCTTCTTCATGTACGGTGAGGACATTGACCTGTCGTATCGCATCACGCAGGGCGGATACAAGAACTACTATTTCCCCGAGACGCGCATCATCCATTACAAGGGCGAGAGCACCAAGAAAACCAGCGTCAACTATGTGTTTGTGTTCTATCGCGCCATGGAGATTTTCGCCAAGAAGCATTTTGGCAAGTCGTGGGCGAGTTCGTTTTCACTCCTTATTAATATTGCCATCTATATCAAGGCGTTTTTTGCGTTGGTGTCGCAGTTTTTCCACAAGGCGGCTATCCCGTTCCTCGATGCGGTGCTAGGCTATGGCGGCTTGGCGGCCATCAGCTATTTCTGGGGGCGAGGCACGATTTATGGCGGAGCGGGTAGCTATCCGACGATGCTGTTTGCGGTGGTTTTGCCAGTTTACATCTTGATTTGGTTGCTATCCACTTATTTCACAGGTGGTTACGACAAGCCGTACAGCATCGCAAAGGCCATCCTCGGCGTGGCTTTCGGTAGCGCCGTGATCTTGGTGTTATACGCCTTGTTGCCTGAAAGTCTACGTTTTTCGCGCGCCTTGATACTTTTCGGCATGATTTGGTTGGCCTTGGAAATGAGCCTCACACGATTCATCGGCATTTTGATGGGCAATGAGAATTTCCAGTCGAAGCGGACGGAGAAGAAACGTTTTTTGGTCATCGGAAGCCCGGAAGAGACGCAACGCGTCAACTCTATCCTGGAAAGCACGTCCATCAAGCCGGATTTCATCGGTTTGGTGAGTTCGGAAACGCAAGGCGAAGCCCCTGAGGGTTTCATCGGCAACCTCGCGCAAGTGCCCGACATCATCGAGATTTACAAGATTACCGAGGTCATCTTTTGTTCGAAGGACGTTCCGCATCAGGTCATCATTGACAAGATGGTGGACTGGCACGCCACCAACGTGGACTACAAGATTGCGCCTGAGGACAGCCTGTCCATCATCGGAAGCAACAGCATCAACACGCGCGGCGACCTCTATACCGTTGACATCAAGGCGATTGACACTACCTCGAACCGCCGCAACAAACGCCTATTTGACGTGGTGACGAGCTTATTCAGCATTGTCTTTTGGCTGCCTTTGGCTTTGGTGGTGAAGCAGCCCGTCAAGTTCCTGAAAAACGCCATTTTGGTGTTGCTGGGTCGCAAGACTTGGGTGGGTTATTGCTCGCCCGCCGACGAGACCCAAAAGCTGCCCAAGATTCGCAAGGGCGTTTATAGTCCCGCTTCGCATTTGGACAAGGACGTCGTCGCCGACCCTGGTTTTGTCAACCAACTGAATTTGCTTTATGCTCGCGACTACACCGTTTGGAAGGACGCGGAGATTTTCTTCAGGTCGGTGGCGGCAAAGTAAATCTGAACGGAAACGAAAATAGGGCTGTCATATTATGGCAGCCCTACGTTCATCTCAGTGCATTGGGTCTATTTTGCGTGTCTATACCCCTTCACCTTATCCCAATCCCCGCGAGTGAAGTCGGGCATCTGTACTGGCATTCCACCGTTGGCAATGGAGGCGGCGGTCAGCTCGCCGAGGCAGGACCATTCGGCGGCGTCATAGACGTCTTGGTCAAGCGGCAGGCCGTTGTGCAGACAGTAGATGAGGCGGTAGTCCATGACAAAGTCCATGCCGCCGTGGCCGCCCACTTCCTTGGCTTTTTCCTCGATTTCAACCGCGATGGGGTGGAGGTACTCCTTCATGATCTTGTCGCGAAGTTCGGCAGGCACAAAAGCATGTGGGTTTAATTTCATGCCTTCAGGAACAAAACCTGCGGGCAGCTTGTCCTCCAACAGCGTGAAGCCCTCAACGGGATACTTGTTTGCAAAACCTTCTGTTCCAGTGAGTTGATAGAGTCTGTTGTAAGGTCTGTAAGTGTAGACGTCATGCTCGATGAGTAGGGTCTTGCCTTTTTCGGTTTGGATCATCGTGGTGGTCATGTCGCCGTTGGCAAAGTCATCCTTGTTCATCATCTCCTTGGCGATTTTCTTGCCGTTATAGGACGGCGTAGTCATGCTGACCAAGGTCTTCATACGGTCGCCACGGTGGATGTTAAAGGCCTGACAAAGAGGTCCCAAGCCATGGGTGGGGTAGACGTCGCCGGCATGGTTTTGGTTGAATTCGAGGCGCCAGTTTTCATAGTATTCGTGCCAGAACGGCTCCAGGTTGTGGATGTAGGCGCCCTCGCCGTGTATGAGTTCGCCGAGCATCCCTTGCTGGGCGAGGTTGAGGGCGGTCAGCTCGAAAAAGTCGTAGCAGCAGTTCTCGAGCATCATGCAGTGGCGTTGGGTCTGTTCAGCCACGTCGACGAGTTGCCAGCATTCCTCCAAGGAAGTTGCTGCGGGCACTTCCACGGCCACGTGCTTGCCGTGTTGCATGGCATAGACGGCCATCGGGACATGGGTTTTCCAGTCGGTGCAGATGTACACGAGGTCGATGTCGTCGCGCTCACAAAGTTGGTGCCAAGCCTCGCGGCCCGTGTAGGCGGCGGCGCGGGGCAAACCCTTGGCTTCCAGGATGTTGGTCTGGACGGCTTCGACGCGGTCAGGCTCGATATCGCACAAGGCCACGACGGTCACGCCGTCGATGTAGGTCATGCGGTCGACGGCATCCGGGCCGCGCATTCCAAGGCCAATGAAGCCGATGCGCACGTTCTCGATGGGGTCGACGGTGAATTGCAGGACACTCTTCTGTCCCTCAATGCGTTGCGGCTCGTCGAAAACGATGGTGTTGTCAACGATGCGGTAGTTGCCCTTGCGGACTTCCGTTTCTTTCTTCTCGCCGCAAGCGGTCATCATGGCCAGCAGAATCAGGCCAGTAAATAAGGTAAATAGCTTGTTTCTCATAGGATTATGATTTGATTGTTTTGTCATTGCGAGAAAGAACGACGAAGCAATCCAGAAAATGGTAGTTCGATAGACTGCTTCGTGCCTCGCGGTGACGTTTATGATTAATTTGTGGCAAAATTAGGAAATATCCAAACAAAAACCCTATTTTCGCAAAAAATTTTATCACCATGAACGAACTTTTCACCATCGCGGGCCATTTCATCGACCCGAAAACCATCGAGAACATTGAGCCTTTGGGCAACGGACTCATCAACGACACCTATAAAATCATAGTACACGGTGAGGCCAAACCGAAATATGTGCTTCAGCGCATCAACAATGCCGTGTTCACCGATGTGGACATGCTGCAAAACAACATCGAAGCCGTGACCAACCACATTCGGCAAAAATATGAAAGTCAAGGCATTAAAGACCTCGACCGCCATGTGTTGCACTTTTTGAAGGCTGACACTGGCAAAACATATATCGTTGAAAATGAGAAGTATTGGCGTGTGATGGACTTTATCGCCGACAGCTACACCTACGAGGCCGTCACGCCAGAATACGCCTATTACGCGGGCCGTTCATTCGGCAATTTCGAGTCGCTGCTGACAGACTTGAAGGCGCCGATAGGGGAGATTATCCCTGATTTCCACAACATTGAGTTCCGCCTGAGGCAGATGGAGGATGCCGTCGCCGAGGACCGCATCGGGCAGATGCGCGAGGTGGAGGTGCAGAAGTTTGTGGACAAAATCAGGGCGGTGGCTGACGAGATGTGCCTCGGCGAGCGGCTCTATCGCGAGGGCAAGCTGCCGAAACGCATCTGCCACTGCGATACGAAGGTGAACAATATGCTCTTCGACAAGGACGGCAACGTGCTCTGCATCATCGACTTGGACACCGTCATGCCCAGTTTTGTCTTCTCCGATTTCGGCGACTTCTTACGTTCGGCGGCCAACACTGGCGCGGAGGACGACCCTGATTTGGACCGCATCCACTTCAACATGGAGGTCTTCGAGGCCTTCGCGAAAGGCTATCTCGAAGGCACCAAGTCGTTCCTGCTGCCCATCGAGAAAGAGAACCTGCCCTATGCCGCCACGCTGTTCCCCTATATGCAGGCGGTGCGTTTCCTCACCGACTACATCAATGGCAACACCTATTATAAAATCAAGTATCCGTGCCACAATCTGGTGCGTACGCGGGCGCAGTGGAAGCTGTTTGAGGAAGCCTGTGCGAAGACCGATGAGATGAAACGGATTTTGGGATTGTAAAGACACACACTAACCTTTAAATATTTAAATACTTAATTAAATGAAAACAAGAGTTTTACATCTCGGAAAGGCGATGAATGCCGCCTTGTTCGTGCTGCTGCTGAGCGTAGCAGGCATGAAAAATGCATTCGCACAACTCCAAGTTGCCACCTTGCAACACAACAATGACGTCACGGCTTACTACGGCTCCGGAGCCCTGGCAGAAGCCCACGATGCCGCCGAATCGGGCGACATCATCACGCTTTCGAGCGGCTCGTTCACGGCCGTGAACATCACCAAGGCCATCACCCTGCGTGGTGCAGGCTGCGTGGCCGACACTGTGGCTGGCACCGTCGCCACCATCATCGTGAACGAATGTACTCTCAGTGAGTCGGATACCCTTGGGAACCACCTCAACATCGAAGGCATCTACTTCCCCAACAAGGTGACCTACAACGACCTGACCAGCCCTACCTTTACCAGATGCAACTTCAACCAATTGTCTGATGGTTGGAACCCAGTCATGCAAGATGCCCAATTTGTCAACTGCGTATTCAAGGACTGCAGCTTCGACAATGCCTACAATGCCGTCATGGTCAACTGCGTGGCGTGGCATCCCACTTATGTGAGATCGGATCGCCGTCTCACGATCTACAACACGATCTTTGGCCGCATGACGGTTTACGCGACGGGTCTCACGGCTTACAACAGCATCATCATCAGGGACGGGGGCAATGCTCCTTCTGAGGGTTGCATCTTCTCCAACTGCATCGGTATTGGCCTTGAGGGATTCGAACCGTTTGGAAGCGCATTCACCCAAGACTGCATCTCCGACACCACCTATGCGGCAGTTTTCGCCACCTACGACGGCACCTTCGACTTCAGGGAGGCCTACGAACTGACCGATGACGCCAAGGCCTTCGAGACCACCGACGGCACGGAAGTGGGCATCCACGGCGGTGCCATGCCTTACAACGCCCGCCCGACCTATCAGGTGCTGAAGACCATCAACGTGGCCAACCGCTCCAACGCCGAGGGCAAGCTGAATGTTGAAATCGAAGTTCTCGAAGAGGAATAAACCATGAAACGCTATTTATTAATAATAGGTGCCATCCTGCTTGGCCTCACGGTGAGGGCGCAGTCGGTGACCTACACTTGCCGCTACTGGTTCGACAGGGACATGGGGCAAGCCGTCACCACCACCTTCAGCGAAGGCAGCTGGCAGGAGGAGCTGGATGTAGGCTCGCTTTCGCACGGGCTGCACACCCTGCACCTCCAAGCCATGGACACATCGATGAAATGGAGTGCACCGCAGAGCTTCATGTTTCTCAAAGTCAACGACATGCCAGTGCCGAACATCACCTACGACTACTGGTTCGACCGCGACCTTGAGAACAAGATGAGCAGTAGCGTCGGCAATGGGCAACTGTTCCTTGACGTGGACGCGCTCACGGAAGGCATGCACACACTCCATGTCATGATGATCGGCACGGAATACAACGCTGTGCAAAGCTACCTTTTCCTCAAAGCCAACGACATACCAGTGGCGGACATCACTTTCGACTACTGGTTCGACCGCGACTTTGAGAACAAGGTGAGCAGCAGCGTTGGCGACGGACATTTGCTCCTCGACGTGGACACACTCACGGAAGGAATGCACACGCTCCATGTCATGATGATTGGCACGGAATACAACGCCGTGCAAAGCTACCTCTTCCTCAAGATGGACGCGACGGACTACACCTACCGCTGCTGGTTCGACCATGACATGGAAAACCAACAGAGCAATACCTTGGGCAGCGGCAGTCTCCTTTTGGACGTAAGCGACCTCAAGGAAGGCATGCACACCGTCCATGTGATGCTGGAAGGCAGCAGCCTGTCGGCCACGCGCAGCTACCTCTTCATGAAGACAGCCCAAATCGACGACATCAGCAATCTTACTTACCACTATTGGTTTGACCGCGATTTGGCGAACCGCGTGACCGACTCCATCGGCGACGGCACCCTTCTCTTGGATGTGGCTGGCCTCACCGACGGTTTGCACACGATTCACGTCATGCTGGAAGGCAATGGCTTGTCCTCCACGGAGAGCTACATGTTCGTGAAGATTGCCGTCCAGGAGCCTGAACCCGAACTGCAATACAACTGCTGGTTCGATCAGGATTACAGCACCTTGACGACTGGTCCCGTGGGCAGCGGCATCATCTTGCTCAATGTGGCTGGCCTGACTGTGGGCGAGCACGAGATTACCGTGCAGGTGAACGATGGTACGCTCTCATCCCCGATGCACTTCGAGTTCTACCGCAACCCGATGGTGGCGTTGGTTGTCAACCCGGTTGACGGCGGCACAGCCTCGGCACAGCTGCTTGGAGATACCCTCTGCCTTTTGACAGCCACACCCAATCCAGACTTCGCCTTTGTAAACTGGACGAATGTGGCAGGCCAAGTGATTTCTACTTTGCCAGTCTTCACTTTCGCCTTGACCGAAGATGTCGCTCTCGTGGCCAACTTCGAGGCAATAAGCGTCGACATCACCCAGACCACGACCTTCGTCAACGGTTGGACTTGGTGGAGTACCTGCATCGAGACGGCAGAAGCTGACGTGCTGGGACAGTTGAAGACAGGCTTGGGCAACAGCGGTCAAGTCATCAAGTCGCAGACAGCCTCCACGATGCATCTTGGAAACAACTGGGTCGGCTCCCTGACCATGACCAACGAGAACGGCTATATGGTGAAGTCCAACGCCGAAGTTACTGTGGACATCACCGGCCCAGCGGCCACGCCTGAGGACCACCCGATTACGCTCAATCCGGGCTGGACATGGATTGGTTATCCGAGCACCGAAACGATGACCGTTGCGGCAGCCTTGGCCAACCATACGCCGCAAGCGAACGATGTAATCAAGGGACAGAGTGTCTCGGCAATGTACATGGCAGGTGCATGGCGCGGCTCACTCACCCTTACACCTGGCATCGGCTACATGTACAAGTCGAACAACAGCGAGGCTGTGACCTTGACATACGCCACACCAACCCGAATGACGGAAGTCGAATTCGCTGCTCCTGATACATATTGGAACACCAATTATAGCGCCTATCCGACCAATATGACCGTATTGGCCGTGGTTGAGCTGGACGGCGAGGAACTCAACAGCGAGAACTACGAATTGGCCGCTTTCGCCAACGGCGAATGCCGGGGTAGCGTGAAAATGATGTATGTCGAGCCGCTTGACCGTTACATGGCCCTGCTGACCATTGCTGGCGAGGAAGCTTCTGAACTCCACTTCGGTCTTTACAATGTTGAGACTGGCGAAGAAAGCTTCAATGCCGACGAAACCCTGAACTTCGAAGCCGATGCCATCGTTGGCAGCCCAGACGAGCCTTTCGTCATCCGCTTCCGCAGCACGACAGATGTGGACGAGTGGGCCAACAGCCTGCAAATCTTCCCGAACCCAGTGGAACACGGCCAAACCATCAGCCTCGGCAAGGCCGATGACATGGGCGTGGTTCAGGTGGAAATCGTCAACGCCCTTGGCACTGTGGTAGAGACATTGCGCGCAACGTCTCTACAAAACGTTATCGTCCCGAATACGGCAGGCGTTTACACGCTGAGAATCACCGTGGAAGGGAAGGGGATGTGCTATAGGAAACTGGTGGTGAGATAATCGGACACACATGTGTTTTTAATATTCCGCGAACGGTCGCCTCAGTTCTGGGGCGGCCGTTTTTTTGGGCGAATGTTTCTTTTTTCCTTGCGTGTTTCTTTTTTTTATTTACATTTGCCCCGTTAAACATATTACAATCCAATTCTATCGGTTATGCAAATAAAAATTTCACATCTAAAAAGGGTGTTGCAAGCAGCCCTGCTCTTTCTGCTACTGGGTGCGGTGGGAATGACTAAAATGAATGCACAGAGTACTGTAGGAACAGACTTTTGGGTGACGTTCCTGCCAAATCATGATGGATCTGAAGTAAACCTAAGTCTAATAGCTGCAGGCTCAACACCTTGCTCTGGAACCATCACGAATCCTTACACAAACTGGTCAACCGAATTCGAGGTTTCCGTTGGAGCGACAACCATCATCAATATTCCTTTAAGCCAAGCATACTCTCATAACGTTTCCGACAGTATTGCCGACATAGGCCTTCATGTGGTGACCACAGACTCCATCTCATTGTATGCGTCAAATTTTAAAGCATATACATTTGATGTAACAGATGTTTTGCCGACCTCCTCTTTGGGAACCAATTATATCGTTCAGACCTATAACGAAGCTAACAGAGGTGTAACGATGAATTCAAGTTCCAAAACAAGTACCCGAAGTACAGCAAGCTGTTCTGAATTTTCAATTCTCGCCGTTGAAGACAATACAACAGTCCTCGTCACATTGACCGACAACTCAAGCAATGGTCATTATGCCGATCAACCATTTTCGGTGACATTAAACGCAGGCCAATGCTTTCAAATAAAGTCTGTTAATGGTGGCAATTTCAGTGGCTCACAAGTATCTGTAAATGACAACAAGAAAGTTGCCGTATTTGCAGGTAATCTTTGTACAACAATTCCATTCGACTGTGGTTATTGCGATCATGTTGTAGAACAAATGATGCCTGTCTCTTGTTGGGGCAATCACTTTGTGGTCACCAATTCTTCCATGCGATATTATGATGTCGTGCGTGTTACTTCAGCAAGTAACGACTGCCAAATTTTCATCAATGGTTCCTTTGTCACGACTATCAATCAGAATCAAACCTACCAATTCGAAATCACAGACGACGATCCATCCCTGTATCTCGAGACTTCAGAGCCGGTAATGGTTTATCTGTATTATGTGGGCTCTGAATGTGCAGGACAGATGGGAGACCCATCAATGGTTATGATAAGCCCGATTGAACAAAGAATGAACTATGTTACTTTCAGCACATTCAATTCAGGAGCTTCACAGTACCACTATGTCAATGTGGTTGCGAATACAGAGGATGTGTCTTCCATCCAATTGGATGGCAATAGTATCTTTTCGGAATTTCAAACAGTTTCTGGCAATTCGGACTATTCTTATGCGAGAGTTCCAATTGCACACGGCTCGCACACGCTTTCCACCACAGGAAGCGGATTCGTGGCCCATGTGTATGGCCTCGGCGATGATGAGAGCTATGCCTATTCCGTTGGTTCCAGGGTTATTAATCTTTCTACACAAATGCTTGTCAATGGACAGTTGTCTTCTGATTTTCCCGAGGGCTTTGATGTTTATAAGGGTGAACCGGTCAATTTTGACTTGAACGTGAACTTTGATTTGACCCAAGCCAACTGGACGTTTGGTGACGGCCAAACGGGTTCTGGAACACCGCTTTCGCATCAATACGATAATCCAGGCAACTACACCGTGTCCTGTGACGTGTACAGATTGAAAAATGGACAAGACACTTTGGTGGCCACTGTCACCGCAGTGTTGCACGTTCACGAAAACAACCTTGTTGACACAATTCCTGGTTTGTTTTCCGTCAGTGAATACGACCGAGTGTATTTTTCGCCTGGCAATTTGCAATATCAAGCCTCGACCGGCACTTGGCGTTTTGCCGAAAACCAATGGGATTACGTCGGAAATGATTCGTTTGGTACTGTTTATGAGGAAGGATTGAAATGCGACAATTTGCTTATTTCTCCCACTTACGAAGGATGGATTGACCTCTTCTGTTGGGGAACAAGTGGCTATGATCACGGGGCGGTTTGTTATCAGCCTTGGTCTATATCTGGAAACAATAGCGATTATTACGCATATGGCAATTCAATCTATAATTTGAATGATCAGACAGGTCAGGCCGATTGGGGCTATAACGCCATCAGTAACGGTGGAAACCAAGAAAACCAGTGGCACACATTGACGAGAGAAGAAGCTGTATACGTATTCAACACAAGAAACACATTGTCAGGCATAAGATATGCAAAAGCAATGGTAAACGAAATAAATGGCTTGATATTGTTGCCTGATGCTTGGGACACTTCCGTGTATACGCTCTATGATACTGACTCACCCAACGCGCCGTTTGCTTCCAACCAAATTGACGGCGTAACTTGGACAGAAGTCCTTGAACCAAATGGTGCGGTTTTTCTGCCCGTGACGTTTGATAGGATGGGGACGGGATTCTCGCATGGCCAGAATGAAGGTTTGTATTGGCTGGCTACTGTTACATCAAGTGGTAGTGCTTATAACACTTATTTCCATGATGGCGGGATGATACCTGATGACGATGCTGGCGACTTGGATCGTCAGGCAGGCCGTGCGGTTCGCCTCGTCCGATATGCAGGAAACACAGCTTTAAACATTGATGCTACACCCTATCCCGTCGAAGGTGGCACGGTGAGTGGAGGTGGTCTGTACAATCTTGGTACAGCATGCGTTCTCACGGCAATGGCCAACGATGGCTACACTTTCACATGTTGGACCGAAAATGGCGAGTTGGTCTCTACCCAAGCGAATTATTCCTTTATTGTTGCAAGAGACAGAAGCCTTGTTGCAAACTTTATTGCTCAAGGCCTTGCCCCCATAGGTGCCATTGATGGCTTGTTCTCGGTGAGCGACAATACTCAAGTGTATTTCTCGCAGGGCAACTTGCAGTACATTGGCAGCGCGGCTGAGCCATACTGGAAGTTTGCTGACAACCAATGGGATTGCATCGGCAACGCACAAGACGGCGATTCGCAGTATGTCGACAGGGACCTCTTCGGCTTCTCGTCCAATGGTATCGATCATGGTGCTAATTGCTACCAACCTTGGAGCACAAGTACGTGGAATGGCGACTATTACGCCTATGGCAGTGAGGTTTACAACCTGTTTGACCAAACCGGCCAGGCGGATTGGGGTTACAATCCCATCGTCAATGGAGGCAACCAACCGAATCTGTGGCGCACCCTTACCAGGGAAGAATGGGTTTACATCTTCAACACGAGAAACACCCGTACCGGCGTCCGATTTGCAAGGGCTGTCATGAATGGCGTGAATGGCGTGATTTTGCCGCCCGACAATTGGAATGACTCCCTGTATTTCTTGGCTGATGCCAACCAAACCAGCATTTCATACAGCACCAACGAGGTCAGCTTGAACGATTGGGTGACCATCTTTGAACCTGCTGGAGCCGTCTTCCTGCCTGCAGCCGGATACAGAAGTGGCTCTTGGACAGGCGGAGTGAATGAAAATGGCGACTATTGGTCGTCATCGGTGGAAAGCAGTAGCAGTGCTTACATCCTTAATTTCCAGCCCAGTTCCCTCAACCCCGAATATACCGCTGGCGACGGACGTTTCTATGGCCGTGCGGCGCGTCTGGTAAGAACCTATTCTGTTGGTACTTCGTATCAAATCCAAGCCGAACCCAATCCCACGGAGGGTGGCACGGTGACAGGCACAGGTATGTATCAGCAAAACCAGACCTGCACCTTGACCGCCACGGCCAACGCTGGCTATGCCTTTGTCAATTGGACGGAGGACGGCGAGGAAGTCTCTACAGAGGCCACCTATAGCTTCATCGTTACGGGTAGCAGGACTTTGGTGGCCAATTTCGCTTCCTCTTCCATTGAGCATCACTGGACGTTCAACCCAAGTCTGTATGAAAACAACATGAACGTGTTGGGTGTTGTGGCTGTCAACGGCGAAGTGCTTCAGTCCGAGTACATTGAAGTCGGTGCGTTCTGTAACGACGAGTGCCGTGGCTCCGAGTTCCTGATGCAGGTGGGCAACCAATACCTTGCCCTGATGACCATCGGCGGCCAGTATGGCGACCTGATTACCTTCCGCGCCTACGACCATCAGACGGGGCAGGAGATTGAAGGCACCTGCACGTTCACAGTAGAATTTGAGTCCAACGCCCTGATTGGTTCGTTTGACAATCCAGTCGTGTTCGACTTCGTCACGGTGGTCAACATCACCCAAACCACCACCTTCAACGATGGCTGGACATGGTGGAGCACTTACATCGAAACGACAGACAATAACGTGTTGGATCAGTTGAAGGATGGCTTGGGCACGAGCGGCATTATCATCAAGTCGCAGGCAGCATCCACCATGTACATGGGCAACAATTGGATTGGCACGCTGAACATGATCAATGAAGGCGGCTACATGTTGAAGGCCAACGCCGAAGTTACAGTGGACATCAATGGACCAGAAGCCATGCCTGAAAATCATCCGATTACGCTGCAACCTGGTTGGACATGGATAGGTTATCCCAGCACGGAGCCGATGAGCGTTGAGGCAGCCTTGGCCAACCTGACGCCCCAGCCGAACGACGTAATCAAGGGACAAGCCGCCTCTTCAATGTACATGTTGGGCCAGTGGCGTGGTTCGCTCACCCTTACGCCTGGTATCGGCCTGATGTATAAGTCGAACAGCAACAGCAACAAGACACTCACCTACGCCACGCCGAGCAAGCTGACGGAAGCCGAAGCCAAACCTGTTGAGACGCATTGGAATGCCAACTACAATGATTATCCGACCAACATGACTGTTTTGGCTGTTGTTGAGCTGGACGGTGAGGAAATCAACAGTGCGAACTACGAACTGGCCGCCTTCGTCAACGGCGAATGCCGTGGTAGCGTGGAAATGATGTACGTCGAGCCTCTCGACCGCTATATGGCTCTGCTGACCATTGCTGGCGAGGAAGCTTCTGAACTTCACTTCAGTCTCTACAATGTTGAGAGCGGCGAAGAATGTTTCAACGCTGACGAAACCCTGAACTTCGAAGCCGATGCCATCATTGGCAGCCCAGACGAGCCGTTCGTCATCCGCTTCCGCAGCACGACCGGCATGGACGAGTGGGCCAACAGCCTGCAAGTCTTCCCGAACCCCGTGGAGCATGGCCAAACCATCACCTTCGGCATGGCCGATGACATGGGCGAGGTCCAGGTGGAAATCATCAATGCCCTTGGCATGGTAGAGACGCGGCGCGCCACGTCTCTGCAGACCATTACCGCCCCGAACGTGGCTGGCGTTTACACGCTGAGAATCACCGTTGAGGGCAAGGGAACGTGCTATAGGAAATTGATTGTCAGGTAAAAGGTGTTTTTGAGACGGTGTACGCACCGTCTCAAAAACGGGAAAAGAACGGCTGCTCCATTTTGGGGCGGCCGTTCTTTTTTTAAATTTTTCGACTATTTTTCCATTTTTGTTTTCTTTTTTCTCTAATTTTGTCCCAAACTAACCAACACTTCATACTATGAAAAGAAGATTTTTATCCCTGTTTGCGCTTTTGCTGGCCACGACGATGGCCGCGAATGCCAACCCTGTCAGCCAAAGACAGGCCCGCAGAATCGGGGCCAAGTTCATCACGGCCAACACATCCATGAGAGCGACCTCCGACCAAGAATTGAAATTGGCCGCCACTTATCGCACTGAAAACGGTGTTGCCGCCATGCATGTCTTTAATGCGAAGGAAGGCTGGGTCATCGTGGCGGCTGACGACTGCGTCACGCCCATTCTCGCTTATTCCACGAATGGGCAGTTTGACAAAAACAACCTCCCGCCCGCGATGGAGGAATACCTGATGGGATACGTGGAGCAGATTGGGTATGGCATTGCAAGTGGCTTGCCTGCCTTAGACACTGTAGCCCATCAATGGGAATTGGTGAGGACTTCTGGCTTAATAAGGGATGAACGCGCCATTACAGCGGCAGTTGCACCTCTGTTGACTAGCGTGTGGGGACAAGGCTACGATGGTTATCAATACAACATTTTTTGTCCGACTGATTCTAATGGTCCCAACGGCCATGCTATAACAGGTTGCGTAGCAACATCAATGGGTCAGATTATGCGTTATTGGCACTATCCCAAATCGGGTACTGGGTCGCATTCTTACACTCCAGTCGGTTATCCCTCTCAGACCCAATATGTCAACTTTGGTAACGCTACCTACGACTATGACAATATGCCCGATGGATTGTATCCTACCTCAACCAGTACTGAAAATACTGCCGTGGCTAAGTTGCTATGGCATTGCGGCGTATCGGTCGATATGAATTATGGTCCTAATAGTTCTGGGTCACATAATAATAAAGCAGACGATGCTTATGTGACTTATTTCAAATACTCCACGGATTTGCATTATGAATTAAAATCGAGCTATACTAATTCACAATGGCTTAATATGCTGAAAGACGACCTCAATCAGGGTCGTCCCGTACAATATGGAAGTACAAACCACTCTTTCATTTGCGATGGTTATGATTCCAATAATTATCTACATTTTAACTGGGGATGGTATGGCAACTGCAATGACTACTATGCTCTTGGCGCGTTGAATCCTGATGGTGATGATCATAATGGCAACAATGATGCGATTTTCTGCCTCCATCCCGAAGAATGTGAGGACGCCAGTACCCGCTCCCTGCCATACTCCGATGGTTTCGAGGCTGGCAGTACCCAATGGTGGTGCTGGGAAAAAGCCGATTATACCAATAGTTCGAATGATTATAAATCTTCGTGGACTACTCATGCTTTTTCCACAGGTACCCTTTGTGTGAAGCGCATTCACGATGCCAACCGTAATGTCAACGATTGGGCTGTCATGCCCCCTATGTTCCTGCAACCCGGACGCGACAATACACAATTGACTTTCCAAACCTATGAAACGATTATCGAGAACTACTATTTTGAAGGCGTTTACATTTCCACTACGGGTCTTAGCCCAAACAACTTCACTCAGATTTGGACGCAAAACAACCCATCGGCAAGTTGGAAGACTGTCACCATCGACCTCAACGCCTATCAGGGGCAGGTTGTCTATATTGCCTTTGTCTATGTTGGACAGAACGGCCACAATTGGTTCATCGACAATGTGAATGTCACCGAAGATTGGCAGCCTTGCGGCACCACGTCGTTGCCCTTCGAAGACCATTTCGATTCTAACATTGGCGGTTGTTGGTACATCATCGATGGCGACATGAGCGGCGGCAAGAAATGTTGGCAATGGAGGGAGTCCAATCAAAGTGCCTATCACCCCTGGGGCCAGTCGGGCAAGCCTCAGGAAGGCTGGCTCATCAGCAAGAGGATGTTCCTGCAACCCCATCGTGATGCGACCACGCTGACCTTCTATTCGGCATCCACATCAAGTGGAACGGGACAGAAAAACAGCATTTGGATTGCCATCGACGAGCCGCTTGGAGAGCTTGCCCCGTCCGACTTTACCGTAAAGGTCTGGGAGGATCCGGACTATAGTGACACTTGGACGCAATACTCAGTGAACCTCTCGGCCTACCAAGGGCACAACATCAACATCGGGTTCAAGTATGAAGGCACCAATGCCCACAACTGGTTCATCGACGATGTGGTGGTTAACGAAAACTGGTCGCCATGCAGCTCCTTTAATGCTCCCTTAAGCGAAACCTTTGGTTCAGGACTCGATGCATGCTGGTATGTGATTGACAGCGACCACAGCGGCGAGGAACGCTGCTGGAAGTACAATGATACAGACCATTGTGTCTACCACATTTGGGGGCAACAAGGCATTCCTCAAGTGGGTTGGCTCTTCAGCAAAAGGATATGGCTATCGGCAAGTAATGCTTACAAGTTGAGTTTCAAATCGAGATGTAACTCGGACGGCACGGGTCGTAGGAGCAGCGTGTGGATTGCCGTCGACAAGACAGGCACACCTAACCCGTCAGATTATACCGAGATTTGGGTCGACCCGAGTTACAACTCCAGTTGGACGACCTACGAAATCGACCTGTCGGCCTATTCTGGCCATTATGTCAACATCGCGTTTAAGTATGAGGGCACTTACGCACACTCATGGCACATTGACGACTTCAACATCAGCCAAATCCCGACCTACACCATAACGGCTTCAGCCAGCCCCTCGGCGGGCGGTTCCGTGACGGGCGCTGGAACCTATAATGAAGGTGCCACCTGCATTCTGACAGCCACGGCTAACACGAACTACCATTTCGTCAATTGGACCAAGAACGGGACCCAGGTCTCAACCAATCCGACCTACAGCTTCACCGTCACCGGAAACGCTACTTACGTGGCCAACTTTGAGCTGGACAGCTACTCCATCACGGCTTCGGCCAACCCGAGCAACGGAGGTACTGTGAGTGGCGCTGGTACTTACAACTATGGAGCTTCTTGCACCCTGACGGCTATGGCCAACAGCGGTTATGTCTTCTCCAGTTGGAAGAAAAATGGCAACGTGGTTTCCAACAACCCGACTTACACCTTCACGGTGACGAACGATGGTTCTTATGTGGCATATTTCCAGACGGTACCTACTGGGTCTCAACTGACCGTCTATCCGAATGCAGAGTCAACCGACAACCGTATCCCGATGTATGTCTACTATTTCGATGACTTTACCCGCGCACAACACGTCATCCCCGCTTCGGAGCTGACGGCGATGAGCGGAGGCCAAATCAAAGCCATCAAGTACTATACCAATTCGGAAGGCATTCCTTATTCGACTGTGTCGGAGATTGATTTCTACCTGAAGGAAGTGGAAAGCCCGACCCTTACTGGTTATGTCGACAAGAGTACGGCACAAATTGTATATCACGGACTGGTTCAGTTTGTGACGGCTGGCAACGGAGGCGAGGTAACCGTTTGTTTCACCACGCCTTTCAACTACAACGGAGGCAACCTGCTTGTGGGCTGCGACAATACCACCGACATGGGCTACAAGAACATCAAGTTCATCGGTGAAACCGGCCATACGAATGCTGCCCTATACGGCTCGGACGGATCAAGCTTAGGAAATGTTTCAGCAAGTACTTGTTCCTTCTTGCCCAAGAGCACCTTC
>Ga0310696_10004214_pt1 | contig 17692 bp, 8 predicted proteins | sample AusTroGonzalo_MG_4_FD_203885 | JGI IMG/M metagenome (GOLD analysis project Ga0310696, IMG submission 203885) | Bovine rumen microbial communities from tropical cattle in Woodstock, Queensland, Australia - Gonzalo_02 (v2) (version 2) | ecosystem: Host-associated > Mammals > Digestive system >...
GATCGGTGTTGACTCCAACCTGATAGTATTCGGTCGTTCGGGCAACCGTTACGCCTTTTACATCAGAAGCGAGGCTTACAATACGGACAGGATAACCAATTCGGTGGTGGATGTAGTGGTCCCTAATTCCCCCTCTGGCGGCTCGACTGGAGGGGTAAGTTCCGGCTCATCGGCTTCGTCCAGTGTTCCATACTGGGCAAGCGGTAGGCGTGGCGCATCGGGAGCTCCGGGCGACTCCCTCAATCCCTCGGCGGGATTGAATGTGGCAAGCAATGCGCCTAAGAACTGGCTTGAGGGGATACCTATGAACCCCGAGGAGTTCAAATTTGATATAGAGATTTACGTCCCTAATCCTAATGACATAAGCATCGCTCCCGAACGCGTATGGCATGACAACATCTTCACTTACATTGACTTTGGACCGAAGGCTTTGGCGATGCTTGAACGCCCCATAGTAAACCTAATCATTCAAGGATCGGAAAGCCCTGTAGGGTTCAGAACTCGCGGACCTAACGGCAGGTTAATAGTGGTTGAAGCTGTTGGTGACATGGTTTTGCGCAACGGCGAAAAGGTTGTTTGCTTGAAACTGCGTCGTGATCCTGCCATGGGTTTGGAATATATAGATTACAGCACCTCTAACGCTCAAACTTGGTGGGTTCAACCTCCCATCGGCAAAGATGCGCAAAATGCCGGCAAAACATCGCTGGGCGAGGCTGTTGCCAAGGGCTATCGCGTCCCCGGAGTTAAGGGTGGCACGGGTGCGGACGCTGCCGGTGCTGCTGCCGGTGCTGGTGTCGGTGCAGGAGCTGGAGCCGGTGCAAGAGCGGGCTCAGGTGCAGGTGCGGATAAAGGGCTTTATTTTGAAGGCATGAGCCGTTTACCTCAAGGCAAGGTCAGCTCTGACGCCAAATCCGATATTGAAAGGACTTTGGCCATGATGGCAAAGGACGGCGAGGAGCTTGGCTCTTACACTTATGCCTACACTCCGGGAAAAGAAAAGATTTCTTTGGAGCTTGCCTCTAACAAAGATATTACAAAGCTTGAGTCTGCGTGGGATGCCATATCTCGCCGGAATTGGGATTTAATCGGCAGTTATCAACCTTATTTCTCGGTTGATTCATCAGCCCAAAGCGGGGCGCAGGAAATGTTCCATTTGCGAGTAGGTCCTGTACCCAGCATACAAGTTGGCGACAATGTCTGCGGACAATTAAGTCGTCGTGGTCTTAACTGTAAAGTCGTGCGGACACAATGACAAACGAACCTTTAAGCTCTTCTGATAGATACCTCAAAAAATCAAATCGTATCGTTTTGATTATAGGGATTGTTTTTGCTTTCATTTTTATAATCGGAATTTTGGCGCTTATTCCTATGGGCGACAATGATGTCGAGGAGGCGGAGCCTTCCTTCACAAATACGGTTGACCCGTTTGCCGCGCCAGAAGTTACCGCAAGCGAGATATTATCTCCGACGGCACCCACTCTGACCGCCTATGAATCAAAGGCGAGTTTGGACGCACGTCCGAACGAGGGCAGCCTCGGCAATGTCGTTGTCGGTACTCGCGGCGAGGTAATGATTACGCTTGTCGCCGTAAACAGCAAAATCAAAGTCATATCGGCAAAGTTTGAAGGTAGCGTTGACAACGGTTTCCGTGTGGACAACCTGTGCGGAGACGATCGCATTTTGAATCCCGACGCGACTTGCAACTTGCAAGTTTGGTGGGAGCCGCGCACTCCGCGCACTATGCAGAATAACCTTACTGTCACTTGGCAGGAATGGGATGCAGCTCCTGGCGCTGCCGCCGCTGCCGTTACCACTCCCGTGCGTAAGCTGATTATTCCCGTAAAGGCAACGGCCTCCGATGCCAGCATGTGCGGCGTTTGTGAGCCTTCTTCCTCGGACAGAAGCAGCACCGGTTCTGTTTCGCCGGTAGTGCAAAAAGGCCGCTTGGTCATGGGTTTTGACGGCAATGTTACCGGCTATATAGACGCAAACGGCAATGTCATAGACGCCAGCGGCAACATCATCGGTAAAGAGGGCGCTGACGGACTTATCGTTAATGCTGCGGGCGCTCCTATGGGCGTAGCGGAATCCGAACTTATTCCCGTATCCATGGAAGGCAAAGTCTTAGGACGCATAATGAAGGACGGCGCCGTCATCGACGACAAAGGTGAAACTATCGGCAAGGCCTTGGGCGACGGCACTATAATTGACAGCAAATTAAATGTCTTGGGCTCGGCAGTGGAATTAGGACCCGTCATCACCGCAGTCGGCACTTTCTTAGGCACGGTTACCCCCGATGCTACCGTAACGGATAGCAAAGGCGTTATCATCGGCACCATGCTTGGCGATAAAAGGGTTGTCGGCATTGACGGTTCGGTCATAGGTTATGCCGCTCCCAAAGGTATAGCCTTAGGTGTGGTAAATGAAGTTTTAGGCGTTGTTATGCCCGACGCCTCAATTGAGGGAATAAACGGCAAAAAAGGCAGGGTAACTCCCTCGGGCGTTGTCGTATTTAACGACTTAAAAGTTGCGGGCAAGCTCATTCCCAGCGGCATCGCGGTTGGTTCTGGTTGCCAGTTCATAGGCTCGGTTCTTCCCGACGGCACGGTCGTGGACAACGCTTCGCGGCAAATCGGCAGAGTTGGCATTGACGGCGTGGTGAACAACCTTTCCGATGTTGCTGTCGGCAGAGTTATAAAAGAGGGCTTGTTCCTGGACGCCAGCGGCAAACCCGCAGGTTACATAAATAACATTGGTAAGGCTCTTTCCGGCACGGGTGCGCGCCTTGGTTGCGCTATGCCCGATGGCACGGTTGTAAGTGATAAGGGTGCAGTCATCGGCGCCATTCCTCCTCAAGGTTTAGCCATAAGCAACTCCGGTGGCGCTATCGGCTTCACCCTTCCCAATTATATGGTAGCTGCTCCTTCGGGAGACATCGTGGCAAAGGTCCTGCCCAAAGGCGATGTGGTAGATGCCTCGGGTAGCACGGTAGGCAAGGTAATGCCTTTTGATATTGCCCTTTCCGGCAAGTGCAGCTTCCTTGGTGCTATCGGTGTTGACGGAGCTCTTTTAACGGGCGACGCAAAGGTCTATGCCGACGGCTCTGTAAGGGAAGGCACGACCGGTCGCGGCTATGTAAGGTTCGGCGGCAGCGTTATTTCATCTGCGGGTGGACTTTTGGGCCAGACGCGCTTAAACGGCGAAGTCTATGATAAAAGCAGAATATATGCAGGGTGCATCGGACAAAACGGCGTCCTTTCCATGCAAGGCGCGGGTAGCGGCGGCATTCTGCCGATCGGCACCGTCATAAGCGGCGCGGGGCAGAACATCGGCTGGATTATGCCGGACGGTTCGGTCGCTGACGAAAGCGGTCTTGCCTTGGGCAAAATCACTCCCGACGGTGTGGCAATCGACGGCGCCGGCAATGTCATCGGCAAGATAGAAACATCGGGTCTTGCTCTTTCGCCCGAAGGAAAGCTTTTGGGCAAGGCCTACTTCGGTGCGGACGTTTTAAACGAAAGCGGCTCTGTCATTGCCAAACGCTATGGCAAGACGGTTATCGACTCCTCGGGCAATGTCATCGGCGCTATTATTCCCGAAGACTCCTCCATAGTTGATGCGGACGGTAATGTTATCGGCAAAGTAAGCGCAAACGGTGAGGCAATCTCGACAAACGGTGCTAACCTTGGCGTAGTTACTGCCTCGGGTGCGGTTGTAAATGCCGGCAAAATCATCGGCGGTATAGTATCTCCTGCCGCGGTAGTCGACTACAAAGGCAACGTCATTGGAAAAATAGACGCTTCCGGACAATTCATAAATGATAAAGGTGCCGTCGCGGGCTATGCCTTAGCGGGCGGTTTGGTGCTTGGCGAAAGCAGGCAAGTCATAGGCTTCGCCGTTAAGGACGAGCTTATCGTCGTGGATAGGCAAGCCCGTTCGCTCGGTTATGTCGGCAAGTCCGGCGCCTTCTTTGATAAGCTTGGAGCCGAAGTCGGTAAAGTCACTCCGGCCGGCGTGGTCATTGCCACTAATGGCGAGATTTTGGGTAACGCCGTTCCCGCGGGTATAGTCCTCGGCAAAAACGGCGCGTTAATGGGTGCGGTCACCTTCGGCGGCACGGCTGTCGATTTAAAAGGTAACGTCTTCGGCAAGGTAATGCCGGACGGCTCGGTCATTGACACCATGGGCGGTTATGTAGGCAAAGTTGCCGCTTCCGGTATTTATGCCTCTATCGGGGCAAGGCGCACTTTGCCTGTCTCTGCGGACGGTATAGTTTCCGACGAAGCGGGCAAGTTCGTTGCCAAAGTCACGGGCTCGGGTATGGCTCTGTCGGCATCGGGCGAAGTCTTGGGTGGGCTTGTTCCTTATGGCATAGTCATAGGCAACAAAGGCACTGTTATCGGCTACACAACCTTTACGGGTGAAGTCTCCGACTCTCGCAACATTATAGGCAAAGTTCTCCCCTCGGGCGCAGTGGTAAGCTCTGCGGGTCGCGCTATAGTGGGTAAAGTAGTTCCCTTCGGCGCTGTCGCTATAAACATGACCGGCGACATCTTGGGTCTTGTCCGTGAGGACGGCACCGTAGTAGCGGGCGTATCTCCGGTCGGCACGGTACTCGCTTCGGGAGTGGTCGTGGATAAGACCATGAACCCCTTGGGTGCAGTATTAACTCCCGCCGCGGTCTTAGGTTACAGCGGCAAGCTCGCGGGCTTTATTTCCAGTGCAAGCAACATTGTTAACGGCGCAGAAAGCCTTGGCAAAGTCACTGCTGACAGCCAAGTTACCGCCGACGGCAAAATCATTGCCGGTCGTGTCGTAAAAGGCATTGCCTTTGCTTCTAACCTAAAAGCTCTCGGCTATGTTGAGGCAGATGGCTCGGTCATTTCTCCCGCAGGTGATGTCGTTGGCACGGCGCTGCCTTACGGAGCTGTAGTAGGCAAGGCCGGCGCGCTTATCGGGCAAGTTCTGCCTATAGGCGAAGTGTTTGATAATGTCGGCAACTTTGTCGGTTTCGTATCCGGCACGGGCAAGCTGACATCTTTGGCGAACGAAAACATCGGCACCGTCCTTCCCTCGGGCTACGCTATTGACAGCAAGGGTTCTACCATCGGTGGTATTCAAACCGGCTCGGCGGTCGTTGACGATAAGGCGACATTCTTAGGCGTGGTAAACCCCGACTCATCGGTAATCGGCAGAGCTGGTCTGGTAGGCAAAGTCCTGCCTGACGGCGTCGCGGTAAGTTATACCGAGGCTGGAAGCTATGTCCCTTACATAGGACACACGGTAGCGAGGGGTATTGCTTCCTCGGCAGAGAAGAATTCTCTCGGCGTAATCGGTCTTGACGGCGCTATCTACGATGACAAAGGCATCAAAGTTGCCTTCGTCTTGGACGACGCCACCATAGTGGATAGGGACTCTTCGGCTATAGGTGCAGTCATTCCTTTTGGCGCCGTGGTTGTCAAAGGCGGAAAGCAGCTTGGTCTTGCTCAGCCTTCGGGTGCTGTAATCAGCGCCAACGGAGCGAACCTCGGCATAGTCCTTCCCGACGGTTCGGTCATTAACGAAAACAAATCCGTTATAGGTTATGTTGCCAACTTTAAGGGCAGCATTATTAAGTCCGCTTGCCAAGTATCCGGTTACGGTATCGGTGTCGGCGCTGATGCTGTTGACAGAAGCGGCGAAACTTTCGGCTGCATTGAAGGCGACGGCAAAGTCACCAATGCCGCGGGCGGCAACATCGGCTTCTTTGTTCCCGCGGGTCGCTCTGCGGTTACGCAAAACGGCGGCTTCTTAGGAAGGATTTTGGTTGACGGCATTGTCATCGACCAAAACGGCAGGTCTATCGGCTGCGTTGATACTAGCGGCAACGTCGTTGACAGAAACGGCAAAATCTTGGGCAGAATCCTTGTTCGCGGTATGCTGATTGACAAGTCCGGCCGTTACATCGGCAGAGTTCTCTTTAACGGCACCGTAGTCGATCAAACGGGTAGAGCCGTAGGTCTTACCAATGACAGGGGACAAGTCGTCACACCTAAGGGTCAGGTTCTTGGCGAAGTGATGAAGAACATCGTGGTAAAAGGTGCAGAAGATAAAGTCATCGGTGTGCGCCTTCCCTCCGGTACCGTCATCGACCCACAAGTAGGCACCGACATCGGCAGAATCTCGCTTGGCACCACCATTGAGGGCAGGGGACTTTCTCCCTTCTCAGGCAGATTAGTTTCGGATTTAACCGGCGAAATAGCAGGTCTTGTAAGCTCTAACGGCACCGTGTATGACGCTGTCGGCGCCAAGCTCGGCATCATCTCGGACGAAGGCATAGTAAAAGACGCCGCAGGTAAAGCCGCTGGCTTTGTTCCCGCCGACACCAAAAATGCTCTTTCCGATATGCAGGTATTTGATTTGCAAGGAAAAGTCATAGGCACCGTGGACACGGACGGCAAAGTTCTTAATCAGGCAGGCAGAATCTTGGGCGAGGTAAGCGTTGACGGCATTGCTACGGGTTCGGGCGCCTTTATCGGCTTTGTTCCTGCCTCTCCCGTGAACGGCTTTATGGGCAGAAAAGCCTATAGCGCGCGCGGCACTTTGGTCGGTACGGTTGATAAGAACGGCGCTATTTACGACTCCGAAGGTATTTTGTTCGGCGAAGTAAACCAAAGCGGCGTTATCCATTCCTCCGCAGGCAGGGTCGTCGGCTTTGTTCCTGCTGAAACCGCCAATCCCTTTGCTGGCAGTGATGTTATTAACTTCGACGGCAAGTCTATAGGAAAGGTGGCCGATGACGGCAGCGTTATTGGCCCCAGCTCGACTTCTATCGGCACTGTTGACACTTTCGGTGTGGTAAGAAACAGCACGAACTCGGTCATCGGTTTTGTTCCCTCGGGCGGTAACCAGCTTTACGGCACCAACGGCAATCTTATAGGTTCGTTCACTGCCAACGGCAAAATCACGGCGACAAACGGTGGCGAGATTCAGGGTACCGTTGATAAAAACGGAGTACTTCGCAACTCGGCCGGGCAGATATTAGGCTTCGCCAGCAAAAAGATTGTAAGCCCTTATAAAGACCAAGCCGTCCTTAATGCGCAAGGTAAATCCATAGGGCAGGTTGACGCCAGCGGCTTTATAAAAGCGGCAAACGGATCCAACGTCGGCTATGTTGACGCGCTTGGCATAGCTCGCAGCGGTAACGGCGTTATCATCGGCTTTATTCCGGCCGTAAGCGGCAGCCCCTTCAACGGTTACGAGGCTTATGCAACAGACGGACAAACCATCGGTACTGTTGACGGTACCGGCACGGTTCGCAATTCCTCCGGTCAAGTCGTAGGAAAAACGGGTGCTGACGGCATTGTTATCAGCGCTGCAAAGCCGGTCGGCTTTGTTCCCGCGATAGTCACGTCCGGTCTTTCGGGTCTTAAAGTCTATGATGTAAGCGGCAACTCTATCGCTATCATTGCGGACGGCGGCAACGCTATCGCTCGCGGTTCGCAAATCGGCAAAGTTGACGCCAAGAGCTTGGTAAGGGATTCTTTGGGCAAAACTGTGGGCTTTGTTCCTTTGACCTCTACCGCTCCCAGAGCCAGCCTTATCGGCAGGAATGTTTTGGACGGTGACGGCGCTTCTATTGGCACTGTCGCAAGAGACGGCTCTGTCCGCCAAGGTGACAGAACCGTCGCCGGCGTGGAAGTAAGCGGCGTCGCTCGCGATACGGTAGGCATAAAGGCGGGCGTATCCGCCACCACTGCCTACACGGCAGCCGAGGCAATGCGTTTAGTCGGTCGCCCCGTAAACGGCAAGGCTGACAACTACATCGGCATAGTTTGGGAAGACGGCACGGTTCGTGATGCCAGCGGCAAAGTCGTGGGCACGGGTCTTGCCAGCGGTGTTGTGATAGATAAAAAAGGCGACACTATGGGCGTTGTATCTGTCCTTGACGACGACGCAAACAACCTTGTTGACAAGCTGGTTTATGACTTGAACGGCAATCCCATCGGCAAAGTCGGTGCAGACGGTATGGTCTATGACTCCGTTGGCAAAATCATCGGCCGCACTAATTTTGACGGCTCGGTAGTGGACTTGCAAGGAAAGCGCATCGGCTCTGTTCCGAAAACCAATATCATCGTAGCCAAGAACGGCACTATGAAAGGCAAAGTCGAGCCTCGCAGAGCAATCTTTGACAATGCCGGACGCATTATCGGCTATGTCAATGACAAAGGCGATGTGGTCGATATGGCAGGCAACAACATTGATGCGAAAGTTCTGGCAGACGGTACTGTCGTCGACAGCACGGGCAGGTCGCTCGGCACCTTAAGACAAGCCGACTTTTTGGTGGATAACCAAGGAAACGCCATCGGTTTTGTCGGCACGGACGGTACCTTGTACGATATTGCGGGCAGTGCCATCGGTTCGGTTGACAAGAGCGGCAACATTATTGACAGAAACGGCAATGTCTTAGGCTCTATCCAAAGGCCTTCGGCAGGAGTCTTAAGAAGCGGTCCTTATGTAAGCAAGGACGGCGCGGCTTTACCTTCAAGGGGAACAAGCGTCTATGACACTAACGGCAACCTTATCGGCACGGTAGGCACTGACGGACAAGTCCGTGATACTAAGGGCAACGTCATCGGTAGAGTGAACGAGGACGGCACCGTTATCGACAATTCCGGCAGAGTAATCGGCGCAACCGGCGCCAGCACCGCCTATACGGGACAAAGGGTCTATGACGCGAGCGGTAACACCATCGGTATGGTTGATGCCGACGGCATGGTAAAAGATTCCATGGGTCGCATTGTGGGTAGAGTTCTTACCGACGGTACGGCAGTAAGCCTTTCCGGCAGAAGAATTGGTGGCGCAGGTTCTCCTGCCTATACGGGACAGACGGTTTATGACGCCGGCGGTAACGCTATCGGCACTGTCGACAAGAACGGCATAATTCGTGACGCTTACAGCAACGCCATAGGCAGAGTGGACAGAAACGGTATCGCATATAGCCTTGACGGCGGCAGGAGATTAGGTTTTGCTGCCGGCAATACTCTTCCCGAATACCAGGGTGGGGCGGTTTATGACAGCACAGGCAGAGTTATCGGCACGGTAGGCGCTGACGGCATAGTCCGCGACGCTTCGGGACAAATCATGGGCAGAGTAAGCTCTGATGGCTCGGTTATTGACAACTCGGGCAGAGTTATCGGCAGAGCGGAAAGAGTCGTATCTGCGGGCGGCGTTGCTTCCTATGTTGGACAAAGAGTACTTGACAGCGAAGGCAGAGTTATCGGCACGGTAAGTGCTGACGGCATGGTCCGCGATGCTTCCGGTCAGGTTGTGGGCAGAATAGACCCCGCCGGCTCGGTTATTGACAACTCGGGCAGAACCATCGGCAGAGCGGAAAGAGCCTCTACGGGCGCGGGAGCAACCTATGCCAAACAAAGAGTTTTTGATAACGAAGGCAAGCTCATCGGCATCGTAGGTGCGGACGGACAAGTCCGTGATGCTTCGGGTCAAGTTATAGGCGAGGTGAGGGCAGACGGCACCGTCGTTGATGCGAATGGTCGCGCTATCGGCAAAACCATCAGCACAGCTGCTTACGTTGGCCAAAAGATTTACGACGACAACGGTAACCTTGTAGGTGTCGTGGGCGCGGACGGACAAGTTCGTGACGCTTCCGGCCAAGTCGTGGGCAGAGTTCTTGCCAACGGCAGGGTCGTCAACGACAAAGGTCGCACTATCGGCAGAGTTGCAGGCTCTCCGGCTTCTTACATCGGACAAAAGGTTTATGACGCTGCCGGTAACCTTATCGGCTCCGTAGGCAAAGGCGGCAGGGTCCTTGACGAAGACGGCAACGTTATCGGCAGGGTTTTGGCGGACGGCACTGTCGTCGATGAAGAAGGCAAAGCCATAGGTCAGATAAGCACCTTTGACAGCTCGCTTCCGTCGTTCGGCGGTGAAGGAAAGACGGACTCCGCCTTTATGGGAAGGACCATATCTCCCACGGTTTTCGATAACCTCGGCGCTTTTGGCGATTACGGCAGCAAGTCTTTGGGTAAAGGCGGCGGCTTCGGTCCCGGTGAACGCTACAGCAGCGAACGTGTTGCTCAATTAAACGCCTTGCAACAGGCAAGAAGAAGCAGCGCCAGCTGGGGCAAGTTCCAAGCTCCGGAATTCAAAGGTACCTCGGCATTCAAAGACAAAGACTGGTCAAGAATCGGCTTTGGCAAAGTCCTTTCCTCGCGTCCTGTCGATATGAACAGAGTGATAGTAAAAGGCAAAGCCATTCCTGCAGTGCTTGTCAACTCGGTCGACTCGCGCTTCAGCACCATCCCCGTAACGGCGGTGGTCGAGCGTAACATCTACGCCAGCGACGGCAGGAACATAGTCATTCCTGCGGGCTCTTGGTTAGTCGGCACTTCCGACGGCTCGGGCGAGCTTGGCGGCTATGTTGCCAAGGTGGAAATCGAATGGACCAGATTGGTTCGCCCCGACGGCGTAGCCTTTGCCTTGACCGGCAATACGGGTGACGCCATGGGTAGAGGCGGCGTACCCGGTTACCTTGACAGACGGTTGTTCGATAAGTACTTCACGCCTCTTATAAGCGAAATCGGCGCCGATTTGGTAACCATTGCTATGGCTTCAAGCAAGTCCTCGACGATAGCCGACTCGGGTGCGGTTTCGACATCTGATAGACAGCAGGCTTATGAAGACGCGCGCTCTAACTGGACCGAAACCAGCAGAGAAATTGTAAGGCAGATTTTGAAGGATTACACCGACATCGCGGCGGTCATCAACATTCCTTCGGGTACAAGGCTCACCGCCTTTGCCGAAGAAGATTTGTGGCTGATTTTACCCGAAGAGGTAGAGGACCTTTCGTACACGCCAAAGAATGTTAAGCCTTTAATCAAGAAGGATGCTGCGGCAGCATCTGCACCTGCTCCCACTTACACGGATGAGTCGTCCAGGTTGACTTCCGGAGGTACGGGCGCAGGTTCGCTTTCCGGCGGTACCTACCAAGTTCCGACAACGCAGCAGCAGCAACCGCGGCAAACTCCGCTTATAGCGCCGAGTAACCAGCAACAGCAGCAGAATGTTCCGGTATATAATCCCCCGGGAGCTGCTCCCGTAGCCGGTACCGGAACGAGTGGCACCGACTCTTCGGCGCCGCAGGGTCAAGCCTCGGTTCCACGCCTTTTCTAAAGGGGTAAAGATATGCCAGACGCGAATTTTAAGGTTCTTGAATCGACATTAAGATACCTGTCCTATTGGTACTCGCAGGACAATGTCGAGGAAATTGCGGTAAACCACCCGGGTGACATTTGGCTGCGCTTAAGAGGGCGCAGGGCGACCCCCTGGGTTTGCCAGCAAGACCCTAACCTTTCGCGCACGTATCTTGAAGATATCATTCACATTATCGCCAACACTTACGAGCTTCCCTTCGACCCCGAGCGCGGCACACCCATGGTATTCGCGACGCTCCCCGGCGATCACCGCTTTTCGGCAATTGCGGGGCGCAACATTATGTACGACCATGATGACTTGGTAGGCGGCGTCGCTCTTTGTATCCGCGTACACTCGGACGATGTACACTTCGGGCTTGGCGATTACGGCTTATCCTCGGGCGAAAAGCTGCAAACGCTGAATCCTTTGTCGCACGTAAGCGATCCCGAAGATCCCTTTGAGCGCCTGATGTTTTCGATAAAGCGCGGCGATCACATTTTGGTAAGCGGTGCAACTGCTACCGGTAAAACCACTTTCTTAAACAACTTGTTAAAGGTGCTTGATCCTTCCAAGCGCATCTTGACGATAGAGGACTCGCGCGAGCTTATCGTGCCGAACAAAAACCGCGTGCATTTGGTACTTTCCCGAACCGAGCAAACCAACGATTTGACCTATTCCAAAGTCATCGATTTGGTGGTGCGTTTCACTCCCGACGCCATTATCGGCGGTGAGATTTCCACCGCTAACGCCGGCGCGTTGTGGGAGCTTATGGGCTCAGGCCACGAAAACTGCTTTGCCACCATCCACGCCGAGAGCGCCGAGGCGGCATACAAAGCCTTTGCCGACCGCATTATTCACACTTATCCCACCATTGACCGCGCCAAAACCATCCAGGAAATGCGCGACAAGCTGCGAGTGGTGCAGATTAACCGCGAAGGCAATATCCGCGCCGTCACCGAGGTAACTTAAAACAAAGCACCGCCACGGCAAACCGAACCAATCCGAACCAAAGCGAGGTAAGGCAGAAAAAATGACCCCTTTTATGAAAAGTTTTTTAACCAAGAATCTTATATTATTTTCGTTGCTGGGTCTTATTTTCGGCGGCCTTTTGTTTTACATAAACCATGAACCCAAAGTCATTTCGCCCGCCGATGTCAAGACGGCAGATACGACCGAGCTTGTGCGGCAAGTAAAGATAGTAGCCTTTGGCGACAGCCTGACTTCGGGGCACAAACTTCCCGCCTCTAATTCTTTCCCCGCCGAGCTGGAAAAGCTGCTGCGAGGCAAGGGCTATGATGTCGTGGTAAAGAACTATGGCGACAGCGGCGACACCACCACACAAGGTCTTCGCCGCCTGCCGAGTGTAATAGATGAGAACCCCGACATTGTCATTGTCGAGTTCGGCGCAAACGATGCTTTGAGAGAACAGTCCATGACGATTGCGCAAAGGAACCTTTCAGACATTGTCCGCGCCCTTAAAGATTTGAATATAAAAGTATTGCTTGCGGGATTAGAACCGCCCGAACATCTTGCTTTTTACAGCCCGGGCGACAATTTCTTCAAGCAAATCGCCATTTCCGAAGGGGTTTTGTACTATCCCAATTTTATGAAAGGTGTGTTTGATGTAGAGAATAACGCCGATTTAGTTCTGCGCGACCGCATACACCCCTCGGCAAAAGGCACTGCCATAATGGCAGAAAACATTTCTCCGTACGTTATTATGTTGCTGCAAAGCTATTTAAAGCCGCCCGCCCCCTAGGCTTAAAGCTATGTCCTGCCCTTAATCCTTATCCGCAAGGATAGAAGCATCCGCTTCGGCACTATCTTCGCTTGTTTCACCTTCACCTACATGACCAGCAGGCTTCCAAAACTTGGTATCTATCAAGGTATTATAAGAAATAGTGGCAGTGCGATTGTTCCCGCCTTGCTCTACCAACCGCACGTGCAAAGGAATATCGCCAAAGTCTAAAATCCGCTCGACCTTCCATACCGAATCAATACCATTAGTTTTGGTGTAAAAATCACCGACTTTAACGTCTAATTTTGCTCTATCAAACATATCGCATTCCCCCGTAATCACTTAAAGACTATCTTCTTATAACACATTTTAGAGACTTGTAAACCAATACCAATTATATCTACACGGGAACTATTGCTTTTTTTGCAAAAAGTAATCATATTAGACTTTAATATTACTGTAAGGAGAACACCAATGACAGGTAGAGAAGACATAGAACAGATTGCTAAAACTTCGGCAAAAACCAAGGTTGACCAAGGCCTGCGCAAATATATGAGTCAGGTTTATAACTACATGACCACTGGTCTTTTGATGACCGCATTTGTGGGCTTTTTGATCGCGAATACCCCCGTGCAAAACTTATTTTTCTCCCAAGTGGCTGTGGACGGTGGCTACGCCGTAACCCTTTCCTTTTTGGGCTTCATAGCAATTCTGTCCCCGCTGATTTTGGTATTTTTCATCAATCCGATGTTGGCAAGAGGGCAGGTAAAGGCGGCTTTCGGTATGTTTATGCTGTTTTCGGCACTGTTTGGCGTATCGCTGGCGAGCATTCTGCTCACCTATACGGGCATAAGCATCACGCGCATTTTCCTTGTAACGGCGGGAATGTTTGCGGCAATGAGCCTTTACGGCAGCACCACGCACAGGGATTTAACCTCGCTTGGCGCATTCCTGCTGATGGGTTTAATCGGTGTAATTTTGGCGGTAGTAGTGAACTTCTTTTTGCGTTCGCCCATGCTTTACTACACCTATACGATTATTGGCGTGTTCATTTTCATAGGGCTTGCTGCCTATGATACGCAAAGAATAAAAAGGGCATACGCCGCTACCGACGGCAACAGCATTATGCATTCCAAAGCTATTTTGGGAGCGCTTGCCCTTTATCTTGATTTTATCAATTTGTTCTTTATGCTCATCAGCCTTTTCGGTGACCGCCGCTAACTCCGGGAAAGTTCCTCTTTTGGCTTAATGTTCCATGAATCGCATATCCACTCGGTTGCGCCGAAGTGGAACACAGCCAAACATCCCGTTCCGATTTTAATGTCGTGCGCTGCCGCAAAAGCGTCGAAGTTATCTGTGATATAAGGCGCAAATCTGGCAATTCCGTTGCTGGTAACCACCATAGTAGTCGTATTATCTTTGCCTTTAACAAGGCTGCTTGCAAAATCTTTCCAGTTGCCGATAATTTTTTCAACATCGACATTCCAACCGTCCGGCACTTTGGCAAAGGCGTTCCAATCGTCAATCGCCTTTTGTCCCACACGCGCCACGACTTCATCCTCGGGCTTGTTCTCGTCGGGACCGTAATCAATCTCGGTGAATATATCCAAAGGCTCCACAGCCATATCCGCCATTCCCGCGGCTTTAAGTGCGCCCATTGCTGTTTCCATGGTGCGTTTAAGCGGCGCAGCGTAAACCTTGGTGGGAAGAAGGTCGAACTTTACCAAATACTCGCCAAGCATCCTTGCCTGCTCCTTGCCGCTTTCGACCAAAGGTAAGTCAGTTCTTGCCCCCACGCGCGTGGGCGTTTCGCCTTTGTTAAAGGTGTTCCCGTGTCTGGCAATAATTAATCTTATCATCAAAACTCTCCATGCTTAGCAAACAATTCTTCGGCGCGCTTAACATCTTCGGGAGAATCAATGCCGCTCATCGAGCCGTAACCTTTATAGTCCACCACTACCACCCTGACTCGGTAGCCGTTTTCTATAAAGCGCAATTGCTCCAACCCTTCAAGCTTTTCATACTCGCCCTCGGGCAAGTTCGCAAAAGCTTTAAGCGCTTCCAAAGCATACCCGTAAAGCCCTATGTGCCGGAATATAGGAGAAAGGTTATCCCCACTTGCTGCCGCCGCTTCCCGCAGTTCTTTTTCCTTGCGTATAGCGGGAATAATGTTTTTGGAAAACCACAAAGCATTCATATCCTTGCCGATAATGGCGGTAGTTCCCGAAAACGGTGTCACCTTTTTTGCCTCGCGCAAGGCGTCAAGCTCTGCCCACGACAATCTTGTCACCGGCGTAACCACCTGCACCTGATTATCGCTTTTATAGGCAGCAATCATATCCGCAATAAACCAAGGTGGACACATCGGGTTATCGCCTTGCAAATTAATGACGAAAGAGGGCGTTATACCAAGCTTTGATATTGCTTCCTGCACGCGGTCGGTTCCGGTTTTGCAAGTGTCGGAAGTACGCACAAAGTCAATTTCCTTGTCTTTGCAAAAGTTCTCTATCCTGTCATCTTCCGAAGTTACAATTACCCGCACATCTTCCGCCCCGTCGGCGGCTTTTATAGCATTTTCCCACACGCGCAAAAGCATTTCCTTGCCCGCGATTTTAGCCAAAGGCTTTCCCGGAAAGCGGGTTGAAGCATATCTGGAAGGGATTGCAATCAATATCTTGGTATCCATTTTTTCCTCTTACTTTTTAAAAAGCAAACTAAGCTTAAAACCTTTAAAAAGATTATATGAATTAAAGGCAAAAAAAGAAAGGGGATTTCTCCCCTTTGCTTTTGTTTCACAGGTATGCTGACGCACACAACTTGCCGCATAAAAGCAAGCGTTAAGGCGTCGGTGCTCCTCGCCCGCCTCTCGTAGTTGATAAGCTGGAAATCACAGTTGATACGCCAGAACGCAGCCTGTCTCCCAAGCTAGGTTGCTTCTCGGGGAGACGCTGTTTGTTAGCAGCAGCACACATAAACTCCTCTTTAAGCAGGCTAAATTTCTGAGCAAGATCCTTTCCGGTGACTCTGGAAGCAGGATCGCCGCCTCTTTCCGTATCAAGAACATCTTTGTTCTTTTCAAGTGCATTCCAACACTGTTCAAGAGTCTTTTTAAGAGCTTTCGTATCAGCATGCTGGTCACTGGTGTTTTCGACGAGATTCCAAATTCTGTTAAGAGTCTCTTTTGCACCCTTTCCGTCAGATTCTTGAACTTGAGATATAAACTTAGAAAAAAGCCCGGGTTGCTTGTCGCCCTTATCCAAAACATATTCTCTAAGAGTTTCGGCGTTTTTAACATCACGAGCCTGCAACCATTCCAGAACCCATGTATAAATCAGCTTCATATCCGCATTGAACTTAGCAGTCAAATTCACTATCGAGTCAACGAAGAAATCCCCCAGAGTTTCACTGTTAGGTGTCATCCACTCCGAAAACTGCTTTCTAAAGAAAGGCGTTCTTTCTTCGAAAATGCCGCTGCCGTCACCGTAGCCGGTATCAATGTGTACGGTAGGACCTTTATTGTCAGCCTTATCGCCTCCGGAAATATTTCCTTCCGAGTCCTTGCTGGAAATGGTTCCGGAATAACCTTTGCTGTAAATATCACCGATCCCTACATGCGCGCAGAACTTAGACATAATCTTTTTTTCTGTATCGGTTGTGGGAGTATAGGTAACGGTTCTATATTCGCTACCGTCATCTCTTGTTCCTCTTTCAGTAACATCTTCGGAAGTCCAACCCAACTTTCTCAAAGTTTCTTCAGCTTTTACTATATCTTCGATGGTGGCGGAGGCTTTTGATTTAAAAGACCATTCACCGGCTTTATCTCCTTCAATATCAAAAGCCTGTCGAATATCGCTAAATGCCGCATACTCGTAGAAACGGAGCATGAATTTCATTTCTTCTTCGGTTGCGGGAGTATAGGTATCAATACTTTCACCACTTGCCCCTTTTTCGACAGTAGCTTTGGAAGTCCAATCCAACTTTTCCAAGGTTTTTTTGGCTTTTTCTATGTCTTCGGGGGTAGCAGAGCTTTTTGATTTTAAAGACAAGGCACCGGACTCATCTTTTTCAACACCAAAAGCCCGCCAAACATCAGAAAAGCGATTCTCCGTTTGCTGCAAATATAAAGCCTCGGCCATATGCACATCGCTTTCGGTAAAAGGCATAAGGATGGGCATCTTCTCGCTGTCCGAGCCCGAGGTCCCCATCCATGATTTGTACAGACCGCTTTTAACGTCCTTACCGTCTGTAAGAAACCCTTGCGCATCCTTTATCTTTTTATCAAAGTCTTCACGAGTTATAGCACCGCTTTTAAGCTGTTCCTGCAAATCAGTATTGACGGTCATCTCATAGCGATAGCCACTTTTCTTAGCGCTATCCTTGATTGCTTTTATTTCAAATACTTCCAGGAATTGCCCAGCATTAAGGACACTGCTTTCCGTATCACCGGTACCCGAATCTCCTGTCTCAGGCAAATCGGGGCCAGCACCCTTATCTTTTTCATCGCTCATCTAAAAACTCCTTTTAAAAAAGTTAATCCATTACAGTCACTATATCATACTATTTTACAAAAATCTATATTTTGTTTATTTTTTACGCCAAAAAGCATCATATCTCCAGTTTCTTAAGGAAAGAGGCTAATTCTTTATTTATTCTTCGCCCTTCTTCGGGATTAACGCGGAACGAGCCCTTTTTCACATCATTTGTCATGATAGGTGCAAAAGTTGCCGGCACGGTAATCAAAGTTTTAAAGGCCTCTTC
>Ga0310696_10004216_pt1 | contig 17690 bp, 13 predicted proteins | sample AusTroGonzalo_MG_4_FD_203885 | JGI IMG/M metagenome (GOLD analysis project Ga0310696, IMG submission 203885) | Bovine rumen microbial communities from tropical cattle in Woodstock, Queensland, Australia - Gonzalo_02 (v2) (version 2) | ecosystem: Host-associated > Mammals > Digestive system >...
ATATTCCGCCAAAAGCGCTGATTTTTTCAGATTTTTGTTGTACCTTTGCCATGTCATTGATGATTTTGCTTGTCTTGATTTGCAGCACTAAGGTAAGTGAAAAATCTGACATGGCCAAATCCTGAGCCGCTCGGCTCTGCCGCTTGCCCATGCAAGAACTTTTTGTTGCTCAGGTACTTATAAAGAAAGTTAAATTAAAGTGCTGCGGAATTTAGGAAAAAGAAAAGAAATAAATAAAGAAAGCAAGAAGGTCTTCGTCGACGACGACTTTTGTGCGCGCGCGTGAAAGCGAAACGGACGACGCCGTAGACGTCGCCCGTTTCGTGGAGTTCTTTAATAGGAAGGTGAAGAAAAACCATTCGAACTTGCAGCCCGTGTTTCTCAATGACGCTGCAAAGCTTGAGTGGTGTATTAAGTAAAGTCCTGATAAGTGGTTACGTATGAAACAATTCGTTTAATTCGTTGTGGAAGTCGGCTGATAGACGCGGACGTAGTCGATTTCGTAGAGCAGGGGGAAGGCGGTGTCATCGACGTCGCCTCCGCTGGAGCCGATGGCTAGGTTGAGGAGGATGAAGTGGCCGAAGCCGGGGCGGTCGGTGCAGAAGGGGTTGAAGTTACCGGGGCGCTGGGGCGCGGCCTGCGGGGTGGGGATTTCGTTGAGCAGTTCGTCGTCCAGATAGAGGCTGATGTACTGCGGCGTCCAGTCCATGCGCCAGGTGTGGAACTGCGACGCCCACTGAGGGTCGCGGTCGGTGAAGTGGGTGAAAGGAACGCGCTGGGTGTCCCAAGCGTCACGTCCGTCGGCTCCCTGCCAGCAGGCGTTGGCAAGGATGATAGGCAGGGTGCGTTGGTTGCTGGCCTGGTCGTGGTGGATGCCCATCGAGGCAGGCGGCACGCGGTAGAACTCCATGACATCGACCTCCCCTCCGGCAGGCCATCCGCCCTGGTTGCCGAGTGTCCAGATGGCAGGCCAGGAACCCGGAGCGACAGGGATGCGAGCGCGGACTTCGAGCCGGCCGTAGAGGAAGTCGAAGCGGCCGCGGCTTTCGAGGCAGGCACTGGTGTAGTCGGCAAATTCGCGTTGGCGGCGCCAGTCGCGGCTGTCGGGCTGGTAGCGCGGGTTCGGCACCCGTTCGCGCCGCCCGGTAATCTGGAGCACGCCGCCGAGGACACGGGCGTTCTGCGGCTGGTACCATTGCAGCTCATGGTTGCGCACGAAGCCGTGCTCGAAGATCCAGCGCGCCGAGTCGGGGGCGCCGTCGCGGTCGAACTCGTCGTGCCAGACGAGGGTCATGCCGTCGTAGCGGGGAATGCGAGTGGGCTGCTGTGCGCAGCAGAAAAGGGGAAACAGGGCTGCCACGAGGGTGGCGCAAAGGGAAGGAAGAAGGGGCGTTTTCATCGTCGGTGCGTGTTTGTTCAGTGTTTTTATGGCGCAAAGATAGGTGATTTCCGTCCTAAACCAGAAACTTTAAACCAGAAACCCTGAACTTTAAGTTTTTTTTGCGGTTTTTGGGGCTGAGAGTATAGAGTTTTTTTATACCTTTGCACCGTAAAAGCACAAAAACAAAAGAAAGATGAACCTAAAGATTCGATTGACAATCCTGAATTTCATTGAGTTCGCCGTCTGGGGAGCCTACCTGACGTCGATGGGCACGTATCTGGCCAGCGTAGGCCTGGGCTCCAACATCGGCTGGTTCTACTCCATCCAGGGCGTGGTGAGTATATTCATGCCCGCCCTGATGGGCATCATCGCAGACCGCTGGATGGAGGGGCAGCGCGTGCTCAGTCTCTGCCATGCGCTGGCAGGCCTGTTCATGATCGGTGCCTCGGCCTATGCCTATAGCGCAGGCGACGCGGTGCACTTCGGCACGCTGTTCTCGCTCTACACCCTTTCCGTGGCCTTCTTCATGCCGACCATCGCCTTGAGCTACTCAGTGGCCTATGCGGCCCTGGAGAAGGCGGGCTACGACACCGTGAAGGCTTTCCCGCCCATCCGCGTGTGGGGAACGGTGGGCTTTATCGTGACGATGTGGGTAGTAGACCTCTCGGGCTTGCAACCTACGCCCGGACAATGGATGGTCAGTGGCGGACTGAGCCTGGTCATGGCGGCCTACTCACTGACGATGCCCCGAATGCCCATCAAGCAGGACGAAGGCCGGCAGAAGACGCTCGTCGAGGCACTGGGGCTGAACGCCTTCCGCCTGTTCCTGAACCCGCGCATGGCCACGTTCTTCTGTTTCGCCATGTTACTGGGCTTCTGCCTGCAAATCTCCAACGGCTATGCCAACCCGTTCATCACCTCGTTCGGAGCCATAGAGGCCTATCAGGAAACCTTCGGCGTGCAGCACGCGAACATCCTGATTTCGCTGTCCCAGATGAGCGAGACGCTTTGCATCCTGCTCATTCCCTTCTGCCTCAGCCGCTTCGGCATCAAGAAGGTCGTGCTTATGGCACTGATGGGATGGGTGCTGCGCTTCGGCTTCTTCGGCTTAGGCAATCCGGGTGACGGCGTGTGGCTGTTCATCCTCTCCATGATTGTCTATGGCGTGGCCTTCGACTTCTTCAATATCTCGGGCTCGCTGTTCGTGAACCAGGAGACCGACGAGAGCATCCGCAGTTCGGCACAGGGCCTGTTTATGATGATGACCAACGGCCTTGGCGCCTTCATTGGCACGCTGGTGGCTCAGGCCATCATCAACCACCACGTATTCACCCCGCAGGCCGCAGGCGCCACGGGCGAGCAACTCATCGCTGGCTGGCAGACGAGTTGGTTCATCTTCGCCGCCTACGCCCTCGTCGTGGCCGTCCTCTTCGCCGTCTTCTTTAAGGAAGGAAAGAAATGTTAGTAGAATTATACATACACGCAATAGCTGGAACCGCTTCTGAGGAGAACCAGACGATGGTGCTCCTGAAGGAGAAGGACGGCGAGCGCATCCTGCCCATCATGACCTCCTCCCGACGGGCCATGCGGCTGGTGATGCGCAGGCAGTTGGGCATTCGGATTCCCCTGCCTCTCTCGCCCGCCGACATCTCCTGCCAGTTGATGCAGAAGTTCGGCATCCGCCTCGTCAGGGTCGAACTGACGGCCATCAAGGACGGGGCTTTCTTCAGCCGCGTCGTGACCGAACGCGACGGCGAGGAACAGGTCGTGGACTTCTGTCAGGCTCCCGACGGGCTCATCATGGCGACCGCCGCCGGATGCCCCATCCTCATCGAGGAAGAACTGCTCGAAGCCCAGTACATGCACCCCACGGGCACGAACTCCTTCGCCCTCAACATCAACACCCTCAGCCGCCAGATGCTGGAGGACGCCCTGAAGCACGCCGTCGAGACCGAAAACTACGAGGCAGCCTCGCACCTCCGCGACGAGCTGGCCAAGCGAACCCCTGCCGACCAATGAAGGAACAGCGTTTTTTCTACACCCCCGAACCGGATGCGGGTCAGTTGCCTGCCGACGAGGCCCAGCACGCCCTGCGTGTCCTGCGCCTGCAGATGGGGGATGAAATTCACCTCATGGATGGCCGTGGTGCCTTCCACCGCGCAGTCATCACCGAAGCCGGAGGCCACCATTGCCGCTACCGCATCGAGGAGACCCAGCCGCAGCAGCCCGAATGGCAGGGAACCATCCACGTTGCCGTGGCTCCCACGAAAAACATAGACCGTATGGAGTGGTTCGCCGAGAAGGCTACCGAAATCGGCCTGGACCGGTGCTCGCTCCTCGACTGCCGCTTCTCCGAACGGCGCGTCGTCAAGACCGAACGCCTGGAGAAAATCATCGTCTCGGCCATGAAGCAGAGCCACAAGGCTTGGAAACCCCAGCTCGACGAAATTGCCTCCTTCAAAAGCTTCATCGCACGCAACGACCTCCCCGAACAGCGCTTCATCGCCCATTGCTACGACCCCGCCGACATTAACGCCGCCGCGCCTGTAGGATCTTCCCAAGGACAGAATCCCTTTCTCGCCGACCTCCTCCGGCCTCGTACTCCTGCCCTGGTGCTCATCGGCCCCGAGGGCGATTTCAGCATCGACGAAGTCCGGGCTGCCGAGGCCGCTGGCTTCCGCTCCGTCTCCCTCGGCACCAGTCGCCTGCGCACCGAGACGGCCGCTCTCGTTGCCGTCCACCTGATGCGCCTCGCCAACCGATAACCGTCGGGGTTGTCGCTGTACTGCAAGCGATGAAAGCCCCCAATCATAGTAGAAATGAAAAAAGCCAAAGTCTTTCTCCTCGCTGCCATTGCCGTCACCATCGCGGTGATGGTGGTGGCCTACTTTACCTTGTTCGGCTCCTCCGACTCTTACGCCGAGAGCCTCCCCGCCGATGCCACGAGCATCGTGCGCCTCGACGCCAAATCCTTCCTCAGTGCCGCTAAGCTTGGACCCGCAGACCTGTTGCAGCTCCTCCTCCGCTCCCGTGAGGCACAGACCGAAGGCAGCGCGAAGTCGGCTGGCATCGACATGAAGCGACCCTTCTACGCATTCACCACGGCTCCCGGCGAATTTGGCCTCCTCGCCGCCGTTGAGGACCTCGGCGAGCTCGAAGCTTTCCTCGCAGAAGAACACACTGCCGGACGCGCCTCTGAGGTCACCCGTCAGCGCGGGTTCTCTTGGTCGGTCATCGAACGGAAGTGGCTGATGGCCTACGACGACTCCCGGGTGCTGGTGATGGGGCCGGCTGTCGGGTCGGCACAAGACCGGCTGCGGACGGACATGGTCCGACTGCTGGAACAGAAGCACGAGGACAGCGGGCTGCAGTCTCCATTGTTCGAGGAGTTGCAGAAGGCCGACGAGCCGCTGGTCGCCGTACTCGCTCCCGAAATACTGCCCGGCTCGTCGCGTAGTCTTCTGAGCCAGTTCCACGTCAACTCGATGGACGACGCCCTGCTGCGCCTCTCGCTGGAGACCGACGACAACGAACTGGAACTCGAGGCCGACGTCATAGCCAAGTCCGCCAACGTCGAGGAACAGATGAAGCGACTCAACAGACTGCTGCGACCCGTCAAAGGTGCGCTGCTGGACCATGCCCACGCCGACAACGTCGTCTGGATGGCGGCGAACCTGCAAGGCAACGACCTCCTCGACGCCCTCCGTTCTAACCAGTCCGTCCGCACCGCGCTCATCGCCCTGAACCTCGTCTTCGACCTCGACAAGATTATCCGCGCCATCGACGGCGACGTTGCCCTGGAACTGACCAGCGCTGATGCCTTCCGCGCCCTGGACTTCCAGGTCAAGGACTTCTGCCTGACCGCCCAGGTGGCGGACACCTACTTCCTCCGCGACGCCTCGTCGTGGGGCAACCAGCTCTTCGGCGTGCGGTCGCTGACGCCGCAGGACTTCGCCTTGAATCTCGGCACCTCATCGCTTTTCTTCGGTGTGGACGACCACACCTTCTACCTCAGCTCCGACCGCGGCCTACCCACTGCGGGCAACGACGACCTGAGCCGTCAGCGTGGCGACATCAAGGGAGCGCGCTTCTTTGCCACCATCGCCCTGCCGCAGTTGTTCCGTCAGCTCGATGCCGACGACGAACTGCCAGCCGCTTTCCGTCAGTTTGAACGCTTGAGCCTCACGATGGAGGAGGTCGGAGAATTCAAACTGAAACTCATCGCCCCCCGTGGCATGAATATTGCCCGCGAACTCCTGTTAACGGAATAACTTTCACCTTTCAACTCTCACCTTTCAACTTGAACAAAATAACCCTCCATAACACCCTGCCCCTCGTCTTTGCCCAACGGCCAGACGTGGCTTCCGACCTCTGGCGGCAGGACGTCTGCTTCGAGCGCGGACACCTTTATTTAATAGAAGCCGCTTCGGGCACGGGCAAGTCCTCGCTCTGTGCCTTCCTCGCGGGCTACCGTCGCGACTACAGCGGCACCATCGCTTTCGACGGGCGCGACATCCGACAAGTTCACACGTTTGAATGGACGGGCATCCGCCGACGCCAACTCAGCCTGATCTTCCAGGAGCTGCGCCTCTTCCCCGAACTGACGGCGTGGGAGAACGTGCAACTGAAGAACCAACTGACGCATTTCAAGCGCGACACCGAGCTGGCGACGTGGTTCGAAGCCCTTGGCATCGCCGACAAGCGCGACACCCTGCTCGGACAGATGAGCTTCGGGCAGCAGCAGCGCGTGGCTCTCATCCGTGCCCTCTGCCAGCCCTTCGATTTCCTTTTGGCCGATGAACCCGTCAGCCACCTCGACCCGGCGAACTGCCACATCGTGGGCGAACTGATGATGAACGAGGCCCGCCGCCAGGGCGCCGGAGTCATCGTCACCAGCATCGGCCACCACATGGATTTACCCTACGAAAAGACCTTCAAGCTATGAAACTCATCTGGAAACTTCTTCGCCAGCACGTCAGCGTCGGACAGCTCGCAGGCTTCTTCTTTGCCAACCTTTTAGGAATGCTCATCGTGCTGCTTTCGTTGCAGTTCTACGAAGACGTGCTTCCCGCCTTCTCCGGTGAGGACGGCGTGATGAAGAACACGTATATCATTCTCTCCAAGCGCATCGCTGCCGTCTCCACCCTCAGCGGCGAAGCTCAGACCTTCTCCGAGGCAGACATCAGTGACCTGCGTCGGCAAGGCTTTGTCCGCAAGGTCGGCGCCTTCACCGCCTCGCAGTTTCAGGTTTATACCTCCATCTCGATGGGCGGCGTCGGCATGGGCACCGATATGTTCTTCGAGAGCGTGCCTGATGAGTTCGTAGACCTTCAGTGGCCCGAAGCCAGCGACTCCGAAGGCGGCGAAGTGCCTATCATCCTGCCGCGAACCTACCTCGCCCTCTACAACTTCGGCTTCGCACAAACGAAGAACCTCCCTAAGCTTTCGGAGGGTGTCGTCTCCTTGATTCCAATGGACTTGCGCCTGCGGGGCGAGGATGGGAGAGAATGGCGCCTGCGGGGACGGGTCGTAGGTTTCAGCACCCGCTTAAACACCGTATTGGTGCCTGAGTCCTTCATGCAGCGAACCAATGCCGAACTGGCTCCCGGTGCTGCGGCCGCGCCTACGCGGCTCATCGTCGAGGTAGAGAATCCGGCCGACGATGCCATCGCCTCCTACGTGCAGCAACACGGCTACGAACTGGAGGACGACAGCCTCGAAGCGGGTCGCGCCACTTACTTCCTGAAGGTCGTGGCTGCTATTGTCATCGCCGTGGGACTGCTCATCAGCGCCCTGTCCTTCTATATTCTCATGCTGAGTGTTTACCTCCTCGTGCAGAAGAACGCCGAGAAGCTCCAGAACCTGCTCCTTATCGGTTACTCTCGCGCGCGGGTGGCTTGGCCCTACCAGTTGCTGACCATTCTGCTTAACGTCCTGGTGCTGCTGCTGGCCATCGCCTTGCTGTTCTGGGTACGCAGCCTTTACCTCGAACGGCTGTGGCAGATGTTCCCGGCTCTCAGCGAGGGCTCCGTGGACAACACCCTCCTGATTGGCGTGGCACTCTGCTCCTTCGTCTCGTTTATGAACGCCCTCGCCATCCGGCGCAAGATTTCGGCCATTTCCCGACCAAGATAAAATGCAACAACTGACAGAACTATATACTTCTTTTGTCGGCAGTGCGCCCAAGACCGTGGAAGCCATCACGGGGTCGGGCAGCAACCGCCGCTACGTCCGCTTCACCTCGGCCGAAGGGAAAAGCCTCATCGGCGTCATTGGCACTTCGCGCGAAGAAAATCATGCCTTCATTGCCCTGGCCCGTTATTTTGCGGCCAAGGAACTCCCCGTACCACGAGTGCTGGCCGTCTCTGACGACGAACTGCGATACCTTCAGCAAGACCTCGGCTCGCGCTCCCTGTTCGATGCCCTGCGTGCTGCCCGTGAGGCGGGAGGGCGATACGAAGAGACGGAGAAGGAACTCCTACGCCGAACCATCGCCCAATTGCCACGCCTGCAGTTTCTCGGCGGCCAGGGCCTCGACTTCTCGGTTTGCTATCCACAACCCGCCATGGATGAGACGAATGTGATGTTCGACCTTAACTACTTCAAGTACTGCTTCCTGAAGCCTTCGGGAGTGGACTTCCACGAACTCCGCCTCGAACAGGACTTCCGTCGGTTTGCCCACGACCTGCTTGCTGATTCCGAAAACGAATCCACATTCCTCTACCGCGACTTCCAAGCCCGTAACGTGATGCTGGATGCCGCAGGCAACCCTCACTTCATTGACTTCCAAGGCGGACGCCGCGGCCCCGTCTACTACGACCTCGCCAGCTTCCTCTGGCAGGCCTCCGCCCGCTATCCCCAGTCCTTGCGCGAGGAGCTGATTGACGTCTATTGCAATAGTTGTAGGGACTTACTTTATGTATGTCCGAATCAGTTGCAGGCGGACATACATAAAGTAAGTCCCTACAACTTTCACCTTTCAACTCTCCATCTCTTCGTCCTTTTCCGCTTGCTCCAGGTACTCGGTGCATACGGCTATCGGGGCTACTTCGAGCGCAAGCAGCACTTCCTCGACAGTATCCCGCCCGCCCTGGAGAACCTGCGCGAATTGTTGCAGGACGAGGACGTTTGTCCGTACCCGGAAATGAGGAAGGTGCTGGAACAGCTAACCTCCCAATCAGCCCCCTCTGCGGATGCCCGCTCTATGGATAGTTCCCGTCCTATGGAGACGGCGGTAAAATCCACGCCTTCCCTTCGTGTCCGCATCTTCTCCTTTTCCTACAAACACGGCATCCCCGAAGACTCTTCAGGCAATGGCGGCGGCTATGTGTTTGACTGCCGTTCCACCCACAACCCCGGTCGTTACGAACCTTACAAGCAGCTCACGGGCTTGGACGAGCCTGTCATCCGCTTCCTCGAAGACGACGGCGAAATCCTCACCTTCCTCGACAGCGTCTACCGACTGGCCGACGCTCATGTGGCACGGTATCTTCAACGCGGCTTTACCGACCTCATGTTCTCCTTCGGCTGCACAGGTGGCCAGCACCGTTCCGTCTATTGTGGCCAGCACCTCGCTGAACACCTCCACCAGAAGTTCGGCGTCGCCATCGACCTCACCCACCGCGAGCAGAACATCCACACCTTCCTTCCTGCAACCCTTTAGCCAGGCACATCCGAAAACACCTATTCTGTATAAGTGAACAGTGCCATTTTCACTTGTACTTTCACTTCTTCCTCTTCTGCTTCTTAGGTTTCGGAATCCTTTCCGGCTTCTGAGGTTCCTGAGGCTTCTGAGGTTCCTGAGGCTTTTGAGGCTTCTTGTCTTTGCGTTTCTTCTTTAAATTTGGGTCATATACGCTCATCAAAAAGGACAAAAGGTCAAAGCCGGCCAGTAAAAGTTTTATGAGTAATACCCAGAGGCTCTGATCCCGCTGGTTCATGACTCGGTTCGATGCTCTCCTGGCTAATTTATAGTTCTTTTCATTACACGGCCTGTGTGCCAGCGTGTCACCCTGTTCATTGAGTCTGGTACACATCCCGCTTTTCAGGTCATAAATATAGGTGCCTTGATACTTTTGCCCTGGTCCCTGATACATGAGCTGAGTCAACAGTTCCCCCTCATCGTCATACAAAAGCACCATTTGCTCTTCGCCATAATTCTCAACCCTCCAATTAGTTACTATCGTACATATTTTGACCACCACCCCCTGCTCATTTCGTTCCCTGTAGTACATCAGGTCATTGGTTCCTGTGCGGATATCGCCATGGCGGAATAGTTTCAGGAATGGCCTGATTTCGTCGCATTGCAGCCAGCCGTTCCTGAATTTGGCATCACACGCCTGTGCATGGGCATAATACTCTGTGCCCTTCATGGACTCCACGGAAATGCTTCCTCGACTGTCTACGTCAAAGAAAGGTTTCTCCACCGTCCTGCGTGTCCCGTTCTTGTCAACCAACGTGACCTTCTGTTTATGCAGGAGCACCCCACTCAAATCTGCCTTGGCATTCACCGAAAAGCAAAGGAGAGCCGTTGAAAGTAGAAAGTTAATGTATTGATGATTCATCTTTTTATTTCCCAAAATGTCCTGCCGCAGCGCGGTAACGGGTCTGGCTGCCGGAGCCTTCGCGGATGAGGCGGCCTTCGCGGACGAGGCGCTGGAGTAGACTACTGACGCGATGGGGCGTGAGCGTCCATTCGAAGGCGAAGCGCACATCCTTGTGAGTGACAGTGTCGTTTTGGGCAAAGAGGTTCGTGAGGCGTTGGTCTATGTCGGCTTCCTCGGTGTCGAAGGCCAGACCGTAAGGCACTTGTTCAATCTTGAATTGCCGGATTTTTGACAGGAGCTCGCGATCGGGCTGGAAGTTAATGCCAGACGCATGAACATCGCGGCCGTGGTAACAGTCGTTCTTGACTTCGATTTCGCCCTTGATGGCGAGGCGGAAAGTGCCGATGCCAGGCAGGTTGACGGCGTTGCCCTTCTCCATCTCATGCAGCATGACAGACTGTAGATCATACAGTGCGTGCACCAATTCGCCTGCTGACAAAGATGAGTTCAGTCGGAATCCACTGTTCTGAAAGTCAACGACATTGACGGTGGGATAATTGTTCAGGCGGGGTTGTAGGCGTATATCGCCATCCTCGGCGGGCGTGGCAGCCCGTTTTGCAATTGTGAATCTGATAGCCATTTCCTGTAAGACGTTTATGGGTTTGACGTGGCAAAGATAGACATTTTATCTGATACGGCCAAATGTTTTGCCCTATAAACCTAGATTTATCAATAATTCCGTGGTCATGGAATGATTATTCCGTGGCCTTGGAATCATCATTCCATGACCACGGAATAATCGCTGGGCTTAGGTTGTTGCAATTATGTGTCAGGGCTTCATGAACCTTGGCCCCTGCTTGTAGCCTGCATGATTATTATTCGGGCGTGGTGAAGGTGGCCTGAAGGATGTCGGAGCGGTTGTCATAGGAGTCGTAGGCGGTGACTTCGACGGTGTACGAGGTCTCTGGTGTCAGGCCCTCGACGCTGGTAGTGAGTTCGCGGGGCATATCAGTGGTGAGGTAGAATTGCGAGAACAGGTAGCTGTCCTTGACTACTGTTTGGCCTTGGAGCACGCGGATGTTGTAGCGGAAGACGCACTCGTCGTCTGTGGCCTGTGGGAAGGTTATTTGTGCACCGTAGGCGGTGACGTTGAGCTTCATTTGGGCTCCCTTGTCGAAGGTGGGGGATGGCAGGCCTGTACGCAGGGGCAGGCCGCGCGGGTTGTCGTCGGCATCGCGGATGTCGGCGTACTGGAAGGCGGTGCCGTCGAACGGAGCCTTGAGTACCCAGCGGTGTTCGGGGGCTATCTCGACGTCGCGGTAGGTGTCGTAGCGGCGGATCTCGATGTCTCCGTTAGGCTGCTCTACGAGGATCATCCCTTCGGTCACGTAGTCATACTTCTCCGGGTGGATGCCGGCATCGACGGCGCCGGGATGAATCTCGGAGTAGGTGGTGCTGGCTGTGTTGATGGCGGTGTAGAAGTTCTGCCGCTGGCTGTCGGGGTTGGTGCCCTGATGGATACTGCGCGGGTCGCCGAGGGGGTAGTGGCTGTGGCCGGCGAAGACGACGGCCTGCGGGTAGTTATTCAGTACGGGGTTCAGGACGCTCATGCACCAGGCCTCGCCGTTCTCGAACTCTGCCCACGTGCTGTAGCAGGTGCTGCTGGGCGGCACGTGGGTGAAGACGAAGATGGGCTTGCCCGGAGCCTCCTCGGCGGCCTGACGCAGCAGGTCGTTCAGCTTGTTCACGGAGGACTCAGGGTAGGAGTGCGTGCCGTTGAGGCTGTTGGTGAGGTCGTTGTTGGCGCCTCCGAAGTCGCTCAGGGTGATGAACGGATAACCCTTGATGAGGCGGTACTGGTGGAAGGGGTAGGTGCGGTTCTGGTTGAAGGCTCTCAGCCCCATCTGGTAGTTGGTCTTGCCGTTGGAGTCGTAGTTGTCGTGGTTGCCCATCATGAACAGGAACTCGCCGACGGGGTTGAGGATGTTCTGCTCGCTGCTGAAAATCTGTACGAACTGTTGGTACTGCTCCGTCTTGCCGCCGTCGGTGAGGTCACCCACTACGGCCAGGGCGTCCAGCCTGCCACGACCCGTCAGGTGGCGGAGGGCTTGCGGGACTTTCACCAGCGGGCCTTCGCCGACGCGGTTGCCGATGTGGACGTCGGAGATGACAGCAAAGGCGAGGCGGGCTTCCTGACGGACGATGATGAGCTGCGGGCGGAAGTCCTTGCTGCGGACGCTGAGGATGGCGGTGCGTGCGTCATCCCCATCGTTCTGCGTGACCTTCAGCGTCAGCTTCTTGCCCTTGAGCTTGGCTTTGCACCACTTGGAGTCGGATTTGACGGTCGCCTTCCGCTTCGTCTCCACTTCGATGGTGCGCGTGCCGCTGCCGAAGGGAAGCCTGATGACGCTGTCGGCATCCTGTCCGGCGGAGAATCTGGCAGCTTCGGGAGTGGCCTGTGAGCTGACGAAAGACTGCTGGGCGTGAGCCGACTGTGCACACAGCACGATGGCCAAAGCCGCCACGCAAGTATAATGAAGCAGGAATGAGGAATGCTTTTTCATCGTGTAATCGTCTTAAGTAAGTCCGTTAAACCTTTCTTGAGGGCAAAAGTATAGTTTTTCGGTTTTAAAGCCAAGCTTTTCTCCCAAAAACGTTTCCGAACCGTAAATTACATGATAATTCGCGTACCCCAAAGCCCGAAGGGCTGTTAAGATTACAGACAGGGGTAATAGCCCCTGCTAATGGCAGTGGTTATATGAGCTCTAGCACAAATGTACGTGCTTCATTTTATTATCCTTTTATAGAGGCTATGGGAAGCAGGCGGGTCTTGATTCTGACCAGGTCTTGCTGGTTCGCCATTACATATTCAATATCTTTGTATGCCGAGGCCGCTTCCTGTAGGTCGGCTTGGTTACGCATTCCATGCTCGATGCTGAGTTCCTCCATACGGCGGATTTCGTCCTCTAACGAAAGCGTATTAATAGCTGCCTTGCGGCTCATTGTACGACCGGCTCCGTGCGAGCAACTGCAGAAAGAATCTGGGTTGCCAAGGCCTTCGACGATGTAGGATGCTGTCCCCATGGAACCTGGGATGATTCCAACGGTGCCCAATCTTGCTTGCGTGGCTCCCTTGCGGTGTACGATGACATCCTTGCCGAAGTGATGCTCCCAAGTGGCGTAATTATGCGCAATGTTAATCATCGGCTCGAAGGTGATACCAGGCAAGAAATCTCCAAGGACTTCACAGATGCGCTCCATCATCAGACGTCGGTTGCAGTACGCAAAATCAATGCAGTACTTCATCTCGGCCCAATAGTCGTTGAACTCCTTTGTCTTCAGAGGAAGGAACGGCAGATGAATGTCTGGCGAAACTATCGAGTAGTAGCGCTCGTTCATTGACGCTGCAATCTTATTGTAATGGTCACCGACCTGTTTGCCGAGGTTGCGACTGCCAGAGTGAATCATCACCCAAAGATTGTCGTCTTCATCTTTCTGGAATTCGATGAAATGATTTCCTCCGCCAAGGGTTCCTATCTGACGCAAAGCCGCCAGATACTGGTTCTTGCAGACATATAGCTTCTCAATATCATGGTTTTGTGGCATATACTTCTCATCCTGCCTTTCAGCTTGATGATCCATACCAAGGGGGATTACAGCCCTCACGCCAGCCATGATTTTCTGCTTCATCACCTCCTTGGAAATCTCGCCGGCTTTCCAACTGGTCTTCACGGCGCACATGCCGCAACCAATATCCACACCTACGGCATTGGGGATGACGGCATCTTTGCAAGCAAGGACACCGCCAATAGGCATTCCCATTCCCGCATGAACATCTGGCATGATGGCAAGGTGATGGTAGAGGAAGGGTAAGGTGCAGAGGTTCTCGATCTGCTGTATAGCAGACCCCTCTACATTGTCCGTCCAAATCTTCACGGGACGGTTATTTATCATGATTACTTTCATACGTTCATACATCAATGTTGTTAATAACACTCATGGCATCTTCACCCTTTTCTATAGCAGAGAGAACATCGAACAGGCGGTCGCTCCAACCTGCAATTAGATAGACATCAGGCTCCGCAAGAAGCAAAGGCAACTGGCCATAGCCTGTGAGGTCGAAGAGGTACAGCTTGGCATTGGGTGCCATCTCTTTATATTCCTTCCAAGAATCCTCTATCTCCTGATGCCGGTCGGTGCTATCCCACATCTGCATGTCGGTGAACATCATTACCTTATCCATTACTATGTTCTTTTCCATAAGCCAGTTGATGACTTTATAGCCGTTGGTGCTGAAACCGACGCTATTGCATAAGTTTTCCAAATGACGGGTTGCCATCAGGATATTATCATTGGGCATGTTCACCACCTTCCATTCATCGCCAAAGATTCCTGCGACAACCTGCTTGCAGCGGCTCCTGAGCAGCATAGATAGCAAGATACCAATATCATAGTTGCGAACGGTGCTTCTCGGACTGATGAGCCTACCCATTGAGCCGCTTACATCTGAGGCCAACAGGACACGGGTATTCTCGTCGAAGCCCTCGATATTGGCGGCGGAGCACTTAACGGCTGTTTCCAGTGCATTCATCAGCATTGAAGTTTGAGTAGAATCCACCAACTCAATCTCGCGATAGGCCGATAGATAGCGGAAGGGCAACTGCTTGGAGCGTGCCACTTGTTCGGCATCAGACAGCCGGTTGGCCACTTTCTGCATTTCAGGCAGTGACACATCTGCCTGAAGCATATTGCGCAGATTTCGCATCAAGGCCATATACCCCAACTTGCCACTGTTAATCATCTCTTCCCACTTCTCGCGGAAAGCCTCCTGCTTCTGGGTCTCAGACTCAAACTTCTGCTGACCGAGTGCCGAGAGCTCGGTTTCCCAAGTATAAGGAACCTCCAGTTGACGGTTCACGATCTTGTCAAAGAGGTCCTGTTGCAGTTCGTCCTTTGCCTTGGGGTGAACCAGGAACAAGGCATCGCGGAGCTTCACCTCGAGATTGTCTCTATTGTATTTGGCGAATTGGTATTCATCGAATCGGTTGAATGCCCTCTGTAGGCCGTTCTGAATCTGACGCGACAGTTTACTGAGTTTTTTAAGGGCGTCACCGGAAGGATTACGCCACTGGTAACACATCAGCAGCTCCATAATCTCGTCAGCACGAAGCACGGTCTTCTCAACAGCTCTGGCCACGAGATTATCGCCGTTGTGCACCTTTGCCAATTCTACCAGCAACAGCAAAGGGATGCTACGAAGATGCATCTCTGTTCGGGTATAAACTGCGAGGCGAGCCACAAATTCAGGTGACACCTTGCCTATGAGCTGGGCAATGCGATCAGCCCGCTCATTCTGCTTCTCATAGAATGTATCGCTGAGCGATGCGGTTACTACGGCAGAATAGAGTTCCAACTCAGGAGTCATGGTATAAGCCCTGCCACCCTCATAGTTCTTATCAGTTTTCATTTCCTTCAACATAGAATTGTAGTTCATCTTCGTTACATCTTTTAATTGTTATACATCTGTTTTCAAAAGAAACGGTGCGACTGGCGTGAAGAGTTTCGTTTCCAACATTATAAGTGTTGTGCTCTAACTAGCTATGAAGTATCTCTCCACTACGGCAACCATTTCCCTACGGCATTCTGCATTTTGTGGCGGAGGCAGGACTCGCGCTCGACCTTGGTCGCTTTGCTCGCAAAGAACCTGCGACCTCAAGCTTATGAAACTTGCAAGCTGACCAACTGCTCCACTCCGCGATGATAGGCAAGGCAACAATCGAAAAGACCCTGACATTGCTCTACCAACTGAGCTACATGGATGAATCCATGGCTTGGCTCGAACCAGCTACACCTGGCACCCTTTGCGAAGTAAGTCTTTTCCACGGCACTTGCTTATTTATTATAAATATAAAGAGGTGTGGTGCTACAATCGTCATGAATGCATTATGGCCTCACTTGCCTTAAACAAGCTGCAGGTTTTCCCTATTTTACGCATATCCGAGACCTGTCATGAAACCAGGGGCAGACATTAATCATACTACCCCCTCCTTTCGGCATCTCATGGCTCTTTCTGCGAAGTAATTCATGACTACGGCAACCACATCCTCATTTATTGAGGTGGGGTACTACAGATGCAAGGAGACTTTTGGAATAATCCAACGGAGGTAATCAGGAACCTAAATCCTGCACCTTTCCGGTTTAGCAAACGAAGTAACCCCTCGCTACGGCAACCACCACCTTATTTTTCATTGTTTCAAAGAACACTTTTATCTTACGTGCTGCAAAAGTACACACTATTAACATCACTCACCAAACATTTTTTTGTCTGCAAGGCTTGCATTTTAATAGATTTTTGTACTTTTGCTGTATGAAACAATGAAATGCCCTATGATTTCCCAATGGGAAGCGTACCCGCTTTATACCTAATCAATGGACGCTTACCAGAACCAATGCGTTTGAGGTTGCCAGCCATTATTAAAATTCAATGGTCTGAGAGATGCATCCTGATAAGAATGGTAATGTAAACATTAGGGACATTGTGCGCTTGTATTGTGCCGTTGATATTGATGGCCAGACATTAGAGTAAAATCACGGTAAAGCGTTACAATGATAGTAATGTGAATTCAAAAGCCTACAGTTACAAGGTAAAAGAAATCGAGCTGAAGGAAGGGACACATGGAGACGAACAAAATCCTCTCCCCCGAACATCCAACAACTCGATTATTGGCGTATAGTTACTGCAAGATGCTATAAGTTCCAAGAAAAAAGGAGAAATTAGATTACTCAATAATTGTCGATGAGAACGGAGAAACGTTGGTGATTTATCTTAGGAGGGTTTTGTTGGGAATGTGTGCCGCATTGCACGTCGGAATCTTTTTTCTTCTGCTTCTTTAACAGTCCATGCATATGTCTCTCCATCTTTACTGATTTCAGTGTTCCAATATTGTTGGTCAAAAGGTAAATGGTATATCTTTTGTCCATTGTTGATATTACATTTAATCATAGGGTAATCTCCCATCTGATAATAAAATACTTCCACTCCAAGTTTTGAAGCAAATGATTTTGCCATCTCAGACAATCTGCCAGTCGTAAATAAAACAGGAATAATCTTATTCTGCTGGGCAAACAAAGTATTGTCAGGGTTCGATATTTGGTATTCTATAGTTGTTCCATATAACTGACATATAATATTTTCATGAACATATTTTGGTGTTCCGTCTCGGTTCTTGGTTGAATAACGTTTACATTGAATAATGTATGTGTTACCATCCTTAAAAGCTATAATATCGCGTCCCAGATCTGCTTTCCTCATTTTTACGCCATGATCTATTACCGTATAACCATCCTTCTTCAATATGTAACTACAATACATTTCATACTCTGAACCAGCCACCCATGAGTTATATCGTGGCCTTGCTTTGTAATTATCAAGAGCGCGTTGATACTTCTCTAAAGTGCTTAAACAATTCCACTCTTCATCAGAAAGATAGTCGCGTGCTCTGTCTCTCCCTTCATTAAAGTCACTTATCCCTTTGAATTCAGCTAGACTTATTAAAGATTCATCTTCATCAAGATATTGTCTTATGTCAGGGAATATTTTCAAAAGGAAATCCCAGCGATAACGTAGATTCTTTGCTTCAAATGCATATTCTCGGATTTCAGTTTTCAGCTTTTGCTCGATCTCATTTGCTAAACTTCTAGCAGGTCTAACTTTTTCTTTCAAAATATCTGCTATTGAACCATACGCCACGGATATTGCATTA